>TARA_R100000655_G_scaffold17187_2_pt1 | contig 11402 bp, 11 predicted proteins | sample TARA_R100000655 | Tara Oceans TARA_R100000655 (sample SAMEA2622497) | marine metagenome | biome: marine biome (ENVO:00000447); feature: deep chlorophyll maximum layer (ENVO:xxxxxxxx); material: "saline water (ENVO:00002010), including plankton (ENVO:xxxxxxxx)" | depth 90 m
TTTTGTCGTGCCAGTAAGTGAGTTTATCAATTTGTATCTGTGCGCATTAAGTCCAATCTCACTCATCTGGGTTATTGCAGAAAAAGGGTTTCCTATGGTTGCCCAATAAACAAAATCCCTATAGCCTCTTGCAAAGTTTCCAAGAGAAGCATCTTCACCCTTTATGACCTGTCCGACGAGTCTTGATATTTGACTAGCTTTATCAAGCTCCTTAATCCCCATCTGTTCCATGATGGCACGCATCTCTTGCTTATATCCAGGTATCCCCGGAACTTTGCCGTCTAGTAATTGTCTACTAACCAGCTTTGCCATCGTTTGCGGGTATTGAGAAACAGTCTCGGAAAAATTTGCATAGAACGGTTCAAGATCGGCTCTCATAATTACCTTTCTTTCTTGAACAAGTCCGGGTTCTCTAGTGGAAGAGGGCATAGTTCCTCTTTCCGATCTAAGAAGTATGGAATCAACTAATTTACGTTGTTCTTGGGCGGGCATTTCCAAATCCTTAAACCTTTTACCACGGTAAGTAATGCGACCAGTAGCGTAGTCTATGTTCAAATTACTTGCAGGGATCGGTTGTTTAGATGCACCACTTCCAACCATAAGACTAGGGTTGTTTTGAGCTACTATTGGCAATTCTTTTTCAGCGTATGCTTTCATTGCGTTCTCTATTTCAATACGCCCCGGATCACTAGTTCTTCCAATATGCTTCCTAAATGCTTTGAAATCCTTAACGTGCAAGGGCAAGTAATGATCCCTGTAACCTAGTTGAGTACCGTGCGCTCTGGCTAATTGGTGCATATCATCAAACCCTTGCCTAGCCTGTCTTAATGCTTCCAATGCAGTAATCTTTTGCCCAAGCGGGCCTTCTACTCGAATGCCAGATTTGTTGAAAATATCATTCATTTTCTGCGCATCATTATATTTGTACGCAGAATCAAATGCTTTTTTGTCCTTTGCTGATAGTTTTTGATAAACTTTTAGCGCAGGTTGCAACTTTGCTCCTTGTTCGGTTGCATGTAATCTTTGAACCATAGAATACCTATCAAGCATAGTTGCTACCCTTGGCCCAAGAACGGGGTCTACTGCAATTATCCTTGATTTAACTGGTCTCATCAAAACATCCAGCCCATCAATCGCACCCCTAACTCCTTCTTTTGTGATTGGTATGCCGGAATGCCTTTCCTGAATAAACGAACCCTTTGGTTGTTCACCCTTTAAAATGCTTTCCGTCTTTCTTGCCCTTAGTTCCGTGGCACGCATACTGTCATAAAGTGATTGCTCATTGCTTGCAGTACCTTGTGATGCATGTGCCGTTTTTTCCTTCGTCGAATTGATCATCAACTTAGCCCGGCCCTTCCCGACCTCCTTCTTCTTGATAACTCCCGGCTTGGGCAAAGGTGGTGGTGGTACGCGCACATTACTTACGTCATCAAATCGAGCATCATCTTGGAGCTTCAAAAGATCCTCATAGTCGGGGTCTTTTCTAATATTCTCAAGTACTTCATCTGGATTTCTGCCTGTTCTTCGAGCATTTCCATATGCGCGGTGCAATTTTAATGCCCCTTGAAAAATCAATGCAAGTCCAGCATCAAGCAAACCCATCTCTATTCCGTTCTTTAACGCTCCTTCAAGCATGGTTTCAGAACCTGGTTCATACTTTAAATATGAAGTGACTACAGGCGCTAAGTCTGGAAACTCTTCAGCAATCACGTTGCTCAGTCTTTCCTGTTGCGTATCAAATGAAGTTGCTCCAGTAACAAATGCTGATGGTACGCTCTGCAATCCAGCAGAGCGCAAGCCAACGTATGGGGTAAGAAACTGTGACATAGTCTCCGTAATCCCTGCAAGCCCTTGTTCTCTTGGGATATCACGCAATTCCTGCTCGATCCTAGTTGCAGTTGCTTGCGTACCTAGCGGAGAATCTTCCGTGCTTACTCCCAAAGATGCGCTGGTAACATCCTCCTTTGTTGCGTATGGGGAAATTTGCCCAACAGCATCTACGATAGTTGATTCGGGGACGAGTGCAAAGGCAGTCTTTAAAGTATGTCCTGCCGCTCTTGTCGGGCCTTTGACAAGCGCCCTTGCTTGCGCGGCTGGGTTAATGGCATTTGTTGATTCTGGGGTTTCCGAATATCCTTGAAAGTCCATTGGCAAGGTAGACTTCCCTTCTGCTTCCGAATAATGATCCAGACCTGCTGGTGTTTCCCGTGGCATGGGAACTCCTTGCTCACCTTGCGGATACTCAAATATCTCACGCGCGCGTACAATCTCTTCCGGGGTGGGTTCTTCCCCTTCGATTCGGACTTGTTTAAGCCCTTGAGAAGTCTGAATGGTAATGACAGACATACCTAAATTACACGAATATCAATTACTGGCCCACCGGGCATTCCTTGCGCTCCTTGCGCTCCCTGTGGGCCTTGTGGGCCAAGCTGACCAGCCATTCTTTCAATTTCATTTCTTAATTTTATAATTCTGTTAACCTTCATATGAAGAGGAGCGCTAAATTTAAAGTTAGGCGCGTCCTCCTTCGGGTAGTTCTGCCACTCCCAATTGCTTGTATCAAGATTCGGATCATATTTATCGTTTTCTGTTCCGTCTGGAAGAAAACGTAAAGCTTTATTAAGCTCTTCTTGAGATACGGGTTCGTTAATACCCGTTGTATCTACTAATTCTGCAAGTTGCATACGACCCTCATAAGATTTAGTAGTATCACTTTCCAAATTACTAAGCAAAGTATTATATGCATTAACCTGTGATACTGCTCTCGTTCCGCTCAATGGAACAATATTACCATTTGCGTCTTTTTCATAAATTGTGGCTGAATTTTTAAATGAAAAAAGGTTTGGAAATCCGGTAATTGGTTTAAAGTCATTCTGATCTTTATCTTCTCCCTCAAAGGTAATATTCACTTTTGCCTCAAACCCACCCGGTACTGAATCGATACTTACCGTTGCACCTGGAGTACCTTCCCAAGAATCTGCAAAATCTTTAGCATCTTGCAAGGTAGTAAATTGTGGTAATAATGATTGATCTTCTGCATCAAATTTTCTCTGTTCCAGATCGAGTCGTTCGTGTGCTAAAGCATATTCATCTGCATCTAGCTGAATGGCTAACATATCAGGATACGATATACGGTAGTCATTAGGATCACCAATTGAGTCATGTATGTTTCTAGCATTAAAAAGTAATGATTTTGCATACGGGTTAAGACCATCAAGTACTTCTTGGCGTTTCTTGCCCTGATTCACTTGTTCTTCTACTTCTTCAAAAACTGCAATTAAATCAGTTTTCAGTCCTGTGAATAATTTTTCTTTTTCTTCCTTTTTCTGTTGATTTGCCTGTTCTTTTTGTTGAAACATGCTTTTTTGCAAATCTGCTGTTCTACTCCTTGCATTTGCAAGCGCTTGATTTGCTCTTATTTGTGAACCAAGAGTAAAATTCTTTAACCCTTGTTTTGCACGCATGGCTCGTTCTCTCAGGGAGACATCCTCATTCGTAAGTCCATCCATCATTGCTTTATAAAGATCAGCCTTCATTTCTTCTCCGGGCATACTTTTTTGCATTTTCAAAAAGTCTACCGTGCTTTTAATCGTAGCCCGGTCTTCCTTTTGCCTCTCCTTGTTCAACTGGTAAGTCTCAATCGCCTTGGCGGCTTGCGCTCCCAAGTTCGCATACATTTGTCCTTGCGCGCGTCCAGCCTCGATGATGGGGCGTGTATCTATCCGCCCAAGGGCTGATCCGTAATCTCCAGTAAAAAATGGTCGTCGTGCCATGTCGTTTATCTCCTTATCTTAGTATCCATCCACAAACGAATGCGTGCCTTGATCCTTGGTTTGTCGCTTATGAACTTTGCAAACCTCTCACCAAATTTTAAGTATAGCGTCCTAAACCAACTTGGTGATTCATTAAGCATCCATTCTCTGAATAGCAACCATGCAGGATTGTGCATTCCGTAAACTTCTCGCGCTACCCAGCAAAAGCCAGAAAATAAAGTCTTACTTCCGCTTGCCGCCGCACCTGCTCCGCTCAACAACCCACCACCCAATGCTCCCAGACCACCAAACAATCCAGATTGAGCAGAACCTTTTGCCGCCGCTTGCGCCGCCGCAACATTTGCTTCGTTAGCCGCCATTTGACTAATGTATCCAAGACCAGCTTCTGGGTTTAAGTATTGCGGGCCAGATTCCAATCCGTATCCAGCCTGTCCAAGTATCTGGGATGCTTGCCCGGTAGTCGGTGCGCCAGGTCTGCCAAGTATCGCAGTAAACGGATCGAGTTGATTCTGTTGACGCAAAGCAAGCTCACGAAAGCGTGTGCCTGCTTCCTGTCCAAGAACGTTTTGTGCGAATGCACGGTTCTGCATACGTCTCTGATTATCCTCAAGCACACGCGCTTGGGCTTCCTTGATTGCTTCGCTCTGATCAAAAGTACGACCCATCATGGTCGCTCGCGCACGGGCGGCTTCCGCAATTTGTCGCTCCTCCCTATCGGTCAATCCATCTTGCAAGCCAAGCAATGCTTCATTCGTCAAAGTCTCACGCAAGCCTGCCCCTTGTGGCGTACCTGCTTGCGCAAGACGAGCGGTAAACGGATCACCAGCATCTCCCATAGGGCCAGCATCTCCAACATCCCCGGCAACGCCTTGCGCTTGTTCCGGGAAAGCCTCACGCAATTGATTCATGCGTGATACGTACTCATCCTGTATAGTATCCGCAGTCATGTTCGGATCGAACACCCTTCCCCCTGCTTCCTGCTCTGCAAGTTGCGCAAGGTCGGACTGTTGGTCTGCCATTATCTCATTAAGCATGAACTGGTAAGGATCATCCTTTGCAGTAACTGGTGCGGTATCCCCTGCTCCTCTATCACGCTGTTCCATCATATCCCGCATGAACACGTCCTGCATACCACCAACTTCTCCAATGCTGGTCATCAAGTTCTCGTCACGAAATACGTCCATGACGTCCTTGTATCGAGGAGCAAGACGCTCGACGTCGGCAAGGTCGCGCTCACGCCTGCGACTAAGCTGGGCTTGTCCAATATCCTCAGTCAATGCAGATAGACCAAGAAACTGTCCAGACTCGTCAAATCCAGCAGTTCTGTCTTCCCCAAGTAATTGCCTTCGATCACCAAGCAAGTCAACCATTCCCGTAGTCGTACGTACGGTCTGTCCCTCTTCTAGTGGTTCGCCAGTATTCGGATCAGTAAAGGTAAAGCTTTCGGCAACAGCATTAGCGTCTCCACCTGCATCATCAATAATTCCTTGCAGGCTTCGCATCTCCTTAGTGGCATCTGCCAATATGGACATTTCGGAAACTTCGTCATCTCTGTCAAAAACGTCCTGCCCCCCAAAAAGCATACCTTGAACAAATCCACCTGTTTTGGTGTCTACAATGCCGTATTGAGCATTACTTGCAGATTGGTAGTCTGGACGACCGTAAGTCCCTCGCTCCTTTTTGGCTTCCTTTAACTTTACCAACTGATACCTACCTCCACCAGCTTCAATCGCTTGTCCTTGATCATCAGTTGCAACCTCTCCACCACGAATGCCGAATCTTCCTGTTTCCGGGTCTTGGACTACCCTTTGCTCCCGTCCAAGAAGAGTCCTGCGAAGAATATCAGTATCAGTCTGAGCGGTCTGTTCCCTAATCCTGCGCTCTAATGGGAGCAAGCTTTCCAAGCTACCCGTTTCCGCAAAGTCACCAGTTCCCCTAAGTAACTCTGATTGCGCCTTGAGGGCCGATGCAAGACCTTCTCCATAAGACGGTTGCGCAGGATAATTTATGTCCGGACTACTCATTTTACATTCTCCTTCTTACTTGATCCAAAGTGTACCACTTAACTGGTTTGTTCTTAACGTGCCTCATCCATCCCACCCAAGGGAGCGCATAAGGTATTCGACTGATAAATTCTCCAACCGCTCCGTCCCCGACTGCAGTTCTTACGTACCATGCATTGGGGTTCATAACGTCCCATTGTCCGTCAGGATCACCACCATCCTTTCTTACGGGCTTGCCAAGCAACAAGCTATGCGGGGTCTTGAACACGTATCCGTGAGCCATGTACACGCTGATATCCTTGAACATATCAATCCCGATATCCTCATACAATTCCCTAGCTTGATCGAATACGTTCACGTACTTACCGTCGCTCCCAATGCAATGCGTTTCCATGCCGTCCCATCGTCCACCGCTAGGCACTTGTTCCCACCATCCCCATCCGTACAGAACACCAATCTTCCAGCAGTACCCGCAGATGGTAATGCGCTCACCGCATAGCTCGGAAGAGTAGTCAATACTCCACTCATAGTACCACCCGTTACTGCTATCGAATTGCTCGCTTGCGTAGCTATCGATCCCAGACCAAGATTTGTGCGTGCGTTGGCGGCGGTAGTTGCGTTCGTTCCTCCGTTGCCCACGCTGATAGGTGTTGCTACGCTCACGCTCGGAGTGCCTAAAAGGTTGAGATTGGCGGCGGTTACTTCCACCCCAGTTGCGAAAGTAAAACCCCTCGTTACGCTCCCTGAAATTGCCATTATACATCTGTTCGTATGTTAAGACCATGCGCGATTGCTTGCAAGGACACGTGTCGAAATTTCGGGCGACCAGCAGTCACGTTGATCTCAACGTTCGCACCAATCCCACGGATTCTACCACTCCCGAAACGAATGACGTCATCACCACCAGCAGGCCCGGTATAACTAAGTACTTGATTGCTCAGATTGTCCGGGTCATCACCATTGACTTCTATGGTCATTGCATCATTCTCTGCGGTATCCACCCCAAGCTGACCGCGCCTCCATCGCTTGACCGATTGATCACCAAAGTTAAAGTTCCTGGTGACTAGCTTGGCGCTGATTGCAGTAGTGTTGGACTCGGAACTGCTCCCAATCTTTCTATTGCTGTCATCCAGAGCGTTTTCATCCATCAAGTACCACCCAGTCGGATTGCAAGCAAACAGTCTGCGAAGGGTAGGATTGCTTCCGTGCGAACAGATTACCCAATCATCGACTTGGAATGCCAGACTGCCAGACATTGCAGGGTAGGAATCTACGCTAATCCAAGTAGAAGTGAGCAAATTGTAAACGAATACTTTATTCGGCTTGGTAGATGACCCTACTGGGACTGCCAGATAGTACTTGTTATCATGCACTACACCGCAGGACAGATCGGCATATTTGAAGTTTACCTCGTCAAACTGGTCTTGTATGTCCTGAGTCATGGGGATGGTCTCCCCTTGTACCTTGCTTATTGCCACTCCCAAGCCCTTTGCAGGATCAACTCCGGGGCTAAGTACGATCACTCCGTTATCGCTAAGGAAGAACGTTTGTGGCCCGCTCTGGGCAATGCTCTTTCTAGCAACGCATCCGTGCTGACGAGTGATTTCGTAAGTGTTTGCGGCAGAAGTTGTCGCAACGTTATTTACCAAATGTATGGAGTTGCGCATGAACACGATCAACTGATCTTCTTGATAGGGTATGAATCCGACCAGAAAATCTGCTGATCCTTTACTTATTCTGAACTGAGCATCTCCTGTAGTGTACACGTCACTATCGAGCAAGTTGCTCATCAATACAGTATAGTTGGAATCAGTCGGTTGAGGAATGATTAACCTGTTTCTGAAGAACAATCCAAAATCCGTATTCGGGCATTGGATGTTCCCACCACCCGGACTTGCGTTTGCCTTTACTACGAAATCAGTAGGACTACTGTAGTCACCATCCCATTCAAGCGGGGTCTTGTTCTTTCCTCTGAACAATATCAGTTTTTCCAATGCTTGCACGAAGCTCGCACCGTCCGCTGATGCAACGACTTCACTACCGGGATAATCAATATCAATACCACTATTGTTCGCATCGTTCCAAATGATCGCTTTGGTTCGGGTAGCAACAACCAAGAACTCAGTACCAGTTGCAGGATCGCTGAACAAAGTGCTGGCGAATACTTGCTCAGTTCCTGCAGAATAAGTCAGGGTGACCGCACCTGCCAAGAAGTCTATCCCTTTGCGCACTTCCGCTTCGTCACCAAGCAAGCGCATATTTTCGGATGTCTGAACGAACCCTTGTTTCAAACTGGTCGGTTCTAAGTAGGAATTAATCCCAACGAACCCATTGTCCCCATCGACCACTACGGGATCGTCAAGTTGTCCGTATGAACGATAGCGGGTCATTTTCTCTTCTTTATCTCCTGCCAAATCTTGTAGGACATAAACACAATGGTAAGCGATCCGGCAATCACACCGACCACTTCGTGCAATGATCCGCTAAAAGTTGCAAGCGTTCCTCCAATTCCATAAAGACCGTCTCTCATTATCTTCTTCCTCCAGGTGTAAAATAAAATCCAATGATCAAGGGGAGGACGACTGTTGCTTCAAAGAGCGCGATATGTCCCGTTGTAACGACCAGAGGGGCTTGCTCCGCTGGAAAACTGATGAGTCCGAAAAGAAATTCCCGTTTTCCTTCCCCGGTAATGTTTGTAGTGCTGATGAGCGGAATGCTTGGGTAGATGGTGGTGACACAGGTGATGAATGAGAGCGTAGACATCCCGATAAGTGCGAGCATACGACGAGTAGCGCGAGTGAACGCGCCACCCGGCCCATTGTTGAGAGACTCTTGAAACTTGATCGCAAACTCATTGTTCCTGCACTCCCGCGCCATTTCCATTTCGTACTTCTGCTGACGAGCATCCGTCATCGCTCCGAAGACACCCTTTAGGATGCTCCCCATTGCGGCAGATCCACCACCAGTCAGGAACAAAGTAAGTAGCTCGAACATTAATGACCTCCCCCATTGCCCCCATGCCTTAGCTTGTCAACGTGTTCGTCAAGTTTGTCCACCCGGTCTTTCAAATGCGCAATGTTCATGTCCTGCGTAGCATCAGCGGGCAATGCTCCGATCTCTCCTCTGGGCCACTTTATCCGAAACTCGCTATTCAGTTCTAACTCATGCTGTATTCTGCCCAAGTCCATCTCCAGAGTGTTCAGTCGGTTTACAATTACCGAATATCCCCAGACGGCAGTACCGACCAGAGCAATTACCTTAGCGGCAAATGCCAGCTGAACCTTTGCGGATGCATTCTCGTTAATCTCTCCTTCACTCATTTTTTGCCTATTAATTCGTAAATCCTTTTCACGTCGCTACGCCTGTCTTCCGCAAGCTTTTCCAAGTTCCTTATCTTTTCGTAGTGTCTAGCGGATGATATCTCCAACTTGGCAGTCTTTGCTTTTTGCACGTCAATCTCCTCCTTCATTCGCTTGAGGAAAAATCCAAGGACGGATATTGCAACCCCAAGTCCAAGAAACATGTATGATGAATATTCCATCATTCATCGCTCTCAGGAGGTGTATAAGGTGGATTCCAATCACTTGTGGAAAGAATATCAAGTATTTGCGAGTGCGTGTAAGTAGTCTTTCCGTACAAAAAGCGTGGCTTGTTCCCGGTATACTTTACGAATGTCTGATCCCCATCGACGTTGTACCGAAGCGTGTCGGCGCTCGTTTCGTAAACTTGTGAAAAATCTACGGAAGATACGTCGGATGCATCAATTAAACAATATGTTCTGCTCATGTTGGTACGTCGCTTGAATAACTAGGCCCGTTATTTAAGGTCATGTTGTTTGAGTTGGAGGACATATCGTAAACAGTAGTTCCCGATCCTCCCTCCGTGCCGTCCCCATTCCTCCAGTATCCTATCAGATCGGAAGTACGGTCTGTGTTGTAGCTACTTGAGTCCGTTAAATCATTTGGTACTCCAGAATTGTATATGCTCGTAACGTCTGCCGCAGATAACGAAACATTCCAAATAGCGGCTTCATCAAGGAGTCCGTTAAGATAAGCATGGTGGCCAGGGCGAGCCATGTCCGCTTGTCTTACGCTCGATGTGGTTATAAAGTTTCCGTTTCCATAAACCCCAAAGTTACCAAACCCATTACCGACTTTCGTAGCGTTCAAGAAAATGTCGTATCCTTTGTTGCCGGAATTTGTGGACGATGACGATGTGTTCCAGACCAAACAAATGTGATGCCATGCTGATGAAGAAAGGGACGCGGAAGCACTTTCGTAACCCCAACTCCTGTATCCGTCCGTGATACGAATAACCTCGTTCGTTAATTGGGTATCTCCTGCGCCAAGATAAACGCCAGCCTCTGAAGAGTTGAATCCAAGCAGACATTGGTTGCTTGAAGATGCGTTAATTGTAGAATTTGGTTTCACCCATATGCTAATTGTCTTTGCAACCAATGATGCGGTAACTGTAGCGTCATCGTCCGTTCCATCGAATGATAATGAAAAAGCATTGAACCCACCACCTCCAGGCAAGCGACCTGACGAAGTACCGGACTTCCCCCCGCCCAAGCCAAGCCCAAGCGATATGGTCGAGCTACCCACGACTAGACGTTGTAAGCGATTACCGCTCCGCTGGTCAGATCAATACTGGTAAAGTTCCCGTAGAGTACCATGCCTGCGGAAAGAGTAATATTATCAACGGGTTGACAAATATCATCAAGGTTCGTGATATTGCTCGACTGCGCTTGGATAACGGTATCCTCAGTCGCTTGGATGGCAAACCATCCCTTGCTGTTTGTTGCGACGTTAGTGTCATTAATGTAGATGCCCCCATTAAGGCCAAGCCCTCTGTATTCTGATGTTGATGCCATGATAAGTTATGCTGGTGTTGCTATGGTTGTTCCGTAAGTGGTAAATTGTATGGGTTGGGTCTGTCCTTCCTGCCTTTCGAGCTTGTCAAGTTCGGTCTGCAAGATTGCTTCCGCTTGCTGATACGCAACTTGCGCTTTCGAGTTTTGCCCGTCTGCTTGCAACCAATCACCAAAGCTACCCATCACTACGTACTCGGAAAATACGAATGGAAAATCACTAGCCCCACTAGCATATTCCGGGTATGGTTTGCGATAGTGTACCCAGACGGGTGCGGTAGATGCACGATTGGGCATGATTGCTTCCCCAAATTCAGTCGCTCCGCTGACGAATATATTGCGAAATGCAATGTCGCTAAAGGATGCTCCGCCATATGGGTCTTTGTCGGTCACTCGAAATACTTCCGCAATGTCCTGATTAAAATCTATGTAGGACAACATATTCGCAGTAGCAGTCGCTCCGCTACCACCACCTCCGCTAAACGCTACCGTTGGAGTACCAGTAAATCCAGTTCCGTTATTAGTCACGGATACACCATTTACTTCTTGGTCGCTGTTAACGGTTGCGGTAGCCGCCGCAGAAGAACCTCCCCCACCACTAAAGCTTACGCTAGGGGCGGAGGAATAGGATGATCCACCACTCCCCACATCCACGCTACGTACGCGCAAATCGGGAATGATCTGGGAAAGAATGGAAGCGAAAGGCCATGCGGCTCGTTCCCACGCCAATCGTCCAAAGCGATTGACGCTACGATT
>TARA_R100000655_G_scaffold110120_1_pt1 | contig 11397 bp, 4 predicted proteins | sample TARA_R100000655 | Tara Oceans TARA_R100000655 (sample SAMEA2622497) | marine metagenome | biome: marine biome (ENVO:00000447); feature: deep chlorophyll maximum layer (ENVO:xxxxxxxx); material: "saline water (ENVO:00002010), including plankton (ENVO:xxxxxxxx)" | depth 90 m
TTGTTGTTTCTGCTCCTACTGTAACAAATTATACAGAATTTGGAGATGCTTCAGCTTCAGATGTTAAAGCTAAAATGACTATTTCACATGCAACTACAGTAAATGTACCTGCAGATGAAATATTTAAAATAAACGAAAGAGGTGAAGAGTTATTTTATAGTTCTAGTACTAATCCTTATTTAACTAAGTTTAAGACATTTAAACCTATAGGTGTTAATAACTCTATAATGTCACCAAGATTAGCTGTTTATGAAACTAAGCCTACATTTTCTAATTTAGATATATACTGGGAAACAAGTACTGCAGGTTTAATATCAGATTTAAACACAGCTGTAAATGACGGTGATACAACATCACCTTTTGCTTTGAAAGCAGCTACAGATGTTGGTGATCCTATTGTTTTTGACTTTAATGAAAATGATGCTATTAACACTTTTATTACTACAGAATTTAAAGCTATTAAAGATCCTACAGGACCTGCATTTATAACTTCTAATGTAGAATTTAAATTAGCTAGTGTATTTAGTGGCAACACAAATGTAACATCACAGTTTGCTTTAGTACCGCAAGGAAGTGGTGGTTATAAAATACAAATGAAAAGTTTGTTTGTTGTAGGAAAAGTAGTAAGTGATCGTTCATTTTTATTTAACATAGATGTAGATTTAACAAGTGGTAGTAATAAATCTACTTTTCCATTCGCACTTAACGCTACATTAGCAAATACAGGACCTACTATTACTGCAGTTGCTCCAGCTAGTTGCGGCGGTACATTAGCAGGTAGCATATCAGAAGCTCAAGATAATAAAATTGCAACATTTAATGCGGTTAATGGATCTGCTAGTTCTGTGTTTGATACTCAAGATTTAACATTTTCTATAAGAAATAATGATAATACTGCATTTACAGAAACATGGTTAGAATTAAGAGATCCAACAACTCCAGTTGAAGGTCAAAAAGAATTATGGGTTATAGCACAACCAAAAACATCTAATGCTGGTACTTATACTAAAAAAGTAAGAGTAATGGATGGTGGAGGTGCAATATCTTCTTGTGCTTTAACTTTTACTATATCGTAATAAACTAAATAAATAAGTGATTATAAATTATGTCAACTATTATAGAAATAGATTACTTTAACTCTTTTCTTTTAAAGAAGGTTGCTAAAACTGACAATACTTATGGTGTTTGGCCTAACTTACTACCTGCAAATACAGCCGCTAGTGGTTCTGCTATTAATTATTTTCCAGGTGATGCGTCAACTTCAGGAGACGAGTTACAAACTAATTATTATGTAGAAGAGGCAAGAATAAGAGGTGGATACAACAATACTTTTACAGACTATGGAGTAAGAGCTTATTTAGCAGAAGACAATGACGAGCAACAAGATTTAAAAAACTCATTAATTCATTCTGGTATTTATAATAGTAGAACAGGAGTAAACAATACTAATCAATTTTCTATTGGCGAATCAATTACTAGATCTTTAAATCCAGTAAATGGTGGTATTCAAAGATTATACGCTACTAATACTAACTTAAATGTATTTCAAGAAAATAAAGTTAGTTATGCTTTAATTGATAAAGATACTATATATACAGCTGAAGGTGGTACTCAAACACAGGCTGCTAACGTTGTATTAGGTCAAGTAGTACCTTATTCTGGAGAATATGGTATAAGTAAAAATCCAGAGTCTTTTGCTTACTATGGTAGAAGGATGTATTTTTCTGATAGAAATAGAAACGCTATAATTAGATTATCTGTTGATGGTGTAACTGAAATAAATCGTTATGGTATGTTTGATTACTTTAGAGATGAATTAGGTACTATAACAGAAGAGTTTCAAAGATATGTAATTGAAGCTACTAGTGTAGCAAATACAGGAACAAGTTTTGTGCTTAGTGATAATGGTGATTGTGTTGAATACGGCATGAGTATTGAACAAGGTGGTGCTACACCTAGCATGTTAGATGCTATTGTTACTAATATACAATATGATACGCCTGGTGCTGGTCAATGGACTATTACAGCTTCTAAATCTATAACTGTTACAACAGAAACAAATTTTGTAAAACTTGTAAGAGATAAAATAGAAGGTGGTTGGGATATACATAATAAAAATTATATTGTGTCTACACAACAAGGGGTTCCAGCAAATGGAGATACTGTTACGTGTGGAACTGAGCAAACTTATAATACTGTAGCTTACGAAGAAGATGTAAGAGGTTGGACTAGTTTTTATAGTTATAGACCTAATGCTATTGATAGTTTAAAAAATAAGTTTTATAGTTTTAAAAGTGGATCATTATGGGAACATTATGATGAAAACACTAATTTAAATAGAAGTACTTTTTACGGAACTAATTATCCTGCTAGTATCACATTTTTATTTAATGATAACCCAAGTTTATCTAAAAACTTTAACACTGTGTCTTATGAAGGTTCAAGTGGTTGGAAAGTAGAATCTTTTAAATCAGACTTAGAGGGTATGGATTATCAGTTTTACACAACACCAGCTGGAGGTTTTACTGAAACTCAAGATACAACTAATTCTGTATTAAGTTTTTTAGAAGGAAAATATGAAACTAATACTCCTACAAATATAGGAACTAGTGCTGTTACACCACCATTTTCTTACGCGGGATTTGCTAGAAAAGAAAATAGATATGTAGCTAATTTAGTAAACAATAGTACAGCTCGACCTGGTGAAGTTATATTTGGAACATCTATGTCTGGTATTAAAGGATTTTTTGCAGAAGTAAAATTTTCTACAGATAACGTAACTCAAGTTGGTGGAATGAAAGAATTATTCTCTGCAAGTACTAATTTTGTAACATCATCTTATTAAATTAAATTAAATGGATAAAGAATTAAATGAGTTAATAAGTAGTATAGATGGCTTAAATAAAGTTGAGTTTAGAGAAAAAATGACTCAATTTGTTGAAAATTTAGCTAGTCATCAAGATGCTATAATAAGAGAGTCTTATAAAAAAAATGATTCTATTGACACAATGAATAATAATGAATTAGAGCATTTTTTTGGAGAAGGTACGTATATAAGAAAAATAACTATGCGTAAAAATTCTGTTATAGTTAGCGCTATACATTTAATTGAACATCCATTTTTTGTAATGGAAGGAAAAGCTACTGTAGTATCACCTGATGGTTTAACTACAATAACAGCACCATATTTTGGTATGACAAAACCAGGTACACAAAGATTATTATATATACATGAAGACTGTGTATGGATTACTGTTCATCCCACTGATAAAACCGATGTAGAAGAAATTGTAAATGATGTAACATCGAAAGATTATAATCATGAAAAACTAAAAATTAATTAATATGAGTATGGCAGTAATAGGCGTTGTTGCAATCGCCGCACCTATAGTTAGCGGAGTTATAACTAACGCCAGTATGAAAAAGCAAGCGCGAAAACAAAATAGCAAAATTAGAGCCGCTAATGCTGAGGTTAATCGTCTGTTAGAAAATAGACAAGATGTTGTTGATAAATCACAAGATATTAGAAACATGGAATCAATGGTATCTAATCCATATGCTAATATTGGTGTAGCTACTCAAGCAGCAGAAATGCAAGCAGCTGAAGCTGATCAATCATTAGCTAATACTTTAGATTTTATGAGAGCTAGTGGATCAGGAGCTGGTGGTGCTACTGCTTTAGCGCAAGCTGCAGCTCAATCTAAACAAAGTGTCGCAGCTACTATAGAAACTCAAGAAGCTCAAAATAATCAATTAAGAGCTCAAGGAGAACAACAAATGCAACAACAACTTATGAATATTGAAAGTGCTGCTATAAGTGAAGAAATAGCTGCTTTTGGTAGACAAGATGCGAGAGATCAAGCTGCATTAGATAGAGCATACGGTGAAAGAGATTTTTATAAATCAAGAAAGATGCAATTACAAGACAGTGGTCAAGCTGCTTTAATGCAAGGTTTTGCAGGAGGCGTTTCAGCTGGTGCAGATACATTTTCTACAGTCAGAGCACAAAATAAAATTCCAATAAAATGAGCCAAAGACAAGTAAATTTAAGATCAAGTAATCAACTTGCTTCTACAGCAGCTAATATAGTACAAACTTCTGCTAGTACTTCTAAATCTATTTTAAACTCAGTAGCTAAAAGACAAGAGTTAAATAGAAGACAAACAGAACAAGCGTTATTATTGGGTAATAAAACTTCAGAAGAACTTATACAAGCATATAGTGACAAAATTAAATCTTCTGATGTAGAGTTTAATACTCAATTAAACGGATATGTAAGACAAGAAGCTGAAAGAATAGGTGCTCTTAAAGCTAATGCTGAAAAACCTGGTGCTACAAAAGAAGACAGAGAGGCATATTTAGAAGCAAAACAAACAGGAACTGATAATTTAACTAATTTGGCTATTGTTAGTGCTACTTTAGAACAAAATAGAGGTTATTATAATGGTGCTGCAGGCGCTATAGCTGAAGGCAGTTCATTAGGTAAATTAGAAAGAGGTTATGCGCAAAATACAAATACAATTAAATTTAACTCATCTTTATTAACTAATACATATAGTGATGTTAATTTTGCAACAAACGAAGGTGGACAATTAACGATAAGTTTAGTACCAGATGGTGAAACAGATCCAGTAACTTTTGATGTTACAGCAGAAGCTAATGCTTTTAAACAAACCGGTGAGAGTATAGCTACTGCAGCTATAAGTGAAGATGATTTGTTAACAGGAAAAACAGGGCTTGGATGGGTAACAGAAGCTTCAAAGTTTAAAGATTTATTGCCTACAAGAACAAATGTTACAACGGATAAAGAAAAAGAAATAAGTATAGGAACAATTGATATTGATGGTGAAACAGCTGACATTATGCAACAAACTAGGTTAAAAATTGAAAATGTTAGTGATACATTATTAAAAAATCATTCGCCATGGCTTGATTCTAAAATTGGTGCAGATTTTGCTAAGCAATGGGATCAATTATATGATTTAAAAGAAATTGATAATAGCAACCCTTTATCACAACTATCTTGGGGTACTTTAAATAATGCTAATAAACAAGCTGGTGTTGATAATTTAATAAAAATGTATAAAAAAGATAATCTTAACATAGAAGATTTAGATAGAGATGATAAACCTGGCTTTACAGTAGAAGATTACGAATTATTACAAAAAGAACAAAGAGAATTAGCTAAGAAAGGTTTAGCTAATTTTCTAGCTAAACAATTAGAAGTTGATTATGTACAACAACAAAATGCAGAAATTTTAACTTTGGATAAAGATTAATATGGAAGATATAGAGCAATTATATATTACGCTTAGAAAGTCTAATTTAATTAGCGAGTCTTTTAAAGAGTTTGTTGACTTATATCAAGATGATGAATATAAACAACAAATTCATAGTGCTGCTGTTGGTAGAGGTTTATATAGTAGTGACTTTAATAAGTTTACATCAGACTATGCGATGCCTGTAGCTCCTACAGTTCCAAGTATTACGTCTGTAACTGACGAAATTTTAAAAATAGGATCTGATGTTTTTGATAAACTAAGTGTTAAATTAAATACACCTATTGATGATATTGGAAAATCAGAATATCAATTTAATCAAGAAATAAAAGATATTGACGAAGACGTATTAAACAAAATTAATATACAATTTAATAAAATAAAACAACAGTCTCTAAAGCAAAGAGCATCATTAGGAGAAACTAGACCTTTAAACGCAACTAATTTAGTAGACCTTATACAAGTAAACCCAGAACAAGGTATAACAGAAGAAGTATTAAAAAAATATAAAACAGCACTAGGTAAAAAAGAAGAAGTTAAAATAAACGATACTTTTACTAAAGAAAACTTTCCGCAAAAAGAAGGAACATTAGTAAATTGGAATAATTATTTTTCTGAACTTTATGGAGGAAAAGCTAATCCAAAAATAAATGGAATAGGTATACATGATCATATGTTTTCTGACGAATATGAAGAAGGAGGAATAAAACTACTTCCTGAGTATAGTGGTGTTGTAGACGCTGATAAACAATACGAAAGAGCCCAAAAATATTTAACTGAAGCTTATCCAGATTATAAGTTTGATTTTGAATCAAAAAATAAAATTTTTAAGCTGACTATGAAAGCTGCAAATGGAAATGAAACTACATTAGCTATAGGTGGTCAAGGTTATGGATCTTATGAGATAGATGAATCTAATTTAAAATTTAAAGTTGTAGATTTTATTGATAAAAATGGAATAAATGTAGATGCATACAAAAGTTTATATTATAAGCAAGACGAGAAATTTAAAGAATTAGACGAAATAACTGCTTTAAAATATAATCAAATAACAAAATTAAAAGACTTAGAAAGTGAATTACGAACAGATGATACAGCATTTGATATAAAGCAAGAAGTTGACATATCAAGAATGGCTATAGCTGGCGAATATGATATGGATGTTAAGTATGAAGATGTTCAACCATATAAAGAAGAGCTAGAGCAAGCTAAACAAATATTACTAAAGCAACAGAAAATAGACAAAGAGCTTTATCCAGACAATCCTTTTATTGGCGGACCTATATCTGCAGAAGATATTCAAGACAAAGCAATAGAAATTATAATTAATAATAAAAAAGCTGAATATAAAAGAGACAATTTAACTAATTATTTAGAAGCTAATGAAGATGCAAAACAAGCTGCTTATAGATATTATGCTAATGCTAAAAGTGATAGAAAAAACACGGCAGCTATTGCTGCTCAATTAGAATTTGAAAATGTAGTTTCAAAATCTGATAGCATAAAAAATGATGTTGACTTCATGAATTCTGTTTTAGCAGGTGAAAAAAATATTGACCCAAATAAAGCTACAGGAAATACTTATACTATAAATAATAATTTAGTTGATGAAACAACTTATAATTTATTTTTAAACAAAGCTAAAGTAGTTGAAAATTATAAACAAGAATATGACGCTGCTTACGAGCAAACAGTAAAAACAACAGATGCCTTGGAAGATATTAATCTTCAATTAAATTTATTAGGTAGAGATTATGATACTTTAGCTAAGTTTGGTAATAATATTAAATTAGGTTTTGCTTCTATTGGAGCTGGACTTGCTTACGGCGTAGGTAAAGTAGCACAAGGTTTTACTTATTTATCTGAAATGGATGGAGATCATTCTGGTTCTAAAGCTATTGGTGATTTTCTTGGTGAAAAAGCAATGGCTTTTGAATCTTGGCAACAAGATAGTAGAGATCAGTATGCTTTAGATGTAAGTTTTGATAATGCTTTTTCTAGTATAGATGCTTTTGGTAGATTTGTTTCTCAAGAAATAGGAACTCAAGTACCTATATTAACAACTATTATCGCTACTGGTGGTACTGCTTCCCCATATGTTCTTGGTGCGTATAGTTTTGGCGAAAAATATATGAGTATGGATGCTGAAGATTATAGAACTGGAAACTTTAGAAGTGAAGGATTAAAGTTTTTTACATCACTAGGTTATGGAGCTTCTGAAGCTATATTTGGTACATTACCTACAAATAAGATATTAGGAAGAGGTCAAGCTTATATAAAACAAGCTGGTAAAAAAGCTGTTATAGATTACAGAAATGCTATAAAATTAGGGTGGAAAAAACAATTACCTAGAGTTTTAGTATATGAGCCGTTATTAGAAGGTGGTAGTGAAGGTTTAACTCAAATGACTCAAAACCTTATTGATGGTAGACCAATAATGGAAAATGTAGATCATGCTTTTTTCTCAGGTGGTATGATGGGCGTTGGCATGTCTACAGCTCCTGTTATTACAGGTATGGCTATGAAGCAATATCAATCACCTGCTTTATATACAGAGTACATGCAAAAGCAAGATAAGATTGCTAAAATGAACTCATTCTTAAATAAACCTAATTTAAGCCCAAGAGTTAGAAAAAGTTTAAATGAACAAAAAGCAAAGTTAAAAAAAGAATCTGATGCTCATTTAATGGAAATAGAAAATCTAACTATAAATGATTTAAGTAAAAAAAGTTTTCAAAAATTTAACGAGGCTACAGCTAGACAAGAAGAATTAAGACAAGAAGCTAAAGATATATTAGAATCTAATGATTTTAAAGGACCTGAGCAAAAACAACTTAGAGATAAATTATTAAGTGATCTTAGTAATGAATTTGATATATTACAACATAAAAGAGATTTATTTAGAAACCATAAAAGCTATGCTAATAGATTTGCATTATTAGAAAATGGTACAGAAGCAGAGCAAATTAGATATCAAGAATTAAAATTACAAGCTGAAGAAAATATAAGATCAAAAAAAGATAAATCACCTGATTATATACCTGATAATGCTGAGGTAATGAACGAGGCTTATGATTTGTTTGTTCAGGATAATATAGAATCTAGAATTAATAGTGCTAAAAAAAGTAATGGAGTTAGTTTTGAAGTAGCTAGAACTAATCAAGACGCAAAAGATGTTGTCAATAATTCTGAAAGTTTAAATGATAAACAAAAACAAGAGATTATAGAAAAAATTGAAGCTGGTACATTAAATGGTGTTGATGATATAGATGGAAAATCTTATATATTCATGCAAAACGCTATAAGTAATGAACGTACTTCTACTATAATACATGAACCAGGACATCAAGTATTTAAGAAAATACTAGGAGACGGTCAAGCTGATTTTAAACCAATGGTAGATCAAATATCTGCATGGTTGAAAAATACAGATCCAGATATGCTAAACGTTATTATAGAAAAACAAAGCAAGAGTGTTGATGATAAAATAAACTCTGAAGAGTTTGTAATGGAGTTTTTAGAACAAGTTGACCAAGGCAATATTAACTTTGATAAAACTAATAACAAAAGGTTAGCTAGTTTATTTGGATATATGACTACAGATGTTATGTCTAAAAATGGTGGCTTTGATTTAGAAATAAAAGGTGAAGCTGATGCTGTAAACTTTCTTGTTAACTTAGCTGCTAAAATTAGAACTGGAACATTAACAGAAACTGATATAAAAACTGCTAAAGAGTCTAATGTAATTAAAGATATACAAACAGATGTAGAATCTAAAACAGGCGTTAAGACGTCATTAGAATCACGTACAGATGAAACATCTGGTGAAAAACAAAAACGTCAAGATAAAAGAAATACTGATGTTGCAAAAATATATGATGAGTCTGCAGAAGGTAAAACTAATAAAGAGTGGCGAGAGTTTTTAGATACACCTAAAGGTAGTAGAGTATTAGGTAATATGATTAACATGTATTATCCTGATATGATTGCTAGTGCTATAAAAAATAAAGCATCTGAGCCATTAGAGGTAGCATCTGAATCTATTGAGCCATTAATAAAACATATTAAAGCTTTTAACCCACAACAAAATACTGATTTAGCAGGTTATGTCGGTGGTTACTTAGGTTTAAAAGTAGGTACTGGAGCTAAACGAGTTGCAGCTAAAACACCTACTATTAGTATGGAAAAAGAAGGTGTAAGAGAAGTAGCGGAAAAACAAGCTGTTGAAGAAACATCTAAAAAAGAAGCTCCAGTTAGAGAGGGTATTAAAATAAGAAAAAGATTAAAAGAAGCTCAAAAAGTAGTTGATGCAGTTAAATCTAAACTTCCTACAGATAAAACTAAGCAACAAGAATTTGTAAAAGAAAAAACTTATAAGTCACTAAAAGATTTAGCTCCAGAAGAAACTCAACTTATGTTTGGGATTCAACCTAAACCAGGTAATTTAACTAAACAAGATATTAAAAATGCGCAAATGTTTATTGCTAAAAATCCTGACTTATTTATATCTTTACTACCTAATCAACATACAACTAAAAGAGTTAATGTAGGTACGGCAGCTAATCCTAAATATGAAACTAGACCTGATAAAGCTACTGGCGTGCAGAATGTACTACTTCAAGCTTTTTATACTAAAGGAAAAAGAAAAGATAATTTAACACCGTGGACTAAAAAGGCAAATATAAGCAAAGCTGATTTTTTAAAAGTTTTTGGTGTTACACAGAAAGGAGATCAAAATCTTTATAAAAAAGAATCTAATACAAGTGCTAGAATAAAAGCTTTAGTAGAACAAACTGGAAGATTAATTACTAATCAAACAGTAAGAGAGATGATGCCTACACCATCACCCGTCGCTGAGGGTAAGTCTAGAGTGATGTTTAGTGAAGATGTAACTAAACCTAGAGGTGTTAAAGCAAATATAGATGAATTAGTAAAAGAAAGTGGATCTAAGCCAATAAGTCCAGGAAAAAGTAGTGTAAATAGAATTGTAAAATTCTTTACAGAAGAAGATGGATTAGATATATTTTCTAATATATTATTTCAACCTAAAACAAAAAGAGGTAAATATCAATTTATCTCAAGTTCTGTTTTAAGCAATGCTGGTAACTTAGTAGAACGCGCTAGAAGAAAAGGATTTCCATTTATAGGAAGTTATGAAAAAGGTTTAGCTGACACTCAAAAACAACTCATGAAAGATAATCCTAAAATGAGTAAGAAAAAAGCAAGAGAGAAAGCTTTGGAAATAATGAAACCAACTAAGGATGCTTTAGATGCAGGAGAAATATTTGAAACTTCTGAACTACAAAACCAAGTAAAAGAGGCAGTTGAGGCTAGTGTTAAAAGATTCAATGAAGATCAACTTAGAAAAATAAACTTAGCTATTGATGGTCAAACTAGAGTAAAGTTAGAAAGTAATCTTAAAAATATAAAAGATATAAATGAAGGTAAAGATCTTTTATTAGATTTGTTTAGAGAAGCTTATTTAAAAAATAATCAAAATATAGACATGTTAGCTTTTTTAGCTTATCATCACAACTCTAATACTAATCCCTTTAGAAATTTTGCTACAGTTATAGGTGAACAATCAGATATAACTACTAAACCATATGAAGAACATACTTTGCCTTTTGGAGAATTTGCTACAACAATGTTAACAGCTATTACTAAAGGAAAAAAAGTTTTTGATGGTTTTAAAAATTGGATTAAAGAAAATTATTTTCAAGAAGTTATTGATTACAATGGAACAAGAGCTATTTTAGACCAACCTACTAGATCTAAATCTAAAGATGGTAAAATATTACCTAAATGGGCTAGTAAGAGTCAAATGCATCCTTTATTAAAACAACATGTTATTGAGGCTTTAGAAGGTAAAAGATCATGGGATGATGTAATAAGTGCAGATATTAGAAAATATAATGAATATTCTTCTACTAAAGGTTATGTAAATCCTAACAATTTACAAAGAAATGGAATTACAGATGCTAAAAGGTATAATGTAGAAGTACCTAATAATTTAGCAAATAATCCGGACGTCATAGCTTTACAAAATGATTTAATATATCAACAGTTAATTGGAAAAATAGATGCTAAAACTGCTAAAGCTCAGTTAGAATTAGCA
>TARA_R100000655_G_scaffold53439_3_pt1 | contig 11372 bp, 25 predicted proteins | sample TARA_R100000655 | Tara Oceans TARA_R100000655 (sample SAMEA2622497) | marine metagenome | biome: marine biome (ENVO:00000447); feature: deep chlorophyll maximum layer (ENVO:xxxxxxxx); material: "saline water (ENVO:00002010), including plankton (ENVO:xxxxxxxx)" | depth 90 m
AGACATAGTAAACAAGACAGAAATACCTATCGTGGACAAGGGCGTTAATTTACTTATAATAAGAGATACATTTACAGAAAAGTCTACTATTGGTAAATTGTACATTAACGGCAAATTGTTTTGTGATACTTTAGAATTGCCTTATAGAGACAATCAAAGAAGCATATCTAGTATACCAGATGGAGAATACAAAGTAAACTTAAGACCAGCTAGACAAAGCGCAACTAGAGACTATTTACACTTAATAGTCGAAGACGTGCCTAACCGCTCATATATATTATTTCATAGAGGAAACAAACCCTCGCATACTAGAGGTTGTATTCTAGTAGGTCAAACTCGTCAACAAGACTTTGTTGGTAACTCAACTTTAGCTATGGATTTACTAATGAAAGAAATAATAAATTTAGGTGGCGAAAACATTAAATTAATAATCAAAAATAGATAACTATGGAATGGAAAGAAATTTTATTAGCAATTTTAGCAATCGCTGAAATTATCGTAAGGTTAACGCCAACGGAAAAGGATAACTCAATATTAAATAAAATTATGTGGGTTGTAAACAAATTAATCCCTAACAAGATTAAAAAGTAATGAAAAAAATAAATAGACTTATCGTTGGAGATGTGCATTTGCCTTATACGCATAAAAACTATCTTACTTTCGTTAAGTCTATTTATAAAAAATATTCTTGTAATGCCGTTTCTTTTACGGGCGATTTAATTGACTCGCATTTTTCGTCATTTCATCATACGTCAACTGAGACAGATGGTAAGTATGAATTGACAATGGCTATTGAAAAGGTAAAAGAATGGTACAAGGTATTTAATAATGACACCGTACCGCACGGTATAACGGTAACTTTGGGAAATCACGATTTGATTATAGCTAGAAAAGCTGAAGACTCTGGAATTGATAAGCGTTGGGTAAGAAATTTAAACGAAGTTTTAGGTTGCCCAGACTGGATATTTGAAGAACAATTTGTACACGATAACGTCTTATATACACACGGTACTGGCTGCTCTGGTAAAGGTATTATGAAAAGAGTACAAAACTGGGGTTCTTCTATGGTGCAGGGTCATATACATACACAAGCTTTTATAGATTATACTGCTTCTTTAACTGATTTAAAATTTGGTATGCAAGTACCAAACGGCATAGATTATAAGTCTTTTGCTTACGGTTATGCAAAATTTCACACCGCCAAACCTATACTTGGCTGCGCCGTTATTTTAGATAATGGTCGCTTACCAATTTTAGAATTAATGCCTTTATAATCTAATTTTTACATAAACTCTTATCTAGTATTTATTTAATTATTAACATTTTTTGTTGATATATTTGTTTATATCATTTATTTTGTTTACTTTTGTATCATATTAACTAAAACATTAAAAATGAAATACGATTACAAAATGCTTGAAGCAACAAATAAAGACGAAGCTATTGTCTCTATATTAGACGCGGTTAAGCATAACGCGGTATGGCTAAACAAATGTCAAAGCTATGTAGCTAGAACTACAATAGGCTTAAAGACTGAATTAAAACAAAAGTTTTTAGATTTATTACCTGAACAAGATGTTATTGATTTATTTGTAGAACTTAAAACCGAATACTATAACTTTTTAGACAATACAAGATGGGCTTAATATGTAAAGAATTTCACTTCTATAATAACGGAGTATATAAAACGATAAGTAAATTAGCTCCAGAGGGTTGGTTTACAGATATTGAAAAAGTCGAGCCTAGTATAAGAATATTTGGCACACCAGAGCAAGTAGAACAAGCTTATCAAGATTATGTAAAAATGACTGGTCTTAACCTAAATGAAACATACGACTTTAAAGTTGAGCCTAAAGGTTCTTGGTGGCATAATATTTACGGAAAAGATGCAGAAATCATAAATAAAAAGACTCAAGATAAACTTGACAAATACGAAAAACTATATAAAAAACAAAACAATAAAGCACTAATAACAACAATATGAACAAATCAATAATTAATCACACTTTTGAAACAGCAGAGCCTAAAAAACAAGACACTCATAAAAGAATAAATATTAATACTTTTATGGCTAATGAAAATGAATTATGTTTTGGCGGTACTGATGAAAATGGCGAACAAATAACTGTATGGTTTGATAGCTATGAGTTTTTAGAGTGGTGCGACTGTGAACAAATAAAACAAACGCTAACTAAATATATAAACAAAAAATGACAACTGAAAAAATAAAAGACGCTTATAATAAATACGGTCTAACTAGAGACGACGTATACAAACATCAACACTATATAATAATAACTCGTAGCGGTATTGAAAAAATACAAGCTATTGAAAATATAAAAATCGACTACGAAATAATAAAATGCGAAAAGGACTTTAGTGTAATAAAAGCAATTGCTATAAAAGGTAAAGAGATTATACAAACTTTTGGCTCTGCTTTAAAGGGTAACGGTTTTAAAGATGGTAATACTATGTCTTGGTATGTAGTCGAGATGGCTGAAAAAAGAGCTATGTCAAGAGCGGTATTAAAAATGACTGGTCTTTATGAATTAGGAATTTTCTCAGAAGACGAAAGCGAAGAATTTAAACGTAAATAATTAAATAAATAAAAATGAAAAAGTACAAAGTAAAAGATTTATCAAAACTAGCAACTAAACAAAAAATGCATGAGTTAAAAGATTATGTAATCCTTATAAAAAAATGGGAAAAAAACGGAGTTGTAAGATGTAAAGTTGAAAGCCCTAGTGGTTATGAATATATAGTACACGCTGACAACTTAGAAGAAATTAGAACAAAGTCTAACAAAAAATCAAAGAAATAATGCAAATAGAAGGAAAATTAATTAAGATACTTGAAGCTGAGGGCGGCACAAGTAAAAATGGAAAAGCGTGGATAAAGCAGTCTTGTATAGTACAAACAGAAAACGAATACAATAATCAAGTGTGTATAACTGCTTTTGGCGAAGACAAAGTAGAAAATTTAAATAAATTAAAAGAAGGTCAAGATGTACAAATTTGGTGCAACGTATATTCAAGAGAATACAATGGTAAATACTATAATCAAATTGACGGCTGGAGGTTTTCTAAAAGCGGCTCAGATTTTAAACCTCAAGATATGATTACTTCTGAAAACGATATGCCTTTTTAAAATGACAAGTAAATATAATTTTAGAGCTATTTGTGATTTAACAGAAAATGTTTTAAATCTTGAAAAGGGTCAATTAAAAGACAAAAGCAGAAAAAGACCATTACAAATAGCTAGACAAGTTGCAGCTATTATAGCTAGAAAAGAAGAAGACATACATCAAAAAATAATAGGCTTAATTTTAAATAGAGATAGGTCGTTAATATATTATTATGAACATAAACACGAGGGCAACTATAAATATTGTTCTTTATATAGAGACGCTTATAATAAAGTTTATAAAGCATATAAAGACATAGAAAGCTCAAAAGATGTTTTTATAAAAGGTAGTCATATAAAAAACTATTTATTAAAAAAAGGTATTAAAGAAGCTCCGTTAAATTTAGATGATGTTGTTATAGCAGTTTATAGTGGCGAAGCATCTACATTAATAAAAGTTACTTATTTAGATTTTGCAAATCAATTAGAAAATATTAAGTTAGCACTAAAAAATTATCATTATAAAATAGAAATAATGTAATGAATAAACCTAACTATTACGCAATACTTCCGTCAACAATAAGATATGACGAAAATCTTAAACCAAATGTTAAATTGTTATATGCAGAAATTACTGCTTTATGTAATATGAACGGAGAATGTTTTGCTAGTAATAGATATTTTGCAGAGCTTTATGGTAAAAGTAAAGGAACAATTTCTGGTTGGGTTAGCGACTTAGTAAAAGCTGGTTACGTAAAAATTGAATATACTTATAAAAAAGGTAGCCGACAAATCGAACATAGGTATATCAAAATTATCGCAGGGGCTATACCAGAAAAGCTGAACGACCTATACGATAAAAGTTTAAAGAATAATAATACAAGTATTAATAATAAACTTACAGTTAGTAATAAGAAGCGCTTTAAAAAACCAACTTTAGAAGAAGTTAATCTTTATTGTAAAGAGCGTAATAATAATGTTAAAGCAGAGACTTTTATAAATTTTTATGAATCTAAAGACTGGTATGTAGGAAAAAATAAAATGAATTCTTGGAAAGCAGCGGTACGAAATTGGGAGTCTCGAGATAAAGGTAGGCAAACTATGAGTAAAATTGATAAACAATTAAACGAATACTTAGACGGAAAAAAATATTTATGAAAACATTAAAACAAGAAGACCTAAAAGAATTAACAGAAAAAGTATACGAGTTACTACATAAAACCGCAATAGAAATAGGGCAAAATCCAGATGGTAAAACAATAGCAGCTTTAAGTAAAATATTTGCAAATGATTTACAAAAAGAAAGTAGATTTAAAAACTTGACTTTTAATCAGATACAAGACGCTTTTTCTGTTGGAGTTAGATTTGGAAAAGATGAACCATTTTTAAATATAAGAACTTTTTATAAGTGGACCTATGAACATAAAAAAACAATAGACAATGCTTATTATCAAGTACATACTTTAGGTCAGTCAAAAGAAAAAACACTTTATTATCAAGAACCAATAAAATTAATTAAATGAAAAAACTAATAACTAAAATTAAAAAACTAATAACTAAAATGAGAAAAATAATTATAAAAAAAGACGAAGTAAAAACTCAATCAGACGCAATACTCTGGCATCTAAAAACTTACGGAGCTATAACAAGTTACGAAGCAATTAGAGAATACGGAGCTACGAGGCTATCGGCAATTATTTTTAATCATAGAAAAGATGGATATATTATAGATAGCGTACCTTTAATAAAAAAAACTAGATTTGGTCGAAATACTACAATATCAAAATACGTTTATGTAAAACCAATTACTTTAAATGAGCAACTAGGAATGTTTTGTGAAGTCGATTAGTAAATTAAAAAAAGAATTAGACAAATGGTTTAGTTTGTTTATAAGATTAAGAAACGCAACTGAGTACGGTTTAGCTCAATGTTTTACTTGTGGAAAAGTAGACCACTATAAAAAATTACAATGCGGACACTTTCAAAGCCGTAAACATATCAGTACAAGATTTGACGAAAAAAATTGTCAAGTTCAATGCGTAGCCTGTAATATGTTCAGAAGCGGTGAACAGTATCGCTTTGGCTTAAATCTTGATAGTAATTACGGCGAAGGCACGGCTGAAGAACTAGAAGTTGTTTCAAGGTTTACTATAAAAATAAGTAGACCAGATTATGAAGAAAAAATAGTTTATTACAAATCACTTGTTAAAAACTTAAAAAAAGACAAAGGAATAGAATAAGTTATTTTGTATATAATTGTCGTATGTCAGAAGTTATATACGCAAGTAGCGAACACAAACAAACAGTTGAGTTATATATTAACACTTGTAAGCAATTTGCAAAAGATGTTTCTACAAAATCTAAATATAATAACTTTGAAGACGTTATTAAAACAATCAAAGAGTATCATAACGGTTACGGAAAAGGAGTAAAAGAAAATAATTACTATGACTGGTTAATGATAATACCAATAAATTTATCAGTAGCTACAAATAGTTTTTTTGCTGGTTTAGAATCTAAAAATAACAGGGCAACTATAAGGGCTTACAAAGTTGTTTTAGAACAATTATTAATAGAAACCGTAGATAAAATTGAATTACTAGAGCCAGAAAATGAATAAGATTTATACAGAAATAGCAAATCTTACAGACAAGTTTAGAAAAATGGCTTTTGGTATAACTCAAAACGAAAACAAAATAAATAATGCAGTACAAGAATTAATGCTTTATTTTTTACAAATGAATCCAAAAACACTTAAAAATATATATGATAAAGACGGTATTGAAGGTGTTACAAGATATGGAGCGGTTGCTCTAAAAAGAGCGCTTACAAGCACAAGGTCTAATTTTTATTACAAATATGAAAAATATTATACGCATATTAATAGCTTCAATTATGTTCATAGTACAACTTATGATAATAGTTGCAAGTTGGAATCTCACGCTAACCCTAAGATTTTATTCAATCTTGCAGAAGTTAAAACTTCGTACGATTACGAAAAGGAAAAGAAAATTGTTTTAATAGAATCTGAAATAGATAAATTTCATTGGTACGATAAAGAAATATTCAAACTTTATTATTACGAAGGTAATACACTTGATAGTTTAGCTAAAAAAACAAAAATAAGTAGAAACAGTTTGTTTACAACAATAGATAAGGTAAGGACAGAATTAAAGAATAAATGTAATGAAGTTATACAATGCAAAAATAAAGAATAGTTTTCAAATGCAATTTGGTTTTCAAAGTCCAAACTGGAATAGATGTAGTGTAAATAGCTTAGAGTTGCAAGATAAAACGAAAAAGAAAAAAAACAAATGAAATTTTTTGTAGCTAACGAAGTATATAAAGAGCGTATGTATATATGTAAGTCATGCGAACACTATTTAAGTTTGTTAGGTAATTGCGGAATTTGTAAATGTTTTATGAAAATTAAGTCAAGAATTGGACCAATGGAATGTCCAAAGGGTAAATGGTTAAAAACAACTGAAGTACAAAAACCAAAAGATTTACCAAAAGAAATAATAGAAGAAATATTGATGCTGTACCCAGAAATAGAAAATGGTCGAGCAAAAAATCATATAGACAAAACTAAATTAATAACTTTGTATAACACTATACATAACACAAATTATAGCACAAATACAAATTGTAGCTCTTGCTTAAATACTTGTTTTGACGCAATAACAAAATTATACGAAAAATATAAAAATGAATAATACACCAAACTACTACATAGGTAAAAAATATAAAATAGAAGCTCGTAAAGTAATAGAAGACTTTCAAGGAGACAATTATAATTTAGGAACGGCTATAACTTATCTTTTAAGAGCTGGTAAAAAAGAGGGTAATCCTATTGAGCAAGATATAAAAAAAGCAATAGAACATTTAAAATTTGAGCTTGAAAGAATAGAAATTAAGACAAGAACTGGAGCTTTATCAAGATGAAATATAAATGCGAGTGCGGAGAATATGAAAAAGAGATTAGTAAAATCTATATTGTTTATCGTCAGGGTAACTGGGTTACAAAAGGGTCAGAATGTCCTTGTGGAAAATATATGACTAGCGAACCATTAGAAGGTATGCCAGAAATAAAAAGAACTGAAGCATCGTTAAGTAAAAAGAAAAGACATAGTAAACTATGGGACGGAGCTAAAGAAATGTTAATAGGCGAACGAGGTATTAACGACGATTTTTAAATGAATTTTGTAATACATACAAATCAAGATAAACAGACGTTATATAATTATCTAAAAGAATTAAATAACGGATATATAGTTAAAGTAAGTAAGCAAAGAAATAATAGGTCAAATATGCAAAACAATTACTACTGGGCTTGTATTGTACAACCGTTAGCAAATGAGCTAGGATATTTTCCAGACGAGATGCACGATACATTAAAAGTAAAGTTTGCTAGTCTTTGGGAAAGTATAGAGGTGAACGATAAACAAATAGGTTTGCAAAAAGTAAAAAGTACGGCAAAAATGAATAGTAAAGAATTTGAGATATATGCAGACCAAATAAGAATTTGGGCGCTTACAGAATTAAATATCAAGTTAATGTTACCAAACGAATACGAATAAAGTCTATTATATATAAAGACTTGATTAATCAAATTATTTCAAAATGAGTACACACGGAGGTAAAAGAATAGGAGCTGGACGTAAACCAAAAGCTGAAGAACAAAAGCTAATAGAAAAATTAACACCTTTAAACGACTTAGCTTTAGAGTCATTAAAAAAAGGTTTAGAGAAAAAAGAACAATGGGCGGTCAAGTTATACTTTGAATATTTTTACGGTCGACCTCAACAAAGAGTAGATGTAACTAGCAACGAAGAAACTTTAAATATGCCGCTAATAACATTTATAGATTCTGAAACTGAGTAGAAAATATAATCCGCTATTTGATTCAACCGCTAGATACTTTATAATAACTGGAGGTCGAGGGTCTGGTAAATCTTTTGCTGCAACTGTATTTCTTACGCTACTCACTATGACCGCAGGTATACGAGTATTATTTACTAGGTTTACTATGGTATCAGCGCACCTATCTATTATACCAGAATTTTTAGAAAAAATAACTTTGTTAGGATATGACAATATTTTTAGTATTAACAAAGCAGAAGTAATAAACACTAAAAACAATAGTGATATTTTATTCAGAGGTATAAAGACAAGCGCTGGTAACCAAACCGCAAGTTTAAAATCTTTACAAGGAATAAGTTGCTGGGTACTAGACGAAGCTGAAGAATTAATTGACGAAGACATTTTTGATACAATAGATTTAAGTATAAGAGAAAAGGGAGTACAAAACAGAATTATACTTATATTAAATCCTGTTACAAAAGAACATTGGATATATAAAAGGTTTTTTGAAGACAAAGGCGTACAAGCTGGTTTTAATGGCGTTAGAGACAATATATGCTATATTCATAGTACATACCTTGACAACAAAGATAATCTGTCTAAGAGCTTCTTAGAGCGTGTAGAAGCAATAAAACACAGGAACTTTAAAAAGTATAAACATAAAATACTTGGGGGCTGGTTAGATAAAGCAGAGGGCGTAGTCTTTGAGAATTGGACAATAGGCGAATTTAATCCAGACGGACTACAAACCAGTTGTGGCATGGACTTTGGTTTTAGTGTTGACCCAGATAGCTTAGTAGAAGTAGCAATAGATAAAAAGAAAAAGATAATATATTTAAAAGAACACTTATACAAAAACGGATTAAAGTCGCACCAACTAGCAGAGCTTATATTAGAAAAAGTAGGAGACAAATTAATTATAGGAGATAGCGCAGAGCCTAGACTAATAGAAGACTTGAGACATTTAGGTGTAAATATAAAACCAGTTAAAAAAGGTACTATTGAAAGCGGTATAACTAGAATGTTAGATTATGATATAATAATAACTAAAGAGTCAATAAATTTAGCTAAAGAATTTAATAACTATATATATGCCGACAAAGGGTCTAAGTTATTCGTTGACGCTTACAATCACGGAATAGATGCAGTTAGATATAATATAATTTATCATTTAGACAATCCGAATTTAGGAAAATATTATGTACAATAAAAGGGAAGCCCCGCACGTTCAAGCTCCCCTTTTCAAATTAATTTACTAACTAAAACACGGCAAATATAATACTTTAAACTAAATATCAACAATTTCTATTATATAATATATGAAAGTACAAATAAAAGATAAAGGTAAAAAAAAGGAATATAATGTAATAACAAACTGGTCTGACGTAACGCTAGAAAAATGGGCTAAACTGCTTAAAATAAGAAAAGTAAGTAAAGTACAAGAAGTAAAACAAACCATATTAGCTTTATCAAATATACCAGAAAAATTATTAGATAAATTAGAATTGTATCATATAGCTATGATTACAAAAAGTTTATCTAATATGCAACAAAATGAAAATAGTTCTTTAAAACAAATTATAGAAATAGACGGTAAAGAGTATGGTTTTCACCCAGACTTAGATAGTTTAACTTTGGGTGAATATGCAGATTTAGATACATATTTAAAAGACATAGAAAATAATATGCCAGAAATAATGGCTATATTATACAGACCAGTAACAAATAAAAAAGATACTTTTTATCAAATAGAACCTTACGACGGAGATATTAAGTTGCGGACAGAAATAATGCGAGGTCTACAAGCAGAAAAAGTGCAAGATGCGCTGGTTTTTTTTTACAATTTCGGCGCAATATTATTGCCGATTTTGCTATCGTCTTTGACAAAGGAGCTAAGGGAAACGATAATGCAATAGCAGATAATGACTTTGCAAAAAAATGGAGTTGGTTTGGTGTTATGTATAGATTAACAAATGGCAATATAGTGGATTTAGATAAAGTAACAAAATTAAATTTAATAGAAGCGTTAACGTGGTTAAGCTACGAAACAGACTTAGATAATCAAAATAAAGTAAAAACAAATTATGTCGGTTAATAACAAAACATATAATAACGTAGTAAATTTTATGGCTAGGTTAGGAGAATATCACGACCAAATTTCTACGGTATCAGTAGGCGATATATACGACGTGGCTATTGATAAGAATTTAAAAATGCCTTTACTGCATATAAATCCTGTAAACGTAACAACTGGAGATAGTGAGCTTATATACAACTTTCAGCTTTTTATTATGGACTTAGTAGATACGGATATGGGTACAGAAGTAAAACCTATTGCAGACTTAACTAAGTTAATTAATAGAAATAACAATCAGCAAGAAGTATGGAATAACACTTTAAATATTGCTACTGACTTTATAAGTATGTTGCGACATAGTTCAAGACAATCTTTAGCTGGAGTTAACGATATAAATTTTCCTATATATTTTACAGAAGACCAATTTACAATAGACCCATTTCAAGAAAGATTTGACGATTTAGCTAGTGGCTGGGTTTTTAATATAGGCGTAAAAGTTATAAACGACTTTGATACTTGCGAAATACCAGTATCTACTAACGGGGCTGGGTACTAATGAAATTTAAAATAGGTAAATATAAAATAACAATAGGTTTTTTTAAAATAACAATACATATATGAACTACGACGATTTATTAGAAAAATTAGAAGCTATTAGTATAAATTTGGAATCATATACTGATTACCCAGAGTCAGCTACTAATAACGCTAAAAGAGCAATAAAATATAAAAAAGAAAACGGTAGCTCTTGCGGTACAAAAGTTGGCTGGACTAGAGCAAATCAATTAGCAAATAAAAAGCCTATAAGCAGAGATACTATTGCTCGTATGGCTTCATTTAAAAGACATGAACAAAACTCAGATGTACCATACGACGAAGGTTGTGGCGGTATAATGTACGACGCTTGGGGCGGAAAAAGCGGAGTTAACTGGGCAATAAATAAATTAAAACAAATAGATAAAAAGAAAAAATAATTATGGCAGATTTAGTAACAACAATTTCAGAATCAGTAACGCTTAACTCGTCAGTTAGGGGTTCTTCAAACACTACAACAATAACAGATATTACAGATGTTTTTGAAAGAATAGTAACTTGCCCTCACAGCGCAACTACAACAGTTGCAACTTTTTCAGCAAACGTATATGATAGCGCAGGAGCTATTGATACTGAGAACGTAAGGTATGTAAGGGTAACCAATTTATCAACTTCAATAGATTTAGAAATAGGTGTTGGTGGCGCAGCTACAAGTTATACGGTTTTATTAAAACCTACAACTTCGCATATTTTAGCAAGAACTGATGACGGTATG
>TARA_R100000655_G_scaffold90175_1_pt1 | contig 11359 bp, 3 predicted proteins | sample TARA_R100000655 | Tara Oceans TARA_R100000655 (sample SAMEA2622497) | marine metagenome | biome: marine biome (ENVO:00000447); feature: deep chlorophyll maximum layer (ENVO:xxxxxxxx); material: "saline water (ENVO:00002010), including plankton (ENVO:xxxxxxxx)" | depth 90 m
GCTGGCCGTATGAACAAAAGCCTAGATGAAAGGCTTGTTCCAAACGGAGAATATGTAAATGCTGTTAATGTAAGGCTTGGTTCAACAGAAGAGTCCGAAATAGGAGCTGTTGAAAATTCTAAAGGGAATATACCGTTAACCGAGATACAGTATGTAGATGGTACAAAATTAAGTTCTCAAGCAAGATGTATTGGAGCATTTGAAGATGGAGCTAATTTAGTTATTTATTGGTTTGTTCATGACCCTGCATTTACTCAAGGAGCAACTGGTAAATTAGATTTAATTATTTCTTATGATGTAGAAACGGGACAATTAATTTATCATATCATTAGTATTGATGATGGAAATGGTATTAACACTACACTTAATTTTAACCCTTTATACCTGATAACAGGTGTAGACAAAATAGATAATTTATTATTTTTTACAGATAACTACAATCCGCCTAGGGTAATTAATATAAACCAAAATTATGGCGACCCACAACCCGGTTTATTAACGGATGGTTTCAATCAGGACGATATATTAGTTATTAAAAAACCTCCCACTAGTGCTCCTACCATCCAACCATTTAATGTTACGGGTAAAGTAGATACATTTTTAGAAGACAAATTTATTTGTTTTGCATATAGATATAAATATGAAAACAATGAGTATTCAGCAATATCACAATTTTCTGAACCTTCTTTTCAGCCTGGACAATTTGATTTTAGCTCAAATAGCTATCTTAATGAAGGTATGGTAAATACTTTAAATGCTTGTAATATAACTTTCGACACAGGTAGTTCAAAAGTTACCGATATTCAAATAGTATTTAAAGAAGCCGATTCTAGTTCTATAAAAATTGTAGAAACATTTAATAAAAAACAATTAGGATTTACAGACAATCAAAGTAGAACTATAGCTTTTACTGAGCGTAAAATATTTACTGTATTACCTAGCTCGGAAATATTAAGAACTTTTGATAATGTTCCACAGCTTGCTAAAGCACAAACTTTAATGGGCAATAGATTAGTTTATGGAAATTACACTGAAGGATACGACTTAGTGTCTTCAAGAGGAAAAGTAGATTTTACTTTTTTATCTACATTAAAATCTGAAGATATAAACTATACAACATTACCAGATGGTTTTACTTTAGGTCCAACATATACAATAGATTTTACACCGGCAACTGGTCATACTCAAAATGTAGATGATAGTGAGCTAACTTTTGATTTATCTTTATTAGAAGCAAGAGTAAGCCCGGTCACGGGACAACAAATTCCTTCTCAATTAGTAGCAGGCACTACCCTAACATTTTCATTTGGTATTGCTTATGCAGCAGACCATATTTCTACAGGGCCAGCTGCTGTTCCTTTTAATGATATATTATATTTAACTTGGAGCTACACGCTGCTTAAAACTTATCAAACAGTATATGATTTAGCAACTGATACAGATTTTGTAGAAAAAATAGGAACAGCTACAACAATACAAACTGTAGCTAATGCTGGAAACGGGAACACACTAACCGATTTGTTTAACAGAACTATACCTGCATCTTTTGATGTTAACTATAACACCTTAGTCCAAACAGGAAGAACCTCTGCTACTGCTTTAACTCCTGCTAAAGGAGAAGAATTGGGTCTTAGGATAGACGGGCCATCTTCTAAAAAAATTCAAATACAATTAAACGCTGCAACTTATAGTGTATCTGGTGTACACCCAATGATTGCATATTTTAGATATTCAAGCGCTACTGTGACCGCTCAGACTTCACCAACTATTGAAAGTTTACATAGTAATAGAGGTTATGAAATTGGGATGGTTTACATGGATGATTTTAATAGAGCTTCTACCGCTCAGGTAAGCCCACTTAATGCAGTCAATCTCCCTTGTGGTGTCTCCAACAAAAGAAACTATATCCAAGTAGAAATACCTAACACTCAATACGCACCTACTTGGGCAACAAAATATAAGTTTGTAATAAAACCAACTGCTGCAAATTATCAAACTATTTATAGTAATATAGTTTATAGCGAGTCAGGCACAAACTCTAGTTACTTTTTATTAGATGGTGAGAATGCTGCAAAAGTAGAAGCAGGTGATAGATTAATTGTAAAAGCAGATTCAACAGGTGTTAAAAATTCGTGTATATATGCTACTGTTTTAGAAAAAGAAAATCAGTCTTCTGGATTTATAAAAATTTATGATGCTGCTGGTGCTGAGGTAGAGGTCTTTGGTGGTACGTATATGAAAATTAACGCATCAAATTTTGTAGCAGAAACTGGGACTGATGCTATTATAAGTACAGGCCCTTATAAGGCATCAGCTAAAGGTCAAACTGACGATTATCCTGTTGTGGCTTATCCATTATTTACGGGAGTAAATTCTTCAGGAATAACTACTGCATTTAATGTTTATGATGTTCCGGCAGGAACTAGAATACAAATGAGTATTCAGTTTACTAGAGAAGGAGTTCCTGAAGATGTTGACCCATCATGTACAAAAAAGAATTATACTTTAACTAAAACATTAACGTCCACACGTAATTATGCCAATATGTCGGAGTGGTGGCAAGGGGACAATGTTTCACAAGTGTTGAATGAAGGTGTAGAAGATATTGCGGAAAATGAGCAAATAGTAAATACATATATCAACACAGTAAACTCACAAGCTAGCCCGCCTTATGCAACTTCTATTACATACACAGGAAGTTTAAACGCTAGCCAAATAGCCTCGGCTTCATATTTTGACTCTACAGCAACTACTCCGAATAATGATTTTTATTATAGACTATATGAAGATACAAGTACGCAAGACCCTGATGGGAATAATTTAATATATTTATTAGTATCAGGTTCAAGCTCGTGTTACAATGGGGGAGATAGGTCGCACAGAATATCTAGGGTAGAAGTAAACTTTACAGTTTATAGAGCTGACTCTACGTTTGTATTTGAAACTGAACCAGAAGATGCGCTTGCAGATGTATGGTATGAGAACAGTGAATCATTTGATATAAATGGAGATTTACATTTAGGTAACGTTCAAAATCAAAGTGCAGATTCAACCACTGGTTTAATAAACCAGTCAGCTATTGTAAATACAGGATTTTTTAACTGTTATACTTTTGGTAATGGAGTTGAAAGTAATAAGATAAGAGATTCTATAAAAGGTAAAGAAGTTACTTTAGGTAACAGAATATTTACAACATCAAACGAAGAGTATAAAGCAGCGCATAGGTTTGCTGATTTAACATATAGCGGTGTATACAATGATGAGTCAAATGTAAATAAATTAAATGAATTTAATTTAGGTTTATTAAACTTTAAAGCTCTTGAAGAAACTTATGGTGATGTAGAGATATTATTCGCAAGAGAAACAGATATACTTGTTTTACAAGAAGATAAGATTTCTTACGTACTTGCGGGTAAAAACTTACTTTCCGATTCAACAGGAGGAGGAGTTATAACATCTGTTCCAGAAGTTTTAGGAACACAAATAGCTCGTATAGAAGATTATGGTATAAGTAATCACCCTGAAAGTTTTGCAGAATTTGGCGAAAACAAATATTTTACTGATGCCAAAAGAAATGTAGTTATAAAACTAACGGGGTCGTCAGCTCAAAATGAAGTTCTTACTGTAATATCTAACGAGGGAATGCGTAGTTGGTTTAGAGATTTATTTGCTGAAGCCTCGCCTACTCAAAAGCTGGGGGGTTATGACCCATACATGCAAGAATATGTTTTTTCAACTAACACCATAATAAAGCCAGAGACAGAACTCTGTACAGGGTGTGGTGTAACTAAAAACATTACCGTAGTTGCAGGCGAAGAATTTGTTTATTGTGTGAATATAGGTGAAGATGTAGGGCCTCCCTCTAACCTTTATTATGTAGAAATAGATTATGTAATACCTTTTGAAAATACAGATTTAATAGTAACTGAAGGAACAGAACAGCAAATTGTAACTGAGGGTGGGGTAGATATTGAAACAGAAGGACAGGCTTCTGGAACTGGATACACAATACAAGCTATATATGATGGGGTTACATATACAACAGGATTAGTTTACCAAAGTGGAACTCTAAAGTTTCCAAAACCAAATCCAACGCCAACTGAAGTGGTTTTAATTGTTACTACTGATGCGGTTGTAAACGATACAATACAGGTTACGGTTCAATGTCCTGAAGAAGAATTGTTTAATGTATACAGTATTACTCTAACAAATAATTCAAATGCCGGCCAATTTACTCACACCGAATTTAGTTGGTCAGACTCATCTATAACATCTCCAACACAATCCGACTTGGTTACATTTTTAACCAGTGCAAGTGAACCAATTGTTTCACAATATAGAGAGCTTGTAGGCCCTCAAGGTTCTGCCGTAATACCACCAGATGGTGCGGTAATTACAATGAAAAACAACAAGTTAAACTTTGATAATTTCCAGTTTGACCCTAATGAAAATCAGTTTAGGTATTTAAGAACTGATACTTTATTTGAAAACAATTCAACTGACATAAATAGTTTATTAGCAGCTTCAATATTGGCAACACCAATTGATACAACTGGTGCTCCAGATTTATACAGCGCTCAATTTGGATTACCTGCAAGTGGTAGTAAACTATATTTAATATATGATTTAAGAAATGCGTTAGGACAACAACTTTGTTATTCGTCTGCTAGCATATTTGATGCCTGTTGTAACTGTACGTTTACACCAGCGCCAACACCTGCTCCTACACCTGCGCCAACACCAGTGCCAACACCTACATATAACTATTATTTAGGTACTGATTGTGTAAGTTTGCAAGCAGTTTATTTAAAAGCGGATGTGTCATTAGGTATTGTTGTAGGGGACGAGGTTCAGTATAGATTTGGTACAACAACTGGATGTGCATCATTATATGATGTAGGGGGAAGTGGGCAAAATGGAGAAGTAACAGTTCTAGTATCAGGATGTGGAGATTCACGATGTGCAATACCTTAAATTAATTAACTTTGTAAAATTGTAAATGGCAACAACAGGAACATATTATTATAGCTCAGCAAGTTTTTCAACTGCTACCGCTCTTTATTTAGATGCAGCGCTATCTACATTTGCTCCTGACGGATGGTATTCAGATGAATCAATTGTGAGGCAGCAAGCTTCTGGAGTGTTATTTGCTGAAGAGGATTGCCCTAATTGTGGGACACCTACTCCTACGCCTACTCCTATTGTTTATGATTATAGAGTATATACAGCGTGTGATGGTATAGCGAGTGATGAAGTATTTAGAATTGTTTCAGGGGGAAGTTTTCCAGCAACAGTGTCTTATAATAGTATTTGTTATCACAACCCACAGGCTACTGGTTCAACATCTACTATAAATGTTAATGGTCTAGTTAGTTATTCAGATTGTACAGCGTGTGGTACTTCACCTGCTCCAATCCCTAGCCCTAGTCCAACCCCTAGCCCTAGTCCAACACCTGTTCCAACTGTAACTTATGATTATAGAGAATATACAGTTTGTGGAACTGCTGTAACTAAAGTATTTAGAAAAGTTTCGGGCAGTTCTTTCCCAGCAGTTGTTAAGGATAGCAACTTGTGTTATGAAAACCCTTCAACCACAGGCTCAACAAGCACTAATGATATAGTGGACACTTACGTTGATTGTGCTACTTGTGAGGCTACAACTCCGAGTCCAAGCCCAACACCTAGCCCAACACCTAGCCCAACACCTGCGGTAAGTGGAACAGAAATATTTTCTACTAATACTGTAGGAAACGGACAAGGCGCTTCAAGTATTGCATGTCCACTTCAAGCTACCAACAGCATGTATACATCAAGAGCGAATGTGGCTTCGATACAAGTAAATGATATAATATATACAAACTCTGGTCTGACTAATATTTGGAACGGGGGTCTTAAATGGTATGGTGTAACAAATGTAAATGGTCATTATCCAAACTTAGATAGTGGATATGCATTATTAATAAGTTCACTTGGAGTTGTTGATTCAATTGTAGATTGTATGGCTACTCCTACACCATCTCCAACACCAGCTCCTGTGTTTACACAAGATGTGGAAATAAGACAGTGTTTTACAACTACACCAACGTACAAAATAAGAGTAACTGGATTAAGTTCACCAACAACATTACAAAATGGTAATGTGATACAAATAACTGGAGCTGCCGGCGGAGTAAACCCTGAGTTTACAAATACAGATTGTTGGGAAATTATTGATGATGCAGCATCTTTATATGACTCGTCAGTTACTTTAAATTCTGTTTACAGTAGTTGTACAGCGTGTGGTGCTACACCAACTTATGATTATGCAACTTATACTGAGTGTTACACTAATACAACTCAAGTATTTAGAAAACTTACTACTACCTCAAGCTGGCCTAATGTAGTAGAGTATAATGGAAGCGGAAATAATTTATGTTTTAATTATACTGCAACCACAACTGCAACTTCTACTGTAGATATAGAAAGTTTAACTAGTCATGTTAATTGTTTTGATTGTGAAAGTCCAACTACATTTAGTACAGCGTTTGCTGGAAGTGGTACTGGTCAAGATTTCCAGTCGTGTGCATTAACCACTCCAGATTACATATTTACAAGTAGAGCGAATGTGGGACTAATTCAAGTGGGAGATACAATGTATGCAAACTCATCAGAGTCAACTATATTTAATGGCGCTTCATTATGGTATGGTGTTTCAAACGTTCTAGGACAAAGCACTCCAGATTATGTGTTATTTATTAACGCTAGTGGAACTGTTAACGCAAAATTACCGTGTCCAGTACCAACACCTGCACCTACACCTTCACCAACCCCTACACCTACGACTAATATTCAGATTAGAGATTGTGCCGACCCAAGCTCATCTTCAGCTTATGTAACTGTTACTGGAACTTATGGTTCTAGTGCAGTTGGAACATCACTTCAAATTAGTGGAGGAGGAGGAGGTTCATGTGGAAGCGGATTTAATGGAACTAAATGTTGGGAAATTTTAGCTGTAGGAACAGCGTCAGATTGTAGCGTTACCACTCTAGCAAATTATGGTTCTTGTGGAGGATGTGCTCCAAGTCCAACACCGACTCCTGCGCCTAGTCCAACACCTAGTCCAACACCGACTCCTGCGCCTAGCCCGACTCCTAGTCCAGTGCCAGTACCAACAGTGTCAACATACTATTATTTAGTAAACAGATGTGATGGAAGCGCAGGGACATATAGCGAAATAGCTTCCTCTTCAATTTTATCAGCAGGGAGCTCAGTAAAAATGGACGATGGATACTGTTACGAAGTTCAAGATGCTCCAGGTTCAGTAAATTCAAATGTACCAGATTCATTCCACGAAGACTGTAGTGCATGTGAGGCAACCACACCTAGCCCATCTCCAAGTCCTAGCCCGACTCCAAGTCCTAGCCCGACTCCAAGTCCTGTTCCGACTCCTGCGCCTAGCGCATCATGTAACCCAATAGACTTAGAGTTTGTTTCAAGTGTATCAAGCATTACGTGTAGCAATTACCAAGAATTTTATATGAACACTACTGACTTCTGTTCAGCTACTGCTTTATATAGGGATAGTGCTTGTACAAGAGGAGCAATATCTGGAGTGTATAACACAGGGTCTTTCTACAGAGAATGGAACGGTTCATCATTTACAGTTCTTTGTACGACCACATCGTGTCCATAAAGTTTGACATTCAATTTTTTATTCATAACTTTATTTAAATTTAATTTAATCAAATGGAAGAAATACATAATTATTTAACACCCGAAGAGTGTCAAGAATTAATTAACATTATTGACGCTAATCACAGTCGTTCTTCTGTGGTGGTAGGCGGAACTGATAGAACCGATGTTACTGAACACAGAACATCTAGCACATCTAATTTAGACATGAACACTACACTGATGTCTAATATTAAAAGTAAAATTTCAAAAACCCTAGGTTTAGAACTTGAAAAAGGTGAAGCTATACAAGGACAATTATATGAGCCTGGTCAATACTTTAAACCGCACAATGATTTTTTTAGTGGGCCTGCCTATGATATGCACTGTAAGGCTTCTGGTAATAGAACTCATACATTAATGATTTATTTGAATGAAGATTTTAAAGGTGGAGGAACATATTTTCCCACTTTAAACAAAACCATTGAACCTGCAACCGGGAAAGCTTTATGGTGGTACAACATGAAAGATGGGCAAATACAAGACCAATATTTGCACGAAGGTGTTACGGTAGAAGAGGGTAAGAAATATATTATTACTTCTTGGTGGAGAGAAAGAAGTTGGGATGGGGCGGGAGACGAAAAAATGTATTATGATTCTATAGAAGAAAAACCTAAAGAGGTAGTCAAAGATAAGGCTGCAAGTAAATCCTATTTTGTTAAAGCCTCTGAATTACAACGTAAAGAACCGGTTACAACTAAAACAGATACACCAAAAGTTTTTACATCTAAAGACCAAATACCTAAGCTTACAGAGCTTGGTTTTTCATTACAAAAATGTCCTGATGAAACTTGGAATATAATTAATGACTCATATCAACTGTTAAAAGAAAGAGCTGTTAATGAAGAGTTTGTTGGTAAAGAAGATATTATAAAAGGGGGAGAGACGGAAATTCTATCTTTTGATGCGTTGCCCTCTATTAGAACTTTAATACACAATCAGTTACTACCTGTGCATCAGCAATGGATTGATAATGGTAATATAGAGCCTTCGTTTATATATGGTATAAGGTCCTATAAAAAAGGAGCTACTCTTGAAAAACATTACGATAGAGTAGAAACTCATCATATTAGCTCTATAATTATAGTAGATAAAAACTTAGCTTGTGGTTGTAAAGACAAGCCTGAGTCTGATGATTGGCCACTAGATATACAAGGTCATGATGGAGAGTGGTATAAAGTTTATGCTCAACCAGGAGATATGATTTTATATGAATCAGCTCTATGTGAACACGGTAGAGAAGAGCCTTTTGGTGGTACATTCTTTAGAAACTTTTATGTCCATTATAAAATAAAATAAATTGAAAAAACCTGAACTATTAATTTCTATAGCATCATACTGTGATGATGAGTTAATAAAAACAATTAATAGTTTGCTTGAAAATGCTGCTGATAAAAATAATTTACATATAGTTGTTTTTAATCAAAGCGAATATCCTGAAAATATAAATCACATCAATGTTACTGAGGTTTATAGTAATTATACAACTACTAAGGGAGTAGTATGGGCTCGTGAACAAATAAGGAATTACGTCAAGCCACATCATAAATATTATTTACAGATAGATGCCCACATGAGGTTTGATAAAGGATTTGACACAAAATTAATAAATCATCATAATGATTATAAAGGCAAAGTAATATTTAGTGGGTTTCCTTCTATGTATTATTTACCTGATGATAAAAGTTGGGATGCTTGTTATATTAATATAGTAGATAAAGTTGATGACAAAGGTAGGTTTTGGCCTGGAGCTCAAGGAGTTGAAGAAAAAAAGTATCTTGGCCCAAGCACTATAGCTGCTGGTTATTTCTTTAGCGACATTGGAGTTCTTGATTTAGATATATATCAACAAAAAGGAGATATGTATTTTGAAGAAACCTACGCTACCTTTAATACTTTTTTAGCAGGGTATGATATAACAAATATACCTTATCCTGGAATATATCATTTGTATGATAAAAAAAACCAGCGTCAATTATACCATCCTAATCAAGGTAATCCTAGACTTGTTGGCTTAAAAGATGATGTAAGAACAATTCAAGATTTTAATAAGATATATGAAACTAACTATCGTCCTAACATAATACATCAAGTAGCCCCACAAGACAAAAACAGATGGAGCAAAGAATGGTTTAGATGTGATTATAGTTGGGATACAATAAAAGGATACAAAAGAAACAAGTGGTGTGATAGGGAGGGAATTAACACATACTTACAACGTTATGATAAAGAGTTTTATGAAATTTTAAATCAATGTCCAGTTATTTATAAAATAGATTTTGTAAGATATTTAATAGCCAGAGATATTGGGGGAGTAATATGTGATATGGATTTTGAAGTGTATAATGATTTTACCAAACAATTAGACAGTCACTCTATTTATTTATTAGAATCATCAGCAGGTGATGAAGATTATCAAAATGGTTTTATTATTTCTCCTCCTTCAGATTTGTGGAACATGTTTTTAGAAACCTTAAAAGCAAACATTGCCGCTAATTTACCAGAAATACTCAATAGAAAAGAAATAGAAGGAAGGCCTCTGGGTACTTTTGTAAGACAAATGGTAGGTCCTATAGCTCTTTCTGAGTTTATAAAAAAATACAATATCCCTCACAAAGTCTTACCTTACGCTCAATTTAATCCTGTAGGAAAATTTAATTTTGATTTTATACAAACATACCATTACGGCACTGGGAATTGGGGAGGAGGATTGTAAACTTTAATTTATAAATTCGTAAATTTGTAAACAAATAAACTCTTTATGGCATGTAAGTCAATACGTTTTTCGTGTCCCATAGACTCCGTAGGAAGTGATACATCTATATGTTCATGGCTTGTTACGTGTTGTGATGGCACAGAAATACAAATAGATGTACCAGCTAACACTTTTGCTACGTATTGTTTAGATGAAACTGCTCAGATTATACCTAATTCATTAGGGGGAGAATGGTTTGATAAAGACAAAACATGTACAACCAATTGTGGTAATGCAGACCCTACACCTTTAGCAGGATATATATATTATGAATACGAAAATTGTACAAATGCAAGTCAAAAACAAATATTTAGAGCACCTGCTGGGTTTACTGCATGGCCAGCCACACTAGCTTATCAATCTATTTGTTGGACTAATGGTGTAAGCACACCTAATGTTTCTTATTTGGATATTGCAAGCATACCAACCTATGCTGATTGTGCTGCGTGTGATGCGGCTTTAAATCCAACGCCTGTCCCTTCTCCAACACCTGCTCCACCAATAACTCCTGGAACACCTGAGTTTTGTTTGAGTTTTACAAACAATCTTACAGTTTTTAGCAGTACAATAGAATGGCCTGACATATTTCCATTTCCAGATACAACACTTTCATATTATGTAATAAATGGTACATGGGGTATATATAATGTAAACACAGGGGTATATGTAATAAATAACGTACCAGCTGAGTGGCCTATTGCGTTTTTGAATAATGGAAAAGAAAACCTAATAGCTTACACTGGTTCAAAATTAGAAAGAGCCAATGTAACTGCATTAGATGGGAACACTTATGATTTTTATTCTGGAACAATAACGCTAAATGTTAATGAAGACTTCGGAACTATAAGTTATCAAACATTATATCCTGAATCAACTAATGGACAATACTTTTTA
>TARA_R100000655_G_scaffold6976_4_pt1 | contig 11352 bp, 9 predicted proteins | sample TARA_R100000655 | Tara Oceans TARA_R100000655 (sample SAMEA2622497) | marine metagenome | biome: marine biome (ENVO:00000447); feature: deep chlorophyll maximum layer (ENVO:xxxxxxxx); material: "saline water (ENVO:00002010), including plankton (ENVO:xxxxxxxx)" | depth 90 m
TCCGTCTAAACGAAGATAGGATGTAGTTCCTCCTGATCCGTTGTCGCAAGTAAATATTATATCTTTATCATCTGCTTTTTGCTCAAAATAATAATCACCTGTAAGATTAGCTAAATAAGCATGATCACCGTCATGCTCTATTCTAAGGTCACTTCCAGTTCCAAAATCAGCTCTTACACTATCGTTAAAACGAATATTCTTTTGCACTGTTGTAAAACCTTGACTACCATCTAAAGTAATGTAAGCTGTAACACCTCCACTGTTGTCATCTGACTGAAGTATTATATCTTTGTCGTCAGTTGTATTTCTTATGTACAAATCACCAGTTCCAGTTTGTGCTACATAACTATTTGCTCCATCGTGATATAATTGCAAGTCTCCACCAGTACCAAACCTTAACGTGCTACTATCTGGAAATATTGTTACTGGATTTCCACCGCTAGCGCTACCATCTAAAAAGAAATATGTTTCTTGACCACCACTACCATCGTCTGCCTTAAATATAATATCTTTGTCAGCAGTGTCTTGCATGATTATTAAATCATTGTTATATGCCCTTATATAACTATCAGAGCCGTCATGATAAAACTGTAAATCATTATCACTACCAATACCTATCTTTGCGTTATCTGGAAATTCTGTGTTGCCACTTTTTCTAAATATAACATGAAATGAGTCATTGTCATAATTATATATTTTAATATCGTCATTTTCATTAGTTTGACCAAAATACCATTCATCAGCCCCAGTTGATTTTTGCCAGAAAATTAAAGCATTATTAGAGCCACCAGCATTTCTTAATAATAAGTTTGTATTAGATGTGTTTTTCAATAATAAATTACCAGCAACTTGTAGCTTTTCACTACTATCAGTTGTTGTTCCCAAAAGTAGATTTCCTGAATCTGAAATTCTCATTCTTTCTGTGTTACTTGTCCCAAAAACTAAAGAGCCAGAATAATGATTTATTATACTTGATGTATCTGTATTAGAATTGTTAAATATTTTTAAACCATATGAAGCACCTGAACTTGAAGCAATAGTCAAACAATCAGTTGTACTCCCATTAAATCTTGCAGTTGTTCCAGTTACTTGACCGCTAAATGTTGCATTACCTGTTGAGTGTGCAAAAGTTAAAACATTACTACTTCCTAAACCAGTTGTGTTAGATAATGCCCAACTATTATCGGTATTATCTCTTCCCATATCCCATTTTTGGGTATTACCATCTTCCCATCTAACAACGCCATCACCACTAGAAGAATCAAAAATCAACATAGTTCCTCCACCAGAATCAGTTAAATTTATATTACCACCACTTATGAAAGCCGAGCCATTAGTATCACTAATTTTAGCACCTCCATTAACTTGCAGTTTATTTGAGCCATCATCAGTTGTTGTTCCAATAAGTACGTTACCGCCATTTTTTACAATTAACCCATTTCCAGAATCGTCTTCCAATGATATATCATTATTGTCTAAAGCTTTTAATGTTAAAGCAGAATTATTTGTTCCTAAACTTCCTATGTCTAAAGTATTTCTTTCAAAAAATATTCTTCTTGCACTATTTGAATTATCACCAATTTTTAAATCACCATTAAAAATTTCTAAAAGTTTATCTGGGTTAGACGTATTTATACCAATATTTCCGCTAGATGTAAGACGCATTTTTTCTGAACTACCTACCTCAAAAATTTGATTTCCAGAACTATTTAATAAATGTGCAGCAGTTCCATCCCCATTCTGTAAAAATAATCCACCACTTCCACCTCTTAGATAAACTAGGTTATTTGAAGCTTTTAATCCTATTTTAGCTTGACCAACACTAAAATTTGTACTTGTAAATGATATTCCATAAGAGGTACTATTTCCATTTGCTGTAACTTCTTCAAGCGTATCTGAACTTCCAACTTGAGCATCAACGTAACTTTTACTTGCAGCATCTGTTGAGGCAACTGGAGTAGCTGGTATTGTTACTTGACCTTGAAAACTTCCAGAGCCAGTTATTGTTAAATTTCCATCAGAAGACAAAGTCAATAAATCACCATTGTTGTTTGCAAATTTGTAACCCCTTATGCCACTTGACAAACTAAAATCACCACCAGAACTTGTTGAACCTATTGTTAGATTGTTTGTTCCTCTTAATATTATGTTACCTTGAACATCTAACTTTTCACTTGCAGTAGTCCGACCAATAGCCAAATCACCATCAGATGTAAGACGCATTTTTTCTGAGCCTCCAGTTTTAAATTGTAAATCTGAAGATGTTCTTCTTACTTGAATATTGCTATCAGAGCCAAATTCAATAGTTGCATCAGTTCCAAACAATAATTGTTGTGTCCCAGATGATGAAATTTTAATCCTTCCTCCTTCAACTTCTAATTTTTGACTTGGACTTGATGAACTACCAATCATTATACTGTTAGTTGTTGTATTTCCATTATCAGTAACCTCTTGTAATGTATCTGAACTTCCAACTTGGGCATCTACATAGGCTTTTACACTTTCGGCTGTTGGAACATTATTTGCAGTAGCACCACTCATTGTATCACTATCAAGCCAACCAGTTATTTCAACACCACCTTTTGCAATACCATCAGCATCAATAGTAAATCCAGCAACTGTTCCTTTTGTTTTGTTTTGGTATTGTGCAGCTAAGTCATTTTGATTTATAAGTATAATTGAGCCTTCAGGTATATCCTCTGTTATTAGTTTACTTGTTACAGCAATACTAGTATCACTTGCTCCTTGATCTGAGCTGACTGTAAATTCATTTATTTCATTACTATCAAAATTTGCAATATTTAATACATCATTAGCTTTAAACACCGCAGCACCAATAGCATTAATATTTATGCTAGTAATCGGCACTTGTTGTTTTACAACTACTTTTTCTATATAACCTTCAAAAGCTGCACTTGCTTCAAAAATTACATCAGTTGAGCCAGAACAAGTTGAAAAAATATCATAAGTTCCAGATGTACTTAAAACAGTTTCATTTCCAGAACTACCAGCTTTTACAGATAAACCTCCAGCACTAACAGAAACAGATAGTGTTATTTTATATGTTAATGCGTTTGTTAAAGTATCTTGTTTAATATCACTTGTAGAGCCAGTTGGTGAAAAAGATGCTTTATTACTTGCTATGCTCCAACCAGTTCCTTTTGTCCAACTAGAATCACTAGCAAAAATACCATTAACAGCAATGTCATTTCCATAAGCACTTTTAGTTGATGATATAGTAGAGATAAAACTATTTTGAGTAAGTTTTGCAGCTAAAGTATTTGAGACAGGAGTTTTTTGACTTATCTTATTTGTTTTATCTTGTAGCACATCTGGACCAATAATAATGTTATCTGTTTTTGTTACTGTTTCTGTGTTTCTTATAATTTGATAACCTTCATAATCAATTTCATCTCTTAGTAAATGAAATGAGCCGCTTTTAAATATATAATAAGGAGTTGTACCAGTAGCACTATATCCTTTTAATCTACCTATTGGATTTACATAATTTGGTCTAGAGCCACTTCCATCATTTTGATTTTTATTTGTTTCACCTATTACTAATTGCATTGAGGGACTTTCTACAACTTTTGTTTGTCCAAACAAATATTCACTTAATAGCATTTCTGTAAAACTATTAGAGCCACTTGTTGAGCCTAACCCCCATGTTCCAGTCACATTTGATTTGACAAAAGCACTTCCATTCCAAACTTTTAAACTACCTTCAGAACTTGCAAATAATGTATCACCCCATATTAAATCACCAAAATCAACAACCTCAACATCACTTGTTGTAGTTAATGGAGTTATCATTACTTGACTTCCATAAATAGCTCCACTTGCACTTGTGTTAACAATTAAAAATTTACCTTCAAATGGATTTATATTTAAAGATGTTTGGTAACTAATTATATTATTATTTGGATAAGTGTTAATCCCAGTAATTTGTGAATTTGTTGTTCCTAATACAACTGTATTTATAGTAGTTTGATAATTAGAATTTAGTGTATTTGTATAATAAACAGTTGTCAAAGATGGTACATATACTTTAGTACTTTGCCCACCCGTACCACTTACAGACGCATAGAAATAAAAACTACTTGCAATATTTTGCACCCAATTATCAATGTCAATATAGGCTTTCCATTCACCACTTAAATTAAGTGCAGAGCCTCCAGAATCTTTAAATTCTATCAATTCATGAAAACCAATTTTTGTTTGAGTTCCTATTAAATTATCTAATTTGCTATACCATCTAGTTTGATTATTATTTAAGTTAACAGTTGTGCTACTTTCCCAATAATAATTTGGAGTATTTGTTGCGTCATAACGTAAGTAATAAGTTGTAGCACCATCAGTAATAAATAATCTAAAAAATATTCTTAAATCAAGTGAGCCATTATATTGTTGAACTATTGTTACATCCAAAGGTATAATTAAAAGCATAGCACCATCAGAACTAACATCTTCAAATGTACTTTGTAAAATTACATCAGTTTCTCCAGTAGTTAAATCAAATGGAATACCTCCAAAATAATTTTTATTCCCATAATCTAAAAAGTTAGCTTGTGTTCTTTTTAATTGAGGTAAATAATTAAATTGACTTCCAGCTAATTTTTGTATTCCTCCAGTTACATCATCAATTAATAAATTATATCTTGTCCAATATGAATCACCTAAATTATCAGAAGAACTATCAAAAGCACCAGTTTTAGTATAAGTTCTAGTATTTATGTTGTCAGGATTTGCATAAGTTCCAGATTCTGCTGTGTTGTATTCTTGAATTTGAACAATATAAAATATATGTTTCCAATATATAATTCTAGCACCCCAATGTTTTAATAAATTTAGTAAAACATCATAAGAATTAACAACAGTAAAATTACCATCAGAATCTTTACTAAAAAACATTTTAGTTCCACACTTAGTTTGATAAAATGGATCAGTAGATTGTGTTATAGTAGGCATTACACTATTAAACCAATTTATAGCAGTAGTAAATTTATAATCTTGTGTTGATCCTTGTGTAGTTGTTGAAGCTCCAGTTTTTAATAATATTTCTTTAATCCAATAAGTAAACCTTCCATTGCTAGAATACATATCAGAATCACTATAACTTCCAGCTGTTCCAGATTGTACAAAATCAATTTCTTTTAATAATGCTAAACCATCAATTGCAGTTAATGTAACTGGATAAGGATAATATAAATCAGGAGATGCACTCAAATCCATTAAAACATAACCTGACCATAATGGAGCTACTGAACTATAATCACTAGAATTAGCTCTATATAAGTGAATATAAACATCTCTTTCATTAAATTGCTCTCTAATGTTTTTTATAAAAGCATCTTCAGTAGTATTAGTTACCATAAAAGGCAACTCTAGTTTACTAGATAAAATTGGGCTAAATCTATCTTGTTGATCAGTTCCATAAGTTATAACTGGTCCTGATACTCCTAAAGATATTTCTGAGGCACTACCTGAATAACTTTCTACCCATATTTCTAGATAGTATTCCCAGCCATTGTAACTCTTAAAGCTAGAATAAAACTGTTTTGCTAAAGCCATAAATTAAACTGATCTTAATCTGTTAATTCCTCCTTTTTGATTGCTAATAAAAATATCATTTCCACTTATACGACCATAAACCTCAACTTGTTGTGTTCCTTTATTATTAAGCATTCCTTTTAATTTATCTAATGGAGCAACTACTTCTGGATTACTTGCAGTTGTTCCAGCTCCTTCACCAACTAAAGCCATTGTTGGACCAGTTACTAATCCCCCATTTGCTAATCCTAAAACACCAGCTTTAGCAGCTTCAAAAGCTGTTTTGTATTTAGTAACATCAAAACCAAATAAAGATTTAATAACTAAAGAAACAGCTAATTGAACTAATAATTGTTTTATAGATTGTTTTATATTATCTATAAATCCTTTAAAAAAACCATTTGTGCTATAAGCAGCACTTGTCATTGCACTTGACATAATATTTTCAAACATAGACATAGCAGCATTAAACTCTTTTTGTTTTTGTGTAAGCTCTGTTATTGTTTTACCAACTTGATTTAATGGTCCAATAAATTTTTGTGGATTTATTGCACTTAAAAAAGGGATTTTACCATTATCATTACTGTTACTAACACCTACACTACTTATGCCAAAACTTTTACCAATATTTTTAAATACATCACTTAAATCTTCTGCTTTGTTTTTTATTGCATCAGCGAAAGTCCCAAATTCATGTATATAATCTTTAGAATCTACTTTTAACTCTCTTATTGAATCAGATATGCCAAATGCACCTCCTAATCTACCCCCTAATATATCAACAAAATCCGCAGCTGCTTCTATTAAAGCATTTCTCCACCATGTCCAATCAGATAATCTTTCCTTAAAAGCCTCATAATTATCTGTTAAATATACAAATGCAGCCGCTAATGCTAAGATTCCAACTAATATTGCTCCACTTGGGCTAAATAATGCAGCAAAGGCAATTGTTAATTTACCTACTATTAATAATAATGGACCTAAAGCTCCAAGTAAAATACCTATTGTCACAATAACATTTTTAGTATTGTCATCTAAACTTGTAAAAGCAACAACAATATCTTTAAGTTTATTAGCAAATTTTAAAATTAATGGCATTAGCTTTTCACCAATTTCTTCCATCAAATCACCAAATTGATTTTTTAATTGTACTAATGATCCAGCACCTACTTTAGAAATTGCCTCAGCTTGACCACCAAATGCTCTATTTAAAGCCTCAGTTGCTGTGTTTAATCTTTCTTGACTACCTACCGCACCAGTTATTGTTATTCCATACCTACTTAATGCGTTTGTTGAACTACCTACCGATTTTGCAACTAAATCTGCGGCTTGTACTAAATCCATTCCTTTTGCAGTTGCCATGTCTTGCACTAAAGGAATAAGCCTCATAATAGCATCTTCCTCTAATCCCATTGTTGCTAACATAGCTTGAGCCGCTATTGTTTCCTCATCACCAAATAATGTTTTAGTTTGTAACTCTTTTGCTTGAGCAATTAATCTTTTTTGAATATCCTCACGCCCTTTTAATGCTGTTAGCAATTTAGTTTCAGCTTTAGCTTGAGTATCAAATGCCTTAACAGATGCGGCTGCAAATGCAGCTAATGGCAATGTTAAGTTTCTTGTTAAATTTTGACCAGTTCGCTGCATAGATGTACCAAATTTTTTGATACTTCTTTGAGCCTTTTTCATTGCTTTGTCAAAGCCTCTTAAATCAGCTCCAAACGCAATAGTTAATAATCCTATACTTTTATTTGCCATGCTCACTCATTTTTTTAATAAACTCCGCTTTTGCTTTTAGTTTTTTATAATCTACTTCTGTTTCTTTTTTGTCCCAGTCAAATTTAATCAAATCAGTTGGCTTTAACTTTTTACCTTTTGCTATTTGTATATTCAGCAATAAAGTTGTTTGCCATCTTGTTCTTTCCCATCTTCCTTTTTCTCTTATGTTTTCAAGCTCATAAAAGCCATCTAACTTGTTCCAAAAATGTTTAGGTAAGTAGTTATAAAATTCATGTACTCCCATACCTAAATAACCGAAAGCAATTTTTTCTAAATCACGCCAAGAAAGTTTTTTATTTACTTCTTGGCTTTCGGCTTTTTTTCGTTTCTACCTCCCATTTGTTCAGCTAAAATTTCCATAGCTTTACCAATACTATCAAAATCACCATCTATTAAATCAGCTAAATCATCAACTGTTAATTTGCATTCTTGCTTTGATGCTCTATAACCATCCTCAATGCCACAATAAATAAGAGTTAAAGCATTATCTAAAGTCATGTCAACACCAAGTTTATCTAAATCTTGTAACTTAGTATTTGTTTTTGAGCTGTATTTACGCAAAGCATTAAAACCAAATTTAATAGGTAATTTTTTTTTATTTATTTCTATAAAAGTATAATTCATTTTGTTTAGTTTAGTAAGGATCAGAGCAATGATACTAAACAAAAGTATCAAAGCTCTTCACCTAAATTGTTATTGTATTGCTTGAGTTAAAACACCAGTACCCTCTATTGTCAAACTATAAGTAGCTGTGTCTTCAGTTCCACCAGTAAAACTTACAGATGTGATAAAACCACTTCCAGAATAACTTACATCAGATGTTGTTGTAGTATCACCAAATATAAATGTTACAGCTTGTCTTGCATTTAAAACATTAGTTTCTAAAGTATCATCTACTCCATTTGTTAAAGCAGCACCAGCTGCATTAGTCCAAGCATAAGCACCATCAACATCAATAGAGAAATCTCTTAATCCTTCTAAGATTTCTTTAAATCCACCACTTTCTTTGTTTGTAATTTCTCTTGGTGAATGATTTACATTCAGAGTACAGTTTTGAGCAAAGGCAACAAGATTAGTTGTCCCAGCACTATAAACTTTCAATTCAGTTCCATTTAAAATAGCCATTTCTTTTTATTTTTTATATTAATTAATTATTTTCTTCGGCAATTTTTTTTTTTGCCTTTTTTTCTTTTTTTTCTTTTAAGTAACCATTATCTTTTAAAAAAGCAATAGTTTCTTCATTTTTTATTTCTATTTCAGTTCCAGCCATTATTACTTGACCAGAATGCCTCCAATTTTTACTTAATTTTATTTTCATAATTTATTTATTTAACTTGTTGGATTAATTTGTCTAATCTCAAAATCTAAAGCCTTTCTATAAATTCCAGCATCACCGCTAGTATCGTCAAAAATATCATTGTAACTTTGAAATTGACTTGATTGTATTTGTTCGCCTCCATAAGTTCCTTCATTAATTCTATCCATTGCAACTCTAACTTTTTGAGCTAAATCAGATGCTTGTGAATAAGTTTCACTATAACAAGAAATCATAACACTATTTGTATCTAATGTTGATGTCCCATCTTTTGTATCATTAGGCTGCACACCAGTTACATCATAAATTATAAAAGGAAATTGTGTTGTTTGTGGTGCGACATTAGGAAATATTCTTGTTCCTACTAAGTCAAAAACATCACCGCTACCTCCATTATATAAAATATTATATATTGATTTTCCTATTTGCATTTTTTAATATCCATATTTACCATATTTTTGCAATCTTTTTTCATGCCTTTTTATTGCTCTTGCAACAACTTCTTCTGCGTCTTTCATTGCTCTATTCATCATAATATTTTTTGTTTCTGCAAAAGCTGGTTGCATAAAAGGTTGGCTTTTTTTTCCAAATCCTTTGCCGCCAAACTTAACTTCTTTTCCATATTCAATCCATGCTCCATAAAAACCACTTAAAGAATACATTTTCTTTTTATTACTTCCTTTATAACCTTCTGTTTTTTTTGCAAATCTACCTTTTACTCTTGGTCCAACATAGCCTCCTTTAAATTTTTTACTTGCTCTTGTTCTAAAAAAACCAATACTTTTTCCTAATTGACCAGTTCCATTTTTACTCTTTGCTGAAATAGCATCAGCTTTTTGTTTTGCCTTATCTCTTAAAGGCTTAGATATTTTGTTAAAAAAATGTGACCATAAAGCATCTTTATTTATTTGCTTTGGCACATCATTAAACATATCATTTAATTCTTTAACGCCAAACATTTTGATACTATTATTGTTTTCGTATAAAGCCATTAATCTTTATTTTCACAAATTATTTCTAAAAATGCAGTTCTACCATCTATTTGATTAATTACTTTAGGAAAGTAATACTTGCTTTCATAAGTTAATCTTGATTGCAAAGACAAATTGCTCATATCTAAGTTTCTAATATAAATATGCAACTTAGTCATTCCAGTTATTTTTTCTGATTGATCAACACCTTCACTCCCGCCTTTCCATTCTATTGCAGCCCAAACTGTACGAAATAAAGAGTAACTTCTTGTTAGTTCACCATAGCTATTAGCTGAGGTGCTAACATTGTGTATTTCAACTCTTCTATCTAATTCGCCTATTGTCATCCTACTATTTGTACTTTATAAGTATCAAGCAACCATTTAACATTCATTGGCAATTCAGTTGCAGTTTTACCAGTTATTACACTTGCTCTATTTTGATAAAAATTTCCAATTGTCAAAAGAATAGCTTGTTTTATAATTTCTGGAACATCACTAGCTGAACTTCCATAACCAACTGTGTATCTTACTCTAACAGCATCATTTCTTTTTGTTATGCTTGGAAAACTTTGCCCATCAGCTAATTGTATTTGTGATGGCTCATAATTTAATTGAGTATCATAAACACTAGCACTTAATGTTTGTAAGCTATTATCACTATCGTAATATAAAACACTATCAACTGAATTAACTTTACTTTTAAATAAAGTTTGTAATTCAGCAAAACTACTAGCATATTGTTGAATTACTGTATTTATAAAAAATCTATTTGTGTACTCTTCAGTTAATTGAGTTGCAGCTTTTATAATAGATTCAATATAAGTATCATCAGCACTTGTATCAACTTTTAAATGACTTTTAGCCTCTGTTAAACTTACTGGAAATGTACTTGCCGCTGTTATTACTTGATATGTTTTCATATTATTTAGTTATAAAAAAAGGGATGATGGTAAGTCCACCACCCCTTTTTAAAATTAAGTATTAATACTAAGCCTCTACGTTACTTTGGAAAGTACTTGCTTGTACTGCTCCAGCATCAACAAGAGATGTTAGTACATATCTTGGCTCACCAGTTCCAGCACCAGAGTAAATGTCATAAATTACATCTAAACCACCAAACTGAGCAATGTGAACTTTAGAAAAGTCACCAAATAAAGCCGCAGTTTTAGAAGCTGTTCCACCAGAATTTAGGTTTGATGTTATAAATGAAAAATATCCATTTAATCTCTTATCAGCATGATCATACAATGCAGAAACAGAAGCAACTTGAGCTAAGTTTTTTACATCAGCATAAGCAGCTGGATTCATAATGTAAGCCATTCTTGCTCCTTCTAAATTAACGTCAGCAGCTAATGCATCAGTTTCCATTTTCTCAACGTTAGCCACAGAAATTGCAGATGTTGCAACAGATGTTGCATCAGCAAGTAAAGATGTTGGTGCATTAGAAACATCAGAGGTAGCTAAAAATGCTGATTCCATAGTTGCAGCAACTGATTGTGCCATGTTTCTTCTTAATGCAGCTTCAATAGATGCATTTTGAGCAATAGCTTCAGCAGATACATTTACAATAGAAATACATTTCTTTGGGCTTAATGTTAATGATGTTGCAGTTCCATTAGCCGCCGGAGCAGAGCCTCCAGTTTCAGCAACGAATCCAGAATTAATAGATGAAAATACTGGGAATTTCATATTGTTAACTCCAGAATAAAAATTAGCTCCAGCAGATGCCATTACT
>TARA_R100000655_G_scaffold34505_1_pt1 | contig 11329 bp, 6 predicted proteins | sample TARA_R100000655 | Tara Oceans TARA_R100000655 (sample SAMEA2622497) | marine metagenome | biome: marine biome (ENVO:00000447); feature: deep chlorophyll maximum layer (ENVO:xxxxxxxx); material: "saline water (ENVO:00002010), including plankton (ENVO:xxxxxxxx)" | depth 90 m
AATATAACTATTGCTAAAAATAACTCAGAATATAAATATGCCGCAACTCAAGTACAAAACCAATTTGGAGATGATGTTGATAAATATGTTCAAGGTTTAGTTGATAGATTTGCAGACAATGAACAATTTAGAGTTAGTAATCCAGATAATTTAGAACAATATCTTACTACTAAAAACCAATTAAACGGCTTGCTTCAACAACTTTTAGCAGTAAAACAAAAAGGAGTTGCATTGAAAAAGAACTTTAAAGACATGGATGTTAATAATTTAACAGGTAGTGCTTTAGGTAATTATCATAGAGCAGACGCTTTAATAAATGAAAGGTTTGAGTTAAGTGATAAAGATGGTGAATTATTTATATCTCTTACTACAGCTGATTTTTCTAAAGTTAAACCCGGCCCTGGTCTTATACCTGATTTTAGCAATGTATTTACTAAACAAGAAGCCTTATCTAATTATATGTTAGATGAAAACTATTTTAAAGTTGATACTAAATGGAACACTACTGATTCTAACTTTACACAAGCTTTAACAAAAATAGGTGCAGCTGCTAAAAATCAAAAAATACAATTAGAAAAAAGACAAGATGCTAATCTTGATGATTATGATGCTTTCTTTTTAAATGAAAAAGGTGTAAGAGATTATTTAAATTCTGACGATAGTGCTGTTAATGAAAATTTAGATATAATTATACAACAGAGCGGCAAAAAAATATATGAAGATGAAATAGCTGGTGTTGTTGGTAGTTACGATCCAAATAATGCAAATCAAAATGCAGAGATAAAAAACTATCTTATTAATAAATTAGTTGAGCAAGGTAGTTTTAAAGACGGTGTGTTTGTTAACAATAGGAAAAGACCTAAAGCAGAAAAACAACCCGAATATATTGATAAAGTTACTAGAATAACTAATTTATTTGATAGAAACAGAATTATATCAGGTAATAAAATTATTTATAATTCTACGGCTAATTTAGAAGATATTAAAAATAATCCTACAGCTTACAATATACCAGAAGCTTCTAGACCATTATTAACTAACTTTATGAGTAAAGTTGATTTTGCTACAACTCACGTTGCTAACGCAAATAGTGAAATAACTAGATTAGAAGCTATTACTAAACCAGAAGATATAGTAGCAGAATTTGGTAGCAAAGCTAATTATGATCTGTATTTAAAAGGTTATAAAGATATAGTTAAGTTTTATGATGAAAATAAAGACAAACCAAATCTTATAATAAATACTAACATAATGACCGATCAAGGTGAGTCACCTATTGCAATACCTCAAGTTGTAGAAAACTTTGAATCAGCTATATTACAACAAGTTATTAGAAAAGATGCTCTTGATATTAATGATGTATTTATAACAGCTACAGACACTGGTGTACCATATGCTAGATATAAACCAGGTATGAGCTTTGAAGATTACAAAGAAGCTACTTACAAACGTATTGATAAAGCAAACTTAGATTTACAAGGCGAAATAGTAATGGACGAAAGTTTAGATAAATTAATACAACAACAATATAATAGTTTAAAAAAATAAAATATGCTTGAAGATATCTACATGTTAGATGGCGTAGAGATTGATATTTCTATCTTCAATGATGAAGAAAAAGAAGAGTTTTTTAGAAAATATCCCGCGGCTACTAAAAAAGAAGATATCGGTGGTAGTATGTTGAATACTACGCTAGATAATGCTAGAAAAGAAGTCGCTGAAACAGGTAGTTTTATGGATGCTTTTAAATTTGGTGTTCAAACAGCGCTTAAAAGACCAACTATGCCTATAGCAACAGCTATACCAGGTGGTGGTTTAAGTGTTGGTCAAGAAGAAGTTACTAGCTTAGCAACAACGCCTATATCAGCAGGAGCATCTCTTGTTAGAGGTCTTGCAGATATACCTGAAAATGCGCTAGATATGCGTTATGGATTATATGACACTTTATACGGAGCTGCTTATGATTATATAATACCTGAATTTGTTACAGATGACTCTGTAAGAGAAGAATTAAAAAATCCTAAAAACAGAACAGCTTTTATTGACTTTTTTTCACAATCTATTACGCAGCGAGGTGGAATAGCGGCTTTACCAGGTGGTGGAATAACTACTGGTCCAGCTGATGCATTAGTTGGTTTTGACAATACTTTTCAAACAATTAGCGAGGCTGCAGATATTTTTACTAAAAAAGGTGGTGACTATGATAAAGGTATTCTTCAAAATTTTCAAGAAGGTAATGTTCAAACTGGTATTGAAAACACTGTAGATGGATTTTTTGGCGCGCTTCCATCTGCTCTTGCAGTCATATACGGCGGCCCAGGTGGCATGGCACTAATTGGTACTTCTGCTACTGGACAACACTATGAAGAATTATCTAAATATAATCCTGATGAAAGAGGAGCTAGTATGTTTGCTACTTCTTTATTACAAGGTGGTGTAGAATTAGCTTCAGAGGCTGTAACTAGAGGTTTAGGTAAAGGTTTATATAAAACTTTTGGTGGTAAAGTAGATAATTTAGATGAAGTTTTTAAAACTGGTTGGAAAATGATTCTAGGTAAAGTTGCTAAAAGCGCGTTTTATGAAGGTTCTTCTGAAGTTGCTGCTCAAGAAATCAACAACATGATTGATGAAACTTGGGGTATAAATAGATTTTATGATGAAAACGGTGAGTTTGATAGTGGCGCTTTATTAAGAAGAACTTTTGATACGTTTTTAATATCATCTCTTATTGGTGGTGGTATTGGTGGTAAAGTTGGTTTAACACAAAACCAAACTAACTTAATGTATGAAAGAATGACGCCAGATGATATTAAAAAAGAAAATAAATCTTTAGCTAATAGAATAAATCAATTAAACTCAATATATAAAGAGACTAAAGATTCAAGCATACTTAGTGAAATTAAAGCTTTACAAAATAAAATATATGCTAATAAAATAAAAGTTGGTAAAATTGTAGAGCAAATGAATCCGTCTCTTAAAAAACAATATTTAGAAAATTTAACAAGTATTGATGACGCTGCTTTATATATTAAAAATGGTAAATTAAACTCTAAACAACAAGCTTATTATAAAGGCGTAATAACTAAATTAAAAAATAAAAATAATAAATATTATTCTTTTGCTGAAGCTGTAGCAAGTGAGTTAAGTCTACAACAAAACATACAGTTTACTAAAGATTATACTGAAGATAGAGGCTACAAAAGTCCTATCATTGCTAAAACACCTGAAGAATTTGCTGAAAAAAGTGGTCAAGACGCTAGTGCTGATGGCGCTTTTGTTGACGGGCAAATATATATAAACGAAACAGTTGCTAGACAAACAGGTGCTATATCTGTTGGTAGCCATGAGCTTTTACATAGAATATTACAAAATTCTTTACTTGATCCAAATCAAAGAGTTAAATTAATAAATGAGTTTAAAACCGAGCTTGAGAAAAGAGGTTTTCATAAAATTGTAGAAAAACGTATATCCGAAAACTATTTGTTTGACAGTAAAGGTAGAAAGCGTGATATATCAGAATATGCTGAAGAATATTTAACATCTTTTTCTGATGCTATTGTAAAAGGTGATATAGTTTATAACGAAGGCTTTTTTGAAAATATAGGTAGAACTGTAATAGAACCTTTATTTAGAAAAATACCAGCGTTTAAAAATGTTAAATTTAATACTGGTAAAGATGTTTTTGATTTTGTTAAAAACTACAGTTTAAATGTTCAAGCTGGTAAGCAAACTGCAGGTGTAGTTCAAGATGAAAGAGGTGAAGACAAGGAAGCTGCTAAATCTATTAGTAGACAAGCTGCTAAAGCTAGAGATGAATTAAATAATTTTCAAGAAGGAACTACAAATAGCGACGGTAGTTTTAATAAAGCTAAATTTCTTGAAAATGTAAAAGAAGGTGAAAGATCTATACAACAAACCTTAAAAGGTATGGTTGAAGCTAAAGGTAAAGCTTTAATTGGTAAAGGTTTAAAAATGAACTTAAATGAATATACAGCTCAAACATTAGCTGAGTTGTTATTTAGAGATGATTTAAACAAGTTTAATGGCACTGGTCAGCTTTATGGATATATGAATCAAAGAATTAAATTTGCTTCATTAGACGCTTTTGAAAATAATCCTACTATCGTAGATAACTTTGATAATCTTGATTTAGAAAAAATTAAAAATGTAGTTAGTGAAGATTTACCAAGTTTACCTGGTGAAACTAATATAGTTGAAGATGTTGAAGGTAGAAAAATAAACCCAACTAATATAATAAAAGATCCTGTACTTAGAAAAAAATATGTTGATCTTGTTAAAGAAAAATTAAAATCTAGAACAGCGAAATCTATAGCTGACTCAGGTTTAGGATTAGAAGTTTTAGCAGAAATAACTGGTGTACCTTTAGCTAAGTTAAGAGACGATGCAAAAAACTTAACATATCAAGATGAAATTGTTACAGAAAGAAATTTAAGTAAAATAAAAGAATTTTATCCTGACGCAACAGTTGGTATGATTATAAAGTCTGAAGCTAGTAAAATACAAGATTTTATTAAAACAAACTCTGACTCTAGATTATTTTTACCACCTGAAAATGTAATACCAGATGACACTGAAAGAGACATAAAAGGTTTATCTATAAAAATAAAATCATCATTATTAAAATCTTTTTATAAATCAACTGGCAGAAGAAGTAAAGGTGTAACGTCTCAAGTTGGCGTAAAAGAATTAATACAAGAAAAAGTTAATACACCTGAAAATTTTAATGCAGAGTTTGGTATAATAAAAGGTCAACCTGATTCTTATGATAGAGCTATAGGCCAAAAGTTAAAAGGTTACATAAATCTTATTGATAAGATGATGACTAACTTTTTAGAAGGTGAAACTGTTACACCGGCGAGAAAACAAGCTATTAGAGCTGGCAAGCCAAAAGCATTATTATCTAAAACTGTTAATGATATAAATTATTCTAAACAAGGCTTTGGATTAAATAAAGGAGATGTATCTGGTAGAAAAGCAAAACAAAAAAATAAAACATCTGAAAACTTTTCAAGAGGTAGTAGATTTAGCGATACAAATGAAATACAAATAGTTGCAGATACTCAAAGTCAATTTTTTGAAATGCATCCTCAGTGGATTAACGACACTAGAACTGCTACGACTAATGGCGGTGGTAGAAGTATATTTGAATCAACAGAAGATTTTGATAATAGAGTTGGCATGCAACGTGTTAGCGAGGGTAAAGCTGTTGATAAAGTTTTTAAAAAAGATAATTACTCTAAAAATAAAAAACAAACTAAAGCATTTATAGATAAAGTTCTTGCAAATCCAGTTAAATATGCTCAAGAGCAGGTTGCTAAAGCTAGAGATTATGTAGGGTATTTTGAAGATGTGCAAAGTTTTTTAAATAGAAAAAGAACTGGTAAAGAAAAAACTACAAGAGCAGAGGAAATTTTTGCGTTTGAAGAGATTATAAATGATGCTCAAAATCAAATGGATCATTTTTTAAGAGTTGGCGCTAGAATAAACTTTATATACGTTAATGATAATAAAGCTCCAATATTTGATGAAGAAGTAACACAAGAACATACAGGTGTAACAGTTGGTATTGGTAGAAGCTCTTTATTATATGCTAGAGACAACATTATGAGTAAGTATGCTCGTGTAATAACAGCTACTTACATGCAAGGCGCTTTACAATATCTTACAGATAAACAATTAGGAGCGGCTGAAGCTAAAGGAGGTGTAGCTCTTGGTAAAAAAATGGGGCAAGATTTTTCTGATTTAATGAAAGCTTTAGCAGAAGGTGAAATAAAAGGCACTGAAGTTGAATTATTTTCAATAGCTAGATATTTAGATCCAAGACTTACTAGATTTAATCCTAATAAGTATTTGTTAATAGATAAAAATAAAACAATGACCGAGCATTTTAATGTAAATGTTCCACCTAAACTTAGATCAGATGTTGTAGTTGCTAAACAAAAAGAACTAATGTTAGATATTTTATTTGAAAGAATATCTAAATCTAAAGCTAAACAAATAATAAATAGATTCGCGGCTAAAGATGCTGTTAAAAAACAAAATGCGGCTAAAAACTCTAATGCATTATTATCTGTTTCAACTGCTAATGTAGATAACGTATATGATCAAATAGATATACTAGCTAAAATTGATAAAGCAGTTGCGCTTTCTAAAACAGTTAACAGACCTAAAAAAGGTATAAGTGTATTTGATTTTGACGACACACTTGCTCAAACTAAAAGCATGATTTTAGTTACTATGCCTGATGGTAAAACTAGTAAAATAAATGCTACTGAGTTTGCTGCTAAATCTGAACAACTAGAGCTACAAGGTGCAACTTTTGATTTTAGTGAATTTAACAAAGTTGTTGAAGGTACAAAAGGGCCACTTGCTGATTTAGCCTTAAAACGTCAAGGTAAGTTTGGTAGTGGTGATATATTTGTTTTAACAGCAAGGCCTCAAGCTTCTGCAAAAGCAATACAAAAATTTTTAAAAGGCATTGGTTTAAATATACCTTTACAAAATATAACTGGTCTAGAAGACGGTAGACCACAAGCAAAAGCTAACTGGATAATAAGTAAAGTATCAGAAGGTTATAATGACTTTTACTTTGCTGATGATGCTCTTAAAAATGTTAGTGCTGTTAAACAAGTATTAGATCAAGCTGATGTTAAATCAGACGTTCAACAAGCTTTATTAAGTAGAAGTAAAACAGTTGATAGAGAATTTAACGATATAATAGAACAAAAAACCGGTGTTGATTGGTTTAAAGAATATTCTAGCGCTAAAGCTAAAAGATTAGGTAGAAGAAAAGGTTTAAAATTAATAATGCCTTTTTCTACTCAAGATTTTCAAGGTTTAATAAAACACATAACGCCAAGTGGTAAAGAAGGTGATATTGCTGAGCAGTGGTTTGAAGAAAAACTATTTAGACCTTTTGCTAGAGCCGAGCAAGCTATAGCAAGAGATGAAGTTGCTGTGGGACAAGATTACAAACAATTAAAAAAATTACATCCAAGTATTCCTAAAACTTTACACAAAGAAGCTATTGATGGCTTTACGTATTCAGATGTTGTAAGAGTATATATATGGAATAAACAAGGTTATGAAATAGAAGGTTTATCAAAATCTGATTTAAAACAAATAAATGATTTTATAAATGAAGACTCAGAACTTAAATCATTTGCTAATAGTCTTGAAAGTATACAAAAAGGTAGACCTTATCCAAAACCAGATGCTAATTGGCAGGCAGGAACTATTACTACTGATATAGTAGAAGGTATTAGAACGGTAAACAGATCTGAGTATTTACAAGAGTGGGAACAAAATGTTAATGAAATATTTAGTGAGAAAAATAAAAATAAACTTCAAGCTAAATTTGGTACAGCTTATATTAATTCTCTAGAAAACATGTTAGATAGAATGAAAGCTGGTAAAAATAGAATAAATACAGGTAATAGTAAGTATAGTTCTATAACAAGTGGTTTAATGGACTGGGTTAATGGATCTGTAGGTGCTATAATGTTTTTAAATGTTAGAACTTCTGCTTTACAGTTAATCTCAAATGTAAACTTTTTAAATTGGAGTGATAATAATATTTATGAAGCAGGTAAAGCTGTTGCTAATGTACCGCAATATGTTAAAGATATTAAATTTTTAATGAACTCTCCAATGCTTGTTAAACGTAGACAAGGCTTAAGAATAAATGTAGCTGAGTCTGAATTAGCAGATGCATCAAGACGAGGAGGTGTTAGAGGTATTATAGCTTTATTATTAAGAAAAGGTTTTGTACTTACTCAAATAGCAGACAGCTTAGCAATAGCAACAGGTGGTGCTCCAATGTATAGAAACAGAGTAAATACTTACTTAAGAGAAGGTTTTGATCAAAAAACAGCAGATGAAAGAGCTTATTTAGATTTTCAAGAAATAGCTGAAGAAACACAGCAGTCTAGTAGAACCGATAGAATTAGTATGCAGCAAGCTTCTGATATAGGAAGACTTGTATTAGCTTTTGCAAACACACCAATGCAGTATAATAGATTAATACAAAAATCTGTTTCTGATTTAGTAAACAGAAGAGGTGACGCTAGAACTCATATAAGTAAAATATTATATTATAGTACTGTACAAAACTTTATATTCAATGCTCTTCAACAAGCTCTTTATTCACTTTCGTTCCATGATGACAACGAAACTTTTGATGAAGAACAGCTAAAAGAATTTAAAGATAAAAAAATATTTGCTACGATCAATGGTATGGTAGATTCTCTTCTTAGAGGGGGTGGATATATAGGCGCTGGAGCATCTGCTATAAAAAACACATTAGTTGCATTACATAGAGAAAGTGAAAAACCAAATCCTGAATATGATAATGCTGCTATTGAGCTTTTAAAGTTTTCACCACCAATATCATCAAAGTATCAAAGAGTAACATCAGCATTAAGAACTGTTAGTTGGGAGTCAGATGAAATTGTAGAAAAAGGATTTAGTCTTGAAAACCCAGCGTTATTAGCAGGAGGCCAAATATTAAGTGCTTTTACTAATATTCCGTTAGATAGAGCTATAAGAAAAATGAATAATGTAAATAGTGCTATCAATAGTGATCATTCAGCACCTATAAGAATTATGAGTAGTTTAGGTTGGAGTGAAGCAGATATGGGTGTTGCAGATTGGCAAATAGAAAAAAGAGAAAAAGAAAGAATTAAAAAAGCAAAAGAAAAATTTAAAAATAATCCATCAAAATGGCCAAAATTAAATTTAAATAGAAAACGAACAAAACTAAATTTAAGAAAAAGAAAAATATTTTAAATGAATAAATTAGCGGTAGTATTATTTTTTACGTTGAGTATTACTAACGCACAAATACAAAATGACAAAAAGCTACATTTTGCAGCAGGCGCAATAGCTAGCAGTGTCGGATATGAATATGTGTATAGCAAAACCGGAGATAAAAATCAAGCTTTAGCAGCTGGAATACTAACATCTATGGTTGCTGGTATTGGTAAAGAAGTTTATGACTCTTTTCAACCTAAAAATAAATTTGATCAACACGATGTAGCAGCTACTATATTGGGTGGTGTAACAGTTAGTTTTACAATAAAACTTAACTTAGTAAACTTTGGTAAAGAAGCAAAAAGAAAAAAAAGAAAAAACAAAAAAAATGAATAATGAAAAATATTTTAATTGTCCTATTTGCGGCGGTGTTTGCGGTATCTGCTAACGCTCAAGAAAAAGAAAAAGGTAAATTTTTTAAATCTATATACAACGAATTATTTAAATATGGTACGTTTTATGTAGCTGGTGATATTAAAAATCCTAGAGAAAATCCAAAAGATTATTTTGTAAGAACTAATCCTGATGGTAATTTATATACACCACCGGTTGTAGTTGACGGTACAGACTATTATGACTTTGATTATCGCTACGGTTTTGGTTTTCGTAAGATAGCTAGGTTTGATTATGAAATAAAAGGTAAACATTACTTTGATGGTACTGAATCTAACGTTGCTATGACAGCTCCTAACTCAGCTATTAAAGGTTTAGAGTATGTATTTCATTACGAAAAAGAAAGATCCAGAGATGAGATATTTAAAAATCATAGATATTTCTTAAAACATAGTGGTAAATACCATATGGTTAAGCTTGAAAGTAGAGCGCAAGGTAAAGTTGATTTTAAATATAAGTCGGCTGAAGTAAGAGCTAAATTACCTATTGGTAAAAAGTTTAGCTTGTCTGCAGGCGCTATGTATCGTACGCATGAAAGAGCTTATGGATATAATCCTATTGAAATATGGTTAAACGAAACTAATGATCAAGGTTATCCTATAAACTACTGGTATCAGTTAGGATATAATTATGGTTTTTCTGATCAATGGGTTACAATAAATATTGATGGCGAAGAAGTATTTGATTATTATTGGTATGATCCACAAGGTAACGTTGTTGCTTATACTGATTTACAGTTTCGTGATACTATATTTGAGTCACTAATTAATCGCTACAATAATGAGCAATGGGACTTGTTAAATCCATTTGGTGTTGTATCACCTGTTGTAGGTTTTGATTTTTATCACTATAAAAATAATTTTTGGTTACACGCTTATGGCTCATACTTATTACCATATCACAAGTATGTTGAAGGTGATGTTGATTTTAGTTATTTAAATAGAAACAATTGGGGTCTCGGTGGACTTCGTCAAGACTCAGAGCATGAGCAATGGGAGGATTATCAAGCAGGTATAATGTTTGGTTGGAAATTAAGCAGATCAATTGGTGTATTTGTTGAAGGCGAATATACTAAATTTTGGGACAGTAAAATTTATAACAGTTCAGTTGGCCTGAACATAACACTTAGATAAAATGGCAGGAGCACCACAAATAGGAGAAGAAACTAAAGTAACACTAGATCTTAAAACTATCGGTATGATAGTTGGTTTTGTAATAACATTAGCTGGTATGTGGTTTGGATTACAAGCAGACATAGCTGAAGCTAAAACATTACCTGAACCAGCTATTGATAGAGTTGAGTATGATTTAAAAGACGAGTTAATACGTCAAACAATTATGGATACTCAAGAAGATGTAGAAGAAATAAAAGAAACTATTGATAAGATAGACGAAAGACTGTACGAGATACAAAAACAAAGATAATGAAATATTTAAATATAGTTTTACTATTAATTACGTTTAATACCTTTGGACAAGAATTTATTACTGATGATAATTTTGATAGTAAAATAAACCAAAGACAAGCGTTTGGCGATGATCAAACAAAGCCTGTTATTGTAGAGTTTTACGCTAAGTTTAACGATGCTAATAAGTTTGATGATTGGAATAAATTAGAAAACGTTGTTTATTATAGAGCAGATATTGCTGCGTGCCCAGCTGCTAAAAAAAAATATAAGGTACGCATGGCGCCGACATTAATTATATTTAAAGACGGTATAAAAGAAGTCGTTTTTAAAGCAGGACTAGATTTAATGCTACCGGCTGAGTTAAATGAAATACAAGAAGCAGTTAATGAGGTAAGTACTGCAAGTCAATTTTAATGAAAAAAAGAAAATTAAATAGCACAAATCCTAAATATTATCCGGTAAAAGAAGAAGAGGTAAAAGAGAGAAAAGATTTAATAGCTACAATACGTAAAGGTAGAAAGCGTAATATTAAAGTATACGCTGTATTTAGCGAAATAGAATAATATGAAAATAAGTGATCACATAACTTATGCTGAAGCAATACACTCACAAACTGCTAAGCGTAAAGGTATAGACAATACACCTAATCCAAATCAAATAGAAGCTATGAAAGTATTAGCTGAAAAAGTATTTGA
>TARA_R100000655_G_scaffold24235_4_pt1 | contig 11309 bp, 22 predicted proteins | sample TARA_R100000655 | Tara Oceans TARA_R100000655 (sample SAMEA2622497) | marine metagenome | biome: marine biome (ENVO:00000447); feature: deep chlorophyll maximum layer (ENVO:xxxxxxxx); material: "saline water (ENVO:00002010), including plankton (ENVO:xxxxxxxx)" | depth 90 m
GACTGGATGCTTGTTAAATGAATGATATTTACCGATAGAAAAATACTCATTTAACAAGTGATCTTCTGATAGTTTTAATCTTTCTGCCAACTGACTTACGCCATCGCCAGTCATTTTATTCACACATCTTTTAAAAGGAAGAAAAGTTATATCAACATCTGAAAAAAAATCAAAATCTAAAGTATTCCATTCCTTTGACTGAATTGGATATGTATTGTCTTTTAAAGTTTTATTTTCTTTTTTTAAACCATCAATTTCCCTTTCTTGATAGTTAATTAACCTCTCTTGATTATCTATTATTTTTTGAGCTTCCATGTTTTTAGACCCTCCAAGGTCTATATTTTTTGAGTTTAAGTTAATTGTCTCATTGTATAAAGTTATTTCCGTAGAATATCCTTTTACAACCTTCTCCATGTTCCGCTTCCGAATAGGTCCGCCTTCCATCCACTTATAAAGTGTAGACCTACTTACCCCTGTTTTCTTTGATATTTTACTTAAAGGAACTTCAGTTCTTTTAAGCCACAATAAAAAATTTTCTTGATTCATATTCCATACCCCTATGGTTAATTGAAATTTAATAATACAATACAAACTCTACAATAATAATATTTAATACTGGACATTAATGTAGTGTTTGATTAGCTTAAAGGAGAATAAAATGCTAATAAATGATCTTTTAAACCTCGAAACACGTCAAAAACTGATCCAATTCAGTATTTGGTCAAACGCTACAAAAGTGGATCGCCAAAGAAAAATAGTAAAAGGCAATTCATTTGCAGAAGAAGTCATACAGATACGGCTTATGACCAAAAGACAACTGTCTAAATATCTTCGTGAAATTGACAACAATAAAGCTGTTAAAGTCGCTAGGAAAATTAAGGACAGAACGATATACAATCAATTTGATAAAGGCATACGCAATAAAATAGAATTGTACAGTTACGCTTTTAATCGAAAACTATCTCTTTAATCATTGAATAGGCTCTTGGCAATTACTCACGCTTCCTTACCCCTTCCGAATACTGAAGCTGAGAGCTTATTCTTTATCCCTAAAGGATAATAATGTCTGTTAAAAACCTAAATGAAGTTCGAAATAAATGGATAGCAATGTTTGAGCATATTGACGATATGGTTGAACTCGTCTCTAAGAAATATCCAGAATTTCGAGATCAATACGATATAAACATCATTCAAGATGCAGTAAAGGTAACGTCAAGATTGGATAAAATTCTTGAACAAGCCATTGTAAATACGGATAAAAACCAAGAGGAAATGTTTAATGACGCTAACTGAACTCGACTTAATTGTTGACAACGCTTCTGAAACCGCTTTCCCTTATTTATATGAGTTAGACAATTCTAATGAATATACAGATATAGAACTTAAAGATGCTCTAGCAGAGGAATATGGATATTCCGATATGATAGCAGCACGAATTGTTGATGCGTGGATGTGTGAACGCAATGAAAAACTGAATCATACAATAAAAGAAACCCCTCAAGTTTTTCAAAAATCATTAAAGGAGATTGTTCATGGGTAATCTAATGTTAAGTGGAGGGCGATTAGTAAATCTTGCAGAATTGCAAGGAGTTGCTTTGCCTGAAGCTACCCCTACATATACCCCTGTAAGCTTTTCTGATCTAATGAAAAATACTCAAGACATTGCCGATAAAATACTTGGTTATGAAGGTTGGGTATTTGATGAAAGTCAAATTGGTTTGGCTCGAAACGATCAGAGAATGTTTGCAACCTTACGATATAAAAAAGAAACGGAATCTACAGAACACGAAAACGACTTAGGATTCTCTCTTGGTATACGATCTAGTTACGACAAGTCTATGTCAAATGGATTTTGTGCGGGAGCCCAAGTCTTTGTGTGTAGCAATCTTATGTTTACAGGTGACATAACCTACATGAGAAAGCACACTAAAAATGTTTACAACGATCTAGAACAAAACATTCTTCAAATCCTGTATAAATCTCAACAAAAGTTTGACGATATACAAAAAGATAAAGATGTGATGGAACAAGTGGATTTAAAAAGAAGAAACGCCTACCAATTACTGGGTGAATTAATGGGGTATAAAGTCCTTCAAGCACGACAAGCTAAAAAAGCTTATACGCATTGGGATGATCCACCTCATAATGAATTTGCACCTAGAAATATGTGGTCTTTCTACAACTCTTGTACAGAGGCTTTAAAATCAACTCAACCTAATAGAATTATAGAGAACCATATTCAATTGCATGATTTTACTATGAATATGTGTTAATTAACTTCTCCTAGGGGGTCAGTTTACTCCGCATTTCTCCGGCTGATCCCCTTTAAAATTAAAGGAACCACTATGGATTTAGAAAACATAAAAGCGTATGAAATTCTTCGAAATGAAGGATATGAAAAATATACAGAAAAGAAAGGAAACTTTGATTATTTATCTTGGGCAGTCGCTTGGGATAAGGTTAAAAAGAACTTTCAAGAAGTCACGTACAAAACTCGTGAATACAAAGCAATCATTAACGGAAATGAATTAACCCTTCCGTATATGATATTACCCAATCAAACTGCAATGGTTAAAGTAGACATTGTTATTGTAGACAACAATAATGAAGAAATGACAGGTACAATGGAATTAGCCGTTAGAGACAATAGGATGCAAGCCGTCGTAGATCCTTCTGCTCCAATGGTAGAAAACACCATACGTCGTTGTTTAGCTAAAGGCATTTCAACCTTAACGGGATTTGGTATTGAACTCTGGTTTGGTGAAGACATTAAAGGTTTGGATCACAATGATCGTCTTCCTACCCATTTGTGTGGCTCTAAGATTATTATTGGACAAACCACTCAAAAGCAAAGTCTTGAACTAGACCGATTGATGAGAGATCCGAATTGTATAGTATCTGATCAAGATCGAATTAAGAAAGTAAAGTTATCTGCTTGGAACATTACAGAAGCTGAAGCTCAAATTCTTATTGCAGATGTTAAACAAGGTATTGTGAACAATAAAAAGCCTACTAGAACGGCTTTAAATAAAATTGAGAAGATGTTGGATTCTCTAGATATAGACACGGAAAAGAAAACCAAACACAAGAAATGGTTATCCTCAGGTATTACAAATAAACAGCTTGAGGCATTTAAAGTGAAATTGGAAAATTTTAAACCTAAAGAAACAGCGAGTAATTAAATGGGATTTAATATAGGATCTAGCGTCAGCAATGGAGCTGGCAACGATTGGCCTAAGGGCGTATACATAGATAAGGTTAAAATAGTTAACATTGAAAATAAAGAAGATAAATACGATAACGATATTTCTATTTGCATTGAAGGAAAACCTCAAAACAGTAAATCAAAATACAATGTCACATGGTACATGAACGGTAATCACGCTAAAGATAAAGGCGTACCTTCAGATTGGGGTTCTACAAAATCAGATCCTCCTGTAGAAAATGGTTCATGGAAGATCAGACATTTTCTTCAAGAGTTGGGTGTTGTAAATAAAACACCTATGACAGAGGATTATAAAGGTCTTAGTGAAGAATGTATTCGTGACTGCATTGATAGAGAAGTTTATATCTTGAGATATGAAATAACTGAAAAAACACAAACGGGTAACTTTAAACGCAGAGTATGGTTTTGGTACGCTAATAAAGAAAAAGGAATTAAAACTTTATTAGATAAGTGGAATTCTTATAAGAAAAAACCAAAAAACTTTAACGCTGCACCCGCAGAAAAGATGAAAAGTATGTGGGATAATAGCCCCGTTGAAGATGACGATACTCCGGATCTAAACTGATGAGTGTGTTTAAAAGTAGTCTTGGAATGTCTAAATCCGTTCCAAGAAAAAAATACAACAGTGAGGATTTAATTGTAGAGTGGTTATCCATGATCCCTCATCAATCTGTAATAGGATCGCATCATATTCAAATGGATGTGGCTCAATGGATTAAATCAACGTATGGAGTCTTTTTCAATCCCGATACGCTTATGCGAAAATTCAGAGGGATAAAGAATGAGAAACAATATATGTTGAAAGATGCGGGTGTAATTCTAAAACGAGTTAAGACACAAGGAAAGGAAAAGTCTTGGGAAGTTCTGAACGCTTCGTAGAAATTGCTTCGGGTCACATAACTAATAGAGGTCGGGCAGATTTAATAAAGAATCTGCCTAACCTTATTGGCAAAACAGAGAACGAACATGAGTTGTATCACAGTTGGTATTCATTTGATAGTGAACTCAATCGTCATCTGAATGCTAAGAAAACTATTAGTTCATTTCGAGGTTCTTACTATATAGATAAAATTATCTTAGATATAGACAAGCAAAGTTTATCCGATACCGAGTTTTTAAGTTTTATTCGGTATTTCGTTAATGAAACATTGCAAAATGATTTTCAAATTAAAGAAGATCATATTCAAGTGTGGTTTAGTGGAACTGGATTTCACATTGTACTTCCTAATCTGTTTGGATTTAAACCTTCTTTAGATCTTCCTATGACGGTTAAAAGCACGTTAGTTGATGTGTTCCCTGATTGTGATAGTATTTATGATGGAGCAAGGTTGATTAGAGCCCCTTTCAGTTTTAATAAAAAAAGTGGTTTATTTAAAATACCACTTACATTAAAAGAGTTGTATAAACTGTCTTTTGATGACATTAAAAAGAAAGCCTCTACCCTTCCAAAGAAAATTGATTTTGCAAAATACGATTTTGAAGAAGTTGATCCGTATTTAAATCGATTCTTAAAGTTGTACGTTCCTAAACCTATACAAAATCAAGAAACCAGTCGTTCTGCTTTTGACATAGATCCAAGTACCGTAGTCACTTGTATGCAAACTGTATTGTCTAAATCTCCTGTACATGGAGAAACCAATGATACAATGATGCGATTAGCGGGTTGGATGAGACGAAACGGAATGCCTAGAGAAATTGTGTATCGTACTTTATCAGAGTGGTCTGGAAACGATAAGGAAGCACAATCTACTACCAATAGTGAGTTTGATAAAGGATATAACTATTGGTGTGACGATCCTATTATGGCAAAGCATTGTGATCCTAAATGTATCCACTTTAAACGTAAAGATTATTCTATGGCGATTAAAAGTGCTAAAACACTTGCTGAGAATTATGCAAAATTTCTTAGAGAAGGTATCTCTGAAAAAGCGTTTAATTACAAAGATCTGTATGGATTGAATAACGACTCCTGGGCGATGCCGGGTGAGTTGATTATTATCCTTGGAGACACCGGTATGGGTAAGTCTACCTATATCTCTAACTTAGCTATTCAGTTAAATAAACATCGTATAATGTATTTGTCATTAGAAAATAATGAACACTTAACCATAAAACGTATGTCTCAAATGGCTGAAGGGTATACGCAAAGAGAAATCAATAAGCACTACGCAGAATTAAAAGATCCTAAAAATCTTTATTCTCATTTAGAGCATATTCAATTTGCACACATTCCTCCCGAAATAGATAAACTTCAAGAACAAGTAGCGTATATGAAACCTCATATCGTTATTGTAGATCCTACTGATGAAATTCATGTGAAAGGTTCTCAGAATGATTTTGATCGTATGAATAAAATTATTGGAAAACTAAAAGAAATTGCTAATAACCAAGAATGCATTGTTATTGCAGTTCATCACATTAATAAAGATTCAGGTCGTAGTGGATACGTAGATATACACTCAGCAAAAGGAACGAGTAACGTAGTTCAAAAAGCTGATAAAGTTTTTACAATTAACGGCAAAGGTACGGAAAGTGGTCGAATGCTTTATACCGAAAAGAATAGAGACGGTGGTCGTTGGAAAGTAATGTTTGAATTTGATAAACAAAAAATGTTATTCGTTCCATTACCTCCTCCTTCTCTTGGAGATTACAGTAAATGAAATACGTAATAAGAGTTCAGACTCAAAACAATGCTGAAGGTGTTGGTTTGAGAATGATTTTGTTAAGCATTATAAATATGTTTATAGGGATCCATTCTATAAACGGAGAACACGTCAATTTAGGCTTGGGTTTTGGACCGCTTGAAATGAGTGTGACTTTACATAGATGGACTAGGTGGTTACCTTGAGTCACCCTAGTAAGATAAAAGGCAATAAGTTTGAACGTGAATTGGTAGACCTCGCTAAAAAGCGGGGTTTATCAGCAAAGAGAGCTTGGGGTAGTAATGGTCGTTCTCTTGGATTGCACGATGAAGTGGATTGCGTTATTGAAGACTATACGGTTCAAGCCAAACGAAGAAAAAGCATTGCTTCATTTTTAAAATGTGAGCATACAGATATAGTATCATTTAGAGAAGATAGAGGTGACACTTACGCTTTAATACCTATGGAAGTATTTCTTGATTTATTAGTAAAACTAAAAGGATAACATGAAGATAGAATTTGTAAAGCCAGTATTTCACATAGATAAGTTTTTTAAAATAGCTGATCATTTACTTAGGTCAGATGACTATGAGTTGGTTGAAATGGGTCGTGCTATGAGAAAAGCTTATGAGAATCAAATGGTTGAGGTTGAAGAAAAACCACATGATGATTTAGGAGAAGGTATCTACGCTCCCGATAAATGTGAAACTGGAACGTGTGATTAAAGCTTATGGGGGTAGTTGTTATAAATAAGGCTCCAGTTATAGAGTATTTATACAGCGAATTAACGTCTACGCTGCCCCCAATTAAACATTTGAGTTCCTGTAGACATAAAAGAATTTCTCAAACTAAACGTAAACGTGGAATATATAAAGCGTTTACACGTATTTATGATTACAAAAATATTGATTGTAATTAGTTATGAGATTAATTATGGCAAATATGGTTTGGCGATCAATTACGGGAACTCAATAAACTTAAAAGGAGAATTAAATGATATTTATAATAAGTTTTTTAGTAATAGGTATTTTTATTTTAACAGTCGGGTTTATCGATAGAAAAATAACCGAAAACCAAGACAGACTTTTTTATGAAAATGAAGAACTTTTAAATCAAGAGTCTAAAGGAAATATTTAATGCTAAACAAAGGATATAATTTAGAAATCGTTGCAAAAGTAATTGAAAGACTTGAAAAAGGTAAACGTGAATACGCTGAAGAAGTAGACATTCATGACGGTAGAGAATGGATACAGGAAACCATTGAAGAAGTTCTTGATGCCTTAGTCTATCTTTCTGCCAAATTGCTTATGATTCAAGAAAAAGACAAGGAACACAACAGATCGGATGTTCCAAAGGATAGGTAAAATGGAATGGGTGATAAAACGTTTAATAACAACAGCTCAACAAAAAAATAAATATATAAATAAAACATCTAGAAGTATTTCTAAAAGCGATTCTAATAGACTTAGATATTGTATAAAATGTGAAAATGTGTATGAAAAAACACGATACAATAACAATATAGTTATGCATGGAAAACACATTCCTACTTTGGGAAAAGAAAGAGAACTTTGTAAATACTGTGAGGATAGATAATGATTATTGCTGATATTACTGATTGGTTAGTTGATTTTTTTATATTTAGTCTTTCGTTGTTTTTTACTTCGATAGGCGTCTTTACCATAATGGGTATTTTATTATTAATACTGTATTATTATAAAGAATGGAAAATATTTAAAACAAAAAGGAGGACATCTGGCTAATGTTACCTTACTATATATATGAAGTGGCAATTACAGGGGTTATGGATAATCTATTCCTCTGTTTTTGTATGATTGTGTTTTATTTTATGAATAAATATTGGCTGTTTCCTATATTGAAAGATATAGACAATAAACTGACAATAATCATGGAGAAACTGCGTGGGTGATATTTACGAAAGCACCGTACCTCAGTCTTTTTATGAATCTGAAATGCATCGCTTATCTGAAGCTGTAATGACTCAAGAAGTTGCTATAGAGGAGTCTTTAAAGATTCTAAAGCGTGTTAAAAGCAAATTGGTTTATATAAAAGAACATGAGGATCTCGTTCCTGATGCTGAACTGCAAAGCATCATTGATATAATTAAAAAGGTTGTATAGATATAATTAGGTAAGGGTAAGGAAGTCTAATGGAGATACTCCAATGGCTTCCAGAGACAATGAAGAATACCGTAATAAAAAATGGGCAAGAATACATGATTTAAAATACTACTTCGGCAAACAAGCTGATGAGTGGATTGATCTCTTGCTAGTAGCAGAAGATAAGGCTCTTAACAGTTGGCGTGGTAAAAAACCAACTGAATACCCTCCTTATCTCTGCTTACAATGTAACCGATACTGGTCTTATGCGTTAAATAGTAGAAAAAAGAAGATACAAATCTATTTACTAAATAGCGTATTTAAAGGGATCCTGTGTCAAAAACAAACTTGTAAAAATTGCAAGGAGGATTAAATGACAGTTAAACAGTTAATAGAAAAATTAGAAAAAGTTAAGGATAAAGAACTATCTCTAACTCTAAATATTGACGTTGAAATAGACGATAATGGATCAGCGGTTAACTATGATCCAATGTTAAATCAATGGTTATTTGATATATATGAAATTTCAACAGGAACTAGTGGTTATGAAGAAGAAGGCGAAGTTCAATTAATAGGTCAAGTATAAGGAGAATTAAATGAAAAAACAAAATATTCATTTTGGAAGTTCTCATCATATAGGAAGTTGTCCATTGTGGGTAGATAGACTAAAAAAACATATTAATTCCAGATATGTAGTTGATACACTTCCAAATGGAATGAATGTTCATAAATATAAAATAAGTCACCCTTTACAAAAAAGCTGTATTACTAAAGTTAATTGTCCTAAATGTTTAAGAAGAATAATAAAACTAGCTCAAATACAAATACATAAATTTAACTTAGAACATCAAATGCTAAATGAAATGGATTATTGAAAATGACCTATACATATATGTGGAGGGAATATCCGTTTATTCGTGGTGACAAATGTTATCGGTATCAAACTAGCGATCCCCATATACATAAAAAGATGAGACAACGTAAAGATTTCTCATTAGTTATGTGGGGATTAAACCGAAATATATGGGTGTATGTTTCAAAGAAAAATAACCTCGAAAAAGCCAAAAGAACTCTACGTAACCTTACACATAGTTCCGTAAAAAAACACACCGCTAGTAGCGTATTTTTAGCTCAAAGTACCCCATATATCGCTAACAATTTAAGACCTTAACTATAACATAAAGTCTTCTACGTCTGTAACCAATAAAGGAGCGTAATGTTTCTCGGTTGTGCTTACAGATTTATGTCCTAAGAGTTTACTGACTTTATAAATAGGTACGTTATGTTTAGCAATTAAATTGTATCCAAAAGTTCTGCGTAGGTCATGGAAACGTCCATCTTTGATTTCCATCCTACGTAGATTCTTTTTAAAACGTTTACTAATGTACTCTCCTTTATATGTCCACATTCCCTCTTTATTACTTAACACCGTTCTAGCTTGTTTATTTAATCGTATTAAACGTCTTCCTGTCTTACCATGTGTTTCAAAGTAAAGAGATTTGAATTTATGAACTTCCATATTCTCTAACTCCCCTCTCCTTGCTCCTGTATAATAAGCAAACTGAACAAAGCTTCTAAAGTCTTCATCTAAAGTATCGTTTAAAATAAGATTCATTTCAGCTTCATTAAAAACTCGAACTCTAGGAATAGATTGTCCTACCTTCTCAAATTTAATCTGATCTGTTTTAACGTCATTCTTAATTCCCCAATTGATACAAGTATTTACACGTTGCTTTACAATAACGGCAGCATTCTTATTTTCAGGCACACCTCTTTTTAAATATCCGTATAAAGCACCTTCAGTCATTTTACGACTGTCCTTTGTCCATTCATGATCATGTGATAAATACATCTCTACTAAGTTTTTAAACGATAAGAACTTTGTTTTTTCAGTAGGATTGTAATATTCATGTAAGGCTTGGTATTCTAAAGCTGAATGTAACTTGTTAGCTGTTTTAACATCTTTAGTATGAGTTGGTAATATAATCCGTGCATACCCAATCATTTTTCGGTAATAGATAAAACCGCTAGAACCTTTATACAGATTATCTTTAAGATCTCTTTTTAACATAAAATTCCCCTTTTTTTTACATTATTTGGCTATCGGTATTTTTTAGTCAATACCTAGGGGAAAATTAAAAGTCTCTAAGTTAAGTTATTACTAGAGTTACAAGTGAGCGAGAGACGAGATTCGAACTCGCGACCCTCACGTTGGCAACGTGATGCTCTACCAGCTGAGCTACTCTCGCAACGACTGTTTTTTTAGACGACAGATTGAATTCCCCATACTTTAAATTATGAGAAATGCTGGTAATATTACAATTTAAATTTTGATTTTTTGGCTATTATTTGGCTATCAACCGTTTATTGTACTTTAGCAGAGCCTTTAAAAACAAGTGGTTTTAAAAACATTTCTGCAAAATTTCTTTGAATTGATATTGGTAATTTATCTAACTCTCTTTTTGCAAAACCTTTTATATCGCCTTGAAAAAGCCTTTTTAATGGTATTTCCATTCGTTTATTTAATGACCTATTTCTAGCAAAATCCCAATTATCTTCATAATCTTCATATTTAAAACCTTTACTTGTCCTTGGTTTTCTTACATAACTACCAAACAAAGCATGCATATTGTCACCTGTTTGACCTTTAAAATAGTCTTTAGGGTTTTTATAATAATAACTGCCGTCTGGGTTTTTACCAAATTTATCCCATATTTTATCAATAGGTCTTTTATACTGATGGATTCTATGTTCCATATCTTTAACTAAGCCTAGTTTATTTATATAAGGATTTTTCATATCAAATTCTTTATATGTTTTTAATTCAGCTTGATGTTGCGAATAACTTTTTGGATCTAAAATATTATTATATTTCGGGTTTGGTTTTCCTAATCCAAGTTTTTTTCTCCATGCAAACAACCTATCTTCCCCTTTATATGGTAGTTTATACTGTGGAATATCCTCAATAACTGCTTCTTTAAAGACTTTTGGATTTTTTAAAACTCGTTTTAATTCACTCCATTTATTTGAATAACCACGAGGCTCTATGCTATTTGCTATTAATCTACTAACAGGGGTTCCACCGCTTACAACGTATTTACCAAATTTACCTGCACCTTTAGGACTTAATCCCCAAGAAAGTTTTTCAGCCATATCAGATACTCTTGAATCCGATTGATAATTACCCGATGGCAATAAACCGAATGTTATATCATCAGCACCTCTATACAATCCTTTTAAAAGATCTGTCATAACGCCTGTCGGCATTTTATCACTAATCTTATCTATTAAATTGGGTTTATACTGTGAAATAGATCCAAA
>TARA_R100000655_G_scaffold33444_1_pt1 | contig 11291 bp, 14 predicted proteins | sample TARA_R100000655 | Tara Oceans TARA_R100000655 (sample SAMEA2622497) | marine metagenome | biome: marine biome (ENVO:00000447); feature: deep chlorophyll maximum layer (ENVO:xxxxxxxx); material: "saline water (ENVO:00002010), including plankton (ENVO:xxxxxxxx)" | depth 90 m
AGTTTGTAAATTTTTAACAATTTGTTCTAATTGTAAAATACCTTCATCTGTAATTTTTGGTTTATTTTTCATTATTTCTTTTCCGCCAGCAGCGCTTTTTGCCATATCTGAAAAAATTTCCGCTGAACTTTCAGCTGCTTCTTTATTAGAACCTTTACTCATCATTTCTTCTATTATTTCTTTTTTAAATTTTTCAGTAGATTTATCTGCTTTGTTTATATTCTTTGCTGATACAAGAAGGTCTTCAATCATTTTTGCTCTTTCACCTTTTACTTTACTAGCATAATCTTTAACTACATCACTTGCCATAATACCATCTTTAGTAGATCCTTTCATAAATAAAGTATTGGGGTCTTCAAGATATTTTGTAAATTGTTTAGGGTTAACTATTTTTAACAATTCAGAACCAGTTTTACCTGTCTTACTACCTTCAGAAAAAAATTTTAACATTTGTCTTACTAAAGCTAATCCTTGTGGCAGTTTACTGCCCATAAAAAATCCTGTTCGACCGCCTTCTGCGTAACCTTCTTTCATAGCTTCTCTAACAGCTTCACCCATGTCAAAACCTTCATCCATTAATTCTCTCACACGTTTAGCAAATCTTGCGTTCTCTGCCTCTTCATCCGCAACACCATTACCATCTTTTAAACCTATACGACCACCATCAGCTGCAAACGTAGTGCCAGTAAATCTAGGTGATAAAAAATTATATGGATTAGCTCTAATATTAGCTATGTCTATATCAGGTCCTCTGTATGGATCATCTTCCTCTTCTTCTTGTGGCATTAAACCAGCTAAAGCAGATATACCTGCAATACCTGCCATTGCACCTTTAGTTGTTAAATTTTTACCAATTAAATTACCTAATGAAAATCCTTTACTAGGATCAGTAAGAAAAAAATTTTTTAAACCCTCTGATTTTAAAAATGCTGGTCCAAATTTAAGGGCTGCAAAACCTAGAGCAGCTTTACCTATTGGTGACTTTGCAACTTTCTTAACAGCCCTTGTTGCTTTCTTAACTAGTTTACCTAAGAAATACATTTGTCTTCCTGTTTCAAGGTCCATGATCCCACCTTCGGCAGCACCTATTCGTCCGCCATCCGCTGCTGATTCTTCTTCTAATTGTCTTCTTAATGCATCAAAATCAAATATAGAGCCCGCGAATCTTGGAGTAATCCCAGCAAAAACATCTGTTGTTTGATTTGGATCTGTAGGGTCAGTTGGGTCTGTTAGATCTGTTGGATCTGTTGCTATTTGATTAGCCTCTGATGGTCCACGATCATCTATTCCCATATCTCTTCTGTAAGCTCCTATATCTCCTCTGTATTTAACAGTTGGATTACCAAATTCATCTAATAAAAAATCTCCATAACTTTTTATAGTTCTGACTGGAACTGTTGGACCTTCTTGAAAAGCTTGGTTTTCAAAAAAAGAAAAAAGATTGTCTGTATCCGTTAATTCTTCACTTGGTATCACACCCATACTTCTTAAATAATCTGCATAAGCTTGTCTCTGTTTAGTTATACTTTTTTTAGCTCCGGGTATTAATAAACTTCTGTTAAAAAAATTTTGTCTTGTTGGAAGAAGTCGATCAAAAAAAGTTGGATTTTTTTCTCTAAGTTTCTTTTTTAATTTTTTTTGTTCATCTCTATCAGGAATATTTACATCGGGTACAAGGTTTGTTACAAAATCAGTGCCAGTCGCTTGAGTTGTACCTTCATATGGATCATCATCTTTTCCTGTTTTTCTAACATCTAAACCAACTTCATCGTAAGACCCAGTAGGTGATTTTCTAGCATCAAAAGTTTGTCGCCTTTGCTCTTGCATTGCTGCCTCTCTACGATTAGCAGCAGCTTCTTCTTCTCTAGCCCTATCTTCATTTGGATTTCTGTATCCTGGTCGTTTACCAGTCATAGATGGTTGTACTAACATACCCCCATCCTCTAACATCTGTCTTACCTGTTGTGCTCTAGTTATTGCCATCGTACCACTTTATTTTGTTTTACCGAATAAATCAAGGCTAGGCATTACGACATTTACATCTTGAGCCATGTCTTCTTGTTTATAACCCTTAGCTTCCCAGTCTTTTCTTTCTTTAAAAAGTTCCCCTGTTTCTTTGTGTCTATATGTTGTCTCTACCTTTGCTGGTTTTAATACTTGCATTATGTTGTTACCTCTCTAGGCTGTATTTCTAATATTGAAGCTATGACGTGCAGCTCGTTCGCATCACTTGCCTGTACTTTTAGTACTTCACTTTCCTCCATGACTAAAGGTTGAGTTAAAAGTTCTGTTGTAGCATTACCAGATATTGCTTTTGTTTTAAATAAACTAAATATATTAGAACTAGCGTCTACTAAAGTTACAGTTATATTTGCTCCCGATCCTGCATCGTCAGATATTAGTATGGATTTTACAACAGCAGTTTTAAAACTAGGCACTGTATATAGTGTTGTAAGATCAGTTGTTGTTAAATCTGCTTTTTTATTTATAAAACTATTAGCCATTATTGTAAAAAGAAGTTAAATGCTTCCACCTCCTCTTTTAATTCTTCTTGAAACGTTGTATTTAATTTTTGTATAATTCCATCTAAATCTCTAACTTGTGCCTCTGCAGTTTCTAAATCATACTCATTACTAGGTCTTGTTAATACTTGTACTATCTTTGCCATTATCTTCTTCCGTCTGGTTGTATGTCTAATCTAAAAGTTCCTAATCTCCAAGATTGACTAGTTGCTGTGTTTTCTATTTTTAAAGCAACAGCCCTTGCTCTAGCACGAGTGTCTACTTTTTTGGTTGAAGAAGTTATGTCAAATGGACCCAATGAAGAACTTGCTTGACTGTCATTTGGAAAATCTCTTAAATTTAAAGTAATTCTAGTAGTTCCTGTTTGTGATATGAAGTCCGGTATAAATCTTCTTATCTTCATTATAAATTCACCGTCACCTCTAAGATCTGCAACACCAGTTGATTGGCCTGTGATACCTCTTCTTTGACTTATGTCATAGTCACCAGATTCTATACTAGCTAATATAGCAGTTGTAGTTCCTGATCTTATTTGATCTGTCCCTGTTTCATGTTCATAGTATGTTGTTCTGCCCTCTGTGTTCCCTACAACATCAAAAGAAGTATCTGTCCCTGCATCGTATTCTAATGCATGAGGTTTACCGAATACAGCGGAGTCTTCCCACATAGTTCTAGCTAAAGTTCCATTTGTCCAAACTGGTCTTTGTGGTGAAGAGTCAAAGTAGTTGTATGCAATCATTCTATTTACAACAGATGATGAAGACGTTGGATAAAACCACATAACTTCACCAAATAAATTATTTAAACCAGCAGATACCATTTGATTACCAGATTCTAAATTTATATCCTCATAAACAAAATCTTCTACAAGACAAGGTAACGATTCTAGTTTACCAGCGTATCTAAAGAAACCATTTTCAGACATCCAGTATGCAGCGCCATCAACTTCTACACATGCATTTTGTCCAACAAGTCCACAGTTAGTTCCGACTTGTGCAAACGCAAATGTAAAAGGTTGTCCAACAAAACGTTGTGTAAATAATGCTGTATCTGTCCAAACATATAATGCATCTCTACCACGAATAGCTCCTCTAATTTGTGATCCGTCGGCCAGTCTTTGTGTACCAGCAGTATTTGTTGCTGTGGGTGTGTAAGTATTTATGTCCTCTTGGTCAGAGAATCTAATAAACATATCATCTTGTGTAGAGGGTGTTCCAATAGTTGTTTCCGTTCCATAAAATACTAAGTGCCTGTCTGGTGTGGATACAACCATATGTCTTGATGCAGTTGGTGCACCCGATATAATTGTAGCCCTATTGTTTGTTGCATTTGTTGCGGCAGAATCCCATTCAAAAACTTGAGCATCGTGTATTAAACAAATAGCCTTATCACCAAAATTATCTAATGACCACATACCTGGTTCAAGAACTAAGTCTCCTGATGCCGCCTCACCCCACGCAACAAAATCAGTGGAGTTTGTTACAGTTGCTCCATCAGAATGTGCAGACCTTGTTGAGTTTCTAACTGCTCTGGTTATACCTGTTAAATTATTTCCAGAAACTCCCGTGTAAGAAATTTCTTCGTTACCAACTTGAATAAAATTTGTACCCGTGCTAGGAAATTGTGAGGCGTCAGTCAAAGTAATTGATGTTCCGGAGCCACCTGTTCCTGCTGTGTCATCTGACAAAGCACCATTTAAAGTTGTAGTTGATGCACCTATTTCTTGTCCACCCCAAGTCCCTAAAGACCAACCAAAACCTTTTGCTTGAACTGCTGGTCCTACTGGGTAGTAGTGTTGAACTCTAACACCTCCAGATGTTGAAGCACCAGATCCACTTTCGTTTGAAGGCATTGTTATAGTTAAAGTAGTTGCTGATGGTACACTTGTTACCATAAATTTTTTATCATCAAAATCAGATGCTGCAAAGTTAGAGTTAGTTGCAGAAGAAAAATTATCTAATAATATTATGTCTTGAGCACCTATATTGTGAGAAGTGCTAAAAGTAATAGTTACTGTTGGTGATCCGTTGGTCGTGGTGAATGCACTTGTAAGAGTTGTTGTTGTTTTAATAGGATGTATATCGTAAAAAACACCCCCTGAATAAGCATACAAAATTCTGTTTGTTCCAATAATAGAATACTTAATACTTGTGCTGCTAACAAAATGATGAAGCCCTCTACCAGCTCCTGTTAAAAAATTGGTGCCTGCTAATTGTTTCCAACCACCTATTTTTTCAGGTATACCATACCTAAAACGAACATTGTCACAATCTATCCATTGACCCTCTGCTCCTGTGGCTGTAATTTGTTTGTTTATTCCTGGCTGAAACCCTATCTTTTGTAGCATAATTACCTTGTTATTTTAGAAGTATTACCATAGATTACCAATTTATGAAAGAAATTGCAACAATACCACTGTTTGCAACACCGCTTACAGTGTACGAAATTGAACATATAAATCAAGAAAAAATAGAAGAAATTTTAAAATCGGTTAAGTACAAGACCATAGATAAGCTGCCTAATCACAGCTGTATTAGTGAGAGTTTAAATATCTTAAATGAACACGAAGATCTAAAAGGTTTAAAAGTTAAGATAGAGCAAGCCATAGATAATTTTTCACAAAAAATTATTGGTAATACAGAAACAAAACTATCTTTAACAACTTCTTGGGCTACTAGAACAAAACCAGGAGAGGCTTCTGATGTGCACAAACACTCTAACAATATGTTTTCTGCTGTTTATTATAACTATAAAACTAGTCCCATAAGATTTTATAAATATAATAATGAAACTAATATGGAACTTTTGCCTGAAAAATATACTGTGTATAATTCTAATTATTGGGACGTAACTCCTTTAGACAAGTTCTTATTAATTTTTCCATCTTATTTAAGACACTGCATAGTTCGTAATAAAAGTGGTAATACTAGATACTCTGTGGCTTGTAATTTTCATCCTACTGGAGATTATGGAAGAGGAGATAGCAGTCTATTCGGACTTACGTTTAAAAGTGTCTGGTAAACCAATAAACTCTCTACCATCAAATTGATTTTTTTCTGACCAATTTGAATCTGTGTCATTGTAATGTAAAAAAACTTGAGTACATACATCACCATCAAAGGTTTCTCTCCAATGTTCTAAATCATATCCTTTATAGATAAGCATATCACCAGGATTTAAATCTACTTTAATACCAGGGTGTGCCTGTTTTTTTACTTCTGTGTTTGATTTTGTAACGTAAGTAACATTATCTTCACCAGTTGGATCAACATATATTGGCCACATGTCTCCACCCAAATTCATAGTTGTAGATATTTCACAACTAGGTCTATCTTTATGTCTAGCTAAAGCATTTCCTTTGTAATAAATTCTAGCGTAAGAATATGTAGGGACTAAATTTAAATTAGTTTCTTCTTGCATTTTTTTCTGCATGTCTATCAAAAGAGTTTCCATAACTATATCTGCATAGTGTGCATAAGAGTTTGGAACTTGGGGATCATTAAATGTTCCCATAAAAGTTATATATGGAGAAACAGTTTTTTCCTCTAACATTTTTTTAAAAACTTTAGCTTTTAATAAAAAATACTTATGACAAAATTCTGCTAACTCTAATGAGATAGCATTTCTAATTATTTGATAACCTTTTTCTTTAAAACTCATATTAAAAATTAAACGCTATTGATATTCTTTCTCCATCTTGTTGTAAAGGTGACACCATATGTCTTAAATAAGATCTAAATATAAGTAAACAATTTTCTTTCATGTCTTTTATATGATAAGTTTCTGCATTTATATCACAGATTTCTAAATTTTTTAATGGCAACATATCAGGTAAAGGGTTTTCAAAAGTTACTACTGGATAAGGTTTAGGTGTTTGCAAAACAAATATTGCACTAAAACGACTACCTGCATGATAGTGATATTCTTGATAGTCTCCTTTTTTATATATATTAAACCAAGAGTTGCAACATGTGTAGTTATAATTTGATTTTAGTTCTTTAGCATATATATTTACTTTATCTGTTACGATATCTATTAAATGTTTAAATTTAGGATTATCTTTTAATTCATAAGTTCCTAAAGTATTGTAGGTATTACAATTCCAATTATCACCACCTGTTGTAATTTGTTTTTGAATATCTTTACATTCTATAATCATGTCTTCTAAATATTCTTTTGAAACTAAAGAGTGTGAAGAAAACAAGGTGTTTGTAAAAATTTTTTGAATATGGTTCATACTAAAATATTTTACCTTTCTGCCACTCCCAAATAAAAGACGACATTTTTATTTTATTGTATATCTCATATTCCATATTTAAATATTTTAATACTTCTTCTTTTTTAAAATGTTGTTTTATATCAGGTCCTTGGTTAAGATGAAAAGATGAATTAAAATGCATTTCTAAAAATATATTTAAATCAGAAATATCTACATACCAGTTTACACATGAATTCATTAAATACATGGACTGGTAGGATGTGTGTTTTACGTTGCCTGCTTCTTTACTATTTTTTTCTAAATTACTTAAAAATAATTTATCTAACTTAATATTTTCTATATCTATGTTGTGTCTTTTAATATCATAACACAAACCAGAAACAAATCTTTCATAAGGATCTCTTATAACAGTCCAACAAGTTTTTTTTATATTTCTAGCGTTAGAAAGTTGTGGTTTTAAATATTCTATTGTTTTTAAAACACTCGTGCATGCATTTTTATGTATCAATAAATATTGAAAATTATCTGTTTCATAAAATTCTAAATCTTGAAAATACATTATATTCCAAACTCCACCCAACCAGTAATAATATATTTGTTTTGTTTAGGTGGTAGTCCTTTATGTGGATGTGTAAAATAAGCGGGCCATAAAATTAATTTTCCTTGTTCTGGTTTTATTTTTATATCTTGTTCTGAAAAATAAGTTTGCCCTTCTTCAACCGTATTTAAATAAAGTATAAAAGCTAATATACGACCGCTGTTTTGCTTGCTAGTATTTTCACAATGCAACAAATGATAGCCTTCATTAGGTTTTGTTTTTTGTAGTTTTGTATCATATATTTTATGGCTTTGTAGTTTGTCCAACATTGAATATTTTAAAGCATATTGTGGATAACAATCTTTCCAAAATATTTCTAAAAAAGGCATGTCATAATATTTTAAATTTATTGATTCATCTTCTACCGAGTCTGTGTTTCTTTTATGTCTTTTAATATCTTTGTAATACATTTCTATATACTCTTCACAAAATGCTTTTGAATAAGCATTATTAAATATTCCAATATGATCTACTATTTTCATTTAAAAAATATTTGTAGTGTTAATCTTTCTTCAGGAACATTGTAATTTAGTAAAGTGGTCCCATGTCTAGTATTACTTTTATTAATTATAAGTTTATTAAACTCTGGTTTTTCAATATTTAATTTATTATTATCTTTCCAAATATACAAACCACCCCAGTCTATCTCCCAATATTTATTTAAATAAATAGTACAACCATACTCATAATTGCTATCGTTATGCATCGGTATATAACTTCCTCTTGTCCAAATATAAAAATGACCTACTATTTCTTTATCTTTAAATTTATCATCCAGCTCTATAAATTTAGATTTAATATAGTTTAAATGTTCTTTGTTTATTTCATAAGCCAAAACTAAAGAGGAATCTTTTACAATATTTTTTCCCCAGTTAATATTAGACTTCCATATAGGTTTATATTCTTGAGATTTTTTTATAATATTTTGTATAAAATTATCTATAAAAGTTTCATCTAAAAAATTATTTTTTATAGTAATCATTTATATGGTTGACCTAAGTTCCAAATAACTAAAGAATATCTAGTTCCTTTTGTTACTGGTTTAACCCTATGTTTTACAAAACTGGGAAAAACAACCAAAGATCCTTGAGATTTTATTTCTGTACAAGTTCTTATATTATGTTTTCCATCTGGTTCTTGTGTTCCAAAATCAAACTCTAACTCTCCTCCTTCGTAATCATCTGGTTCTGAAAGAACACATGTTACAGACAGCTTTCTTATCTTTCCATAAAAATTTTTATTCTTTGGATCATTGTATGGTTCGTCCCAAGAATCACAATGCCAACCATAATACTGGTCTTTTTTATATTTTGTAAATTGACAAGACTCTGACCAATCCCATTGAAAATTCCACCCAGCATTTTCATTTGCTTGATAAACATATGGATGTATTTCACTATAAACCCATGGTTCATTTAACCAAACTATATTAGAATCTCTTTTCTTTTTTAAATCTTTAAGTTCTGTTTCAGAGAGAGTTTGTCCTTTATCTGATTTAGCTTTGTAGCCTCCGGTTAGTGCTGTCTCTTCTTGTTTTTCATTACCGTATTTAATTAAATCATTACAAAATGATTTAGGTAATGCTGATTGAAAATACCAATAATAATATTTAAGATTCATTCTTTATTGGTAGAATATTATATTAAGATGAAATTAAATCAAGACCATTGGTCTTGTTTTTTCCAATAAAATTGACCTTTTAAACCCCATACACCTGGACAAGCAAAACCTCCAGAAGGTTCTTTAATTAAAACTCTACCGCTTCCGCCATTACCACCGTCACCGCCGGGTGAAAAAGCTCCATCGCCTCCTCCACCAGCTCCGTAATTACTTTGACCGGCTCCACCTTCTCCACCACCTTCGTTTGGTGCTCCGTGTCCACCTCCTCCTGGTGATCTAAAATTAACTGGGTTGTTAGATCCGTACGCACCTCCGCCAACTCCTCCACCACAAAAAGTTAAACCAAATGTTGAACTAAAAATAGGTGAGGGTGCATTACCAAATGTGCTTGGTATAGCTGCTCCGTTACCACCGGCTCCGTTAGGTGGTCCTGAACCGGCTCCTCCGGCTCCTCCGCCACCACCTTTGTAAGGTCCCGGTGATCCACCATTGTTTCCTTGAGGTCCACCACTACCACCTCCTCCGCCAGATCCTGTTGGTGCGGTTCTACTACCGCCCGCTCCAAAACTAGCAGTTAAAGGAGATGAGGCTCCTAACGTTGATACTCCTCCATCTTCTCCGTGTGAGTTGGGTCTTGATCCAGATCCTCCAGCAGCAATCGTAATTGGAAAAGCTGATGCTGGTAAAGGGTGTGCTGGTGTAAAAGATACTACTCCCGCTCCTCCGCCTTCTCCAGTTCCTCCCCGGCCGGATCCACCGCCACCAATTAAAGCTACATCACAATTAGCTGCTTTTCCATACGTTAATGAAAAAGAAGGATTTGTAGATGTAATATTGTGTATTACTTCTGGTTGTGCTGTAGGCTCGTTAACAACTCCCTTAACTCCGCCATTGACTCCACTTGGCATTATATTGTCTCCCAACTTTGAGTAGATGGATTCCACTCATAATTAATATTATTATCCCAAAAATCATAAGCTGTCCACTTTTGATTATCTTCATCCCAAGATGTTATATAGAAGACACCTTTTGTCGGTAATTCTGTTATTGAACTAGATGACCATGTGCTTGAACTAGAATTAAAGTCCCAAAAAGAACCATCGTGTTTAATGCCAATCCAAATATCTCTATTTCTATCCCATCTAATATCGTATTTTTTTTCTTCAGAACCATCCATATAATGTAATACAGATGGAAAAGCTAAAGGGGCTTTCCAATAATATTGTGCGTTAGTGTTATCCCACTCGCGTGAAAGATCTGTGCCTTTAATCCAGGATGGATGAGGTTGTGGTAAAATCATTTCTACTGGAGGTATCCATTCATAATCATCGTTTAATGTCCATGAAGAAAACGGTTTTGCTGTTACAAAAACATCACCCGTTGAGTCATAAGTAAATTCTTTACCAGCATAATTTTTTCTAAAATTTTTATTATAAGACGTTTGTTTCCAATAAACAGGTTCATCTACACTTCTAGGTGTAGAAGTTTTTACCCATTCCTCTGCTCCTGTAGATAAGTCTCCTCCATGAGCATTTACATCTTCATTAGAAAAAACTAATACTCTAACTACTTCGTTATTTGATTCTTTTATTTCTGCAAAGTGCGCCATTATTCTGCTAACTCCCAATTTAAATTATCTTCATTCCATACATAAAGTTGTCCATCATTTGGATATGGTTCAGGAGCAGTCCAATCTGCAGTATTTAAATCTAAAGTCCAAGAATTAAATGGTTTATCAGGATAAAAAAGATCATTTTCTGAGTCATAGTTATATCCTATACCTGCGTAATTTCCTCTTAATGGTGTGCCACCATTTGCGTGTTCATTAAAATGTGTATTATAAGATGTTTGTTTCCAAAATGTTTCAGGGTATGTCCCAAGTTCTTGTTCAATAACGGGATCGTTTGCGTGATTGTTTTTTACCCATTGTTCTAATTCAGTGGTATTTTCTCCACCATTTTCAGAACATTGAGAATTTGAGATAACAATTACTCTTAAAACTTTATTAGTATCATTTCTTATTTCTGCAAAGTGTGCCATTAATTACTCCAATTGCCCGCTTTAACATTATCATAAACTTCACCTATGCTCCATACACCTGAAGCTACTGTTCTAGTTACTTGAGTTACCATCACTACACCAGATCCACCAGATGAACCAAATGTTCCATTTACACCAGTGCTATCAGCAGGAGGGGAATGTTGTTGCGCTCCACCGCCTCCACCGCCACCAGTGTTATCAGAACCAGCAGTAGATAAAATATTATCAGGTACCCCAGTTCCAGGTTGACCACCTGTATTAACAGCACCATTTCCTCCACCGCCATTTCCGC
>TARA_R100000655_G_scaffold18668_2_pt1 | contig 11278 bp, 9 predicted proteins | sample TARA_R100000655 | Tara Oceans TARA_R100000655 (sample SAMEA2622497) | marine metagenome | biome: marine biome (ENVO:00000447); feature: deep chlorophyll maximum layer (ENVO:xxxxxxxx); material: "saline water (ENVO:00002010), including plankton (ENVO:xxxxxxxx)" | depth 90 m
GAGAGAGCCCAAACCCGAAAAAAACTGAATTTGTGAGGTACTAGCATTCAATCGAGCTGAAAAACAAAAATCAAATTGACCATCTTGGGAAGGCGTATTACTACTCGATTTACCTTGCATTGGCATTCCGGTGCTTTCAACAGAAATTGAAGGGTAAGCCCAAGTCGGCATATCAAGATCGGTGTAATTCACATCTACGTTTCCTCCAAGAACAGCACCGTTTGTTCCAAATGAAGCACCCGAAGAAATAAGATCAACAAACACACGTCTTCCAATTCTTGTGTAATATGCATCAAATGGAACTGCACAAATTGATGAAACACTTAAATTTGAAACAGTCAACTCTCCATAAAAAGGTAAAAGACCGGCCTGTGTTTCGGAGGCCAAACCAAAACCGGCAGCAGAACCTGCGCTATACTCAGCCACTCTTGAGAAGGTAGCATAAGTTGCTGCAATAGGACCATCAACGGCTGCACTACCGCCCACAAGTCGTATTTGTAAGACTTCATTCTTAGAAACTTGAAGAGTAGTTGCTACGGTCATCCGACTTTGGGTTCCATTTTGCCCAATAGCAGCTTGAGAGCCATCTTTATAAACGCAGAGAGCAAAGCCAGTTCCACTCCAAGCCCCTGTTCCAACGGCTGCTGCTTGAACAGTAACGTAACCATCGAATAGGCAGGTAATACTTCCGGCACTGTAGCTAAATCCCTGCCCAACGTTATAGTCTGTCGTGTCAAAAGGAACAGGAGTAACGCCTTCAGTTAACGTACTGCTGGCTGAGCTTAACGAAACCTTTAGTTTGGAGTTTGCTTTTATTAAATCATCTGTAATAAAATTTGTCATCTGGAAACCTTAAAGTTATGTTACTCGTCTAGCACAAATAAATCCGCCCGCCCCGCCTGTGTTTGACATATACAAATTCAAATATAGGGTTGTAGAAGACGCCGTAAATGTTTCACGATAAACTGTTCCCGGAACTGGAACGCTTGAATTTTCATCAGCAATTGTTGAAGAAGAAGTTCCATTCTCTCGAATATTATACTTCTTTATGTCAATTGTGCCTGGACTTGAACTTGCTGCGGTTGCTACTCCGCCTTGAGCATATTTTATTGAACTACCTGCTCCGGCTGTTGCAAGAATCGACCAGCTAATATCCCACGTTCCGTCGGGAACATCTATTTGACAGATTGTTGTCCAAGTGTTACCCGACATTGCTACGGCGTTTTGATTTTCCTGATCTTCCACGTAATCACTTACTGCAACAATTGCGTTACCGTTTATTGGATTTAACCTGAGTCGATCGACAATTGCAACTCTTGAGCTTGTTGTAACTGTGTGAGTAAGCCTTCCAACATATGTCTTTCCGTCAACCAGAGCACCCGTTGCCGAGGCACGAATTAGATTCATTTCTCCAGAGCCAGCGAGATCTACAGGTCCATACAGATTAGTGCTGTCTGTTGTATTTACAATTGCAAACGTCCAATCACCGTCTGCATCAGCAACATCGGTTTTAACTAGAGCTTCAACAAGAGGAACTACTTGGGCAATTTCCGGCCAACTATCCGTTACTACAATTTCAAAATCCACAACAGCAGCGGCTCCGGTAGCGTTTTGCGTAACCTTACAACTTTGAGTTCCTTGTAACGGAGCAGATGTTTCCGCAGTAACGTCAGCCCCTGAGTTTGGCGTAACTCCAGATGAGACACTATCCTCGAAAAGACCATTTGTGAAGTAGGAAACTCCAGCATCTTGGTTTGAGCTACCTGAGCTACTGTTGGTAATTGGAGTAACGCTTATCCAATTAGTTGAAGACGCTTCGTATATAAAATCAAGAAAGTCAGTAACGTCGCTGTCAAGAACAAAAGTAGCATCACCGTCCATTGTTTCAGCACCATTTGGGGTAATAGTAACATTACTGGACTCCCAAGTAACGCCTCCTGCCCGGTCCCTGGTTATTCTTATAACGTCTCCATCCACCCCTGACGGAAATGTAATGCTGGTTATATTAGAGGTCAGCACGTAGTTCTTGGCCGCTTCCGCCACAAAGTTAGCAGATTTAAACGAAGTGGTTAGCCCGCCGCCTCCCAAGTCAGTCCACTCAGCTCCGTCCCACCTTTCCAAACCGGAAGTGGTGGTGTTGTGCCGGATCATATTATTAGTTGGAGATCCAGGACGTTCAGCGGTAGTACCACTTGGGAGTGACAAAGACGCAGTACCAGGAAGGATTGCATTATCGTTAACCGAAACAGTAACAGTCTGGCCTGTGCTGCTAGTGCCTAGCGCATTTCCTCCAGCTATTGTCAGAGATTGACTGTCAAGATCAACGGAAATTGGACCGCCCGTGTCTGTTTCAACATCAAGATCTTCGGCTGTTATTGAAGTATCTATGTAGGTTTTAACGGCTTGGGTACTTGGTACGGTGGTGTCACTAGCTCCGGCCAAGCCCGTGTCTGTAATTAAAACACCAGCTTTGAGGTTATCCGTTTCAAGTTCTGATATTGTGTTGTTATCTGCATTAATTGTTTTATTTGTAAGGGTTTCAGATCCGCCCAGAGAAGCAAAGTCTTCATCGGTTAGTGCTGTGTTAAACTCAGCAAGAGTTCCGGTAACTGTGTTATCGGTTAGGTCAACAGACTTATTAGTAAGAATGTCGGTAGTGTCTTTTCCTACAAGAGTATCCGTTGCGGCAGGCACCGTTATAGTATTACCCGGACCTTGAAGAAAGGACGATATGGTCTTGTTGGTTAGTGTATCGGTTGTATCTTTTCCTACGAGGGTGTCTGTTGCGGCTGGTACGGTTATCGTATTACCTGGACCCTGGAGGAAAGATGCAATTGTTTTATTAGTCAGTGTATCGGTTGTAGCTTTACCTACAAGAGTATCAGTAGCATCAGGCAGTGTAACTGTTTGATTACCTGTTTGAGCGGCTGTAATTGTTGTTTTAGTACTGGTAGTAGAAGATCCTAGGTCAAATCCTAGTGTTTTTGTAGCATCGGCATTATCAATAATAAGCGTAGTATCGTCTTTTAGGCTTTTGTTTTCAAGCGTTTGTGTTGCTAAGTTTCCAACAAGTTCCTGATCACCGGCTGTGTTCATAGGAAGGTCAAACGTAACGTCACCTGCCGTGCTTGCGTTAGGTTGAACAGTAACGTCATGGCCGGTCTTTTTAAAAACAATAAAAACCAATTCACGAAGTTTGCCAAGTACATCCATAATTATTCCTTGGTAGTTATGAAACCCGACTCAGCCCGTAAGGTTGAGTCAGGCCCATTTTGAATTAGTCTAAGGTAATTTGGTAGATCTTAACCCAAGCAGATCCATCAAATCTAAGGACGGTTTTTTTGTCAAAAGCACATGCAACTAGGCTACCGGCGGTGCCTACATTGACTGCGTCTCCACTGTCTGAATTAATTACTTCAACTAGCTTGTCTTCGTCAAAGTATCCAGAAGGAAGGGCAACATTAGTAGCAACTGTTATTGCGTCTGCAATAATAACATCAGGAAGAACGGTTAGAGTGCTGTCTTCACCATCAGTAACAGAGTAAATTCTTTTTTGTTTAAGTGCATCTTCCACTGCGGAATCGTACTTACTTAGAGTTCTTTTGTTCGAGAAAAACCCGGCTCGTCTTGATCTTTGTGTCATAGTATTATATCCTTTTCTGTGGATCACCAAGACTAGGAGATCAATCCTAGCCTTGGAGACATTTAAACTGTAAAGTTGTTAAGTTGAAGGCCCGCTGCTGGATGCCGACTTAGTAAAGCCAGGTAACCGAACATGAACTTTTGGATGTTTGGAGAGTACCCGTTAGAGTCGTTCTTCAAGAACATGTCTTGTCCGCCAACCTTAACGTCTTTGAAATCCTTACCGTGAAGCTCTAGTACGCCTTTTTCTTTTGCGCCTTCTGGAAGTATCCAAACTCGGTTTCCACGAGTGAACTCAGTTTCCATGAAAGCTACTTGGTCATTACCGTGCTGGTAGCCGAATCCTTTGAAACCACGCTTGTCATCATTAATGCTAATTAAACGACGGTCGTCTTCTTGAGCACTGATAAGAGCAGTGATAGTTTCTGGAGCAGAAAGAGCTTGCTTGTACTTGTAAGCGCCCTGACCAACAATAGTTTTTACCTTGTCCATACCCTTTTGGATGAAAGACATGTCGAACGGCTGTCCGCTGCAATCATAATGTGTTCCGGCAGTTGCGCCTCTCATTGTAATTCCGTGGATTAAACGGCCATCGTCAGCAAACAAAGTTTCTAGACCAGGCATAACCTCAGTAAGGTCGTTGTACTCAGTAGTAACAGGAGCAGAAAGGTCTGCTTTTGTTGTTTGGTCTTTTCGGTAGCAAAGCTTACTTGCAGTAATTTCAGTTGCTGTTGTTGTAGCTTGACCGCCACTTTCGGCAACATTACCAGAAGTATAACCCTGTACAGTTACAGTGTTAGCGTCTCTGTCTTTTTCAATAACAAGGAAGTAATCAGCAGTAGTAAAAGTTAACTCAGTTCCGTTGCTGTTGTAAAAGGAAATAGCATCTCCAAATTCACAGTACCTAACTCCATCGCCGTTGTCTGCAAAAGTAACTTTAATTTCAGTAGTGTTAACAACTGCGGCTGATGTACTAGCATGAGTTGTTCCAATAAGACCAGTTCCGTCTCCGTGTAGGTCGATGGAAAGCCTTCTTTTTTGAGCTATGCCCTTGCTTGTAATTTCCAAAGCAAGTGGCTCGATGTACTTGTGAGGAGCTGAAAGGGCTCGATCCCAAAGATCGTACTCTAGCTCGATTGTTGCAAATACTTCGTTAAATCCTGCACTCTTTTCACTAGCAGTAACTTGCTGTGAAGTTGGGAATACAGCGCTAGCGCCTTGTGGGGACCAGCCTATTGCTCTTGCTCCCAAAGCAGTTTGTAACATAAAGTTAACGGACCTAGCGGCCTCATCACTTACCTTCTTTTTTGTAACCATTTCCCAATCTCGGAAGTCCTCGCTAATCTGATTAACAATACCATCGGTATATACAATCTGTAGAAGCTTTCCTAGATTTGCGGCTGCATCTATTTGCTGTGCCATGTCTTATCCTTTCTTACATTTTGCTGAGGAGATCTCCATATTGCAGTGCTCCTGCGATGTCCCCAGCTTTAATTAGTTCATCAAGTTCTTGTTTTCGAGTTTCTTTTGGTTCCGCCACAGCCATTTTTTGTGCCTTTGACTTCACCTTTTTGCGCTTATCTTTAACAGTTTTTGACACTGCTTTCTTTGCGCTTGCGTTAAATCCGCCCCTAATTTGATTACTTATGCGGCTGAAAGTTTCTTCAACCATATCAGGCGTAACCTCTTCGAAGGCTGACAGTTCTTCTCTAGCTTCGCTCCACAGAGCTTTGTTCATGCGGTGTTCCAGTTGATCGTTTCCAAGTTCACCATCAAAGTTGTACTTAAAAAAGATTGGATTTGCAATCGATGTCTGCTTTGCTTGCTTAGCCTCTTCATCTCGTTTGGCGACTTCCTCAAGACGTTTTTGGAGATTCTTCTCCTTTTCTTGAACTTGCCGAAGTTTCTTTTGATGATCTTGGTTTGACAGATACATTGCTTTTTCTCGCTCTGTCATACTTCCAATCATGTTCTGTTCTTCAGCCCACTCGTCAAACTTACTGCGAAGAGACTTGCCCGTAACAGCTTCAAAAAGTTCCTCATGATTATCCTTAATGCTTTCAAGATAATTAAGAGTTTCTTTTAAGTCGCTGTGTTCTTTTGAAATAGCTTCATTTTTTTCTTTCAGGCTATCTCTTTCTGCTTGCCACTGTCTAGCACCTGCTGCCAAACTATAGACACGCTTGATGTTGTCACGGTCATTAAAGTCAATCTTAACTTTCTTCCCATTGGCCTTGATGTATTCGATATCAGGTTCGGGGGCTTGCGCTTCCTCCTCTTCTGAGTCTTCTACTTCACTGTCAACTTCGTCCGTTTCTTCATCGGGATTAGAAGCATCTGATTCTACTTCCTCATCGCTTTCCGATTCCTCAATTTCTTCGTCCGCCGACGCTTCCATTTCGGGTTCCGGGGCTGGCTCCTTGCCTAAAACTTTTGCGATATCCTCTTGAGCCTCTGAGCTTAAACTGTCGAGCTGAATAGTCATCTCGAATCCTTTCTGTCCGTCTGTTACGATGGGACTACTTGTATGAAACTGTCCGTAAGGATAAGTAACATGGGTATCATATCATACTTGACCGAAAAAGTCAAGTCTTTTTTTTATATTGCACGATCTTGTACCTAATATGTTACAAAATGTGTAACTTATTGGGCACTAGGGTAACTCAGCTGGCATTCCCGGAGCCGGACCTGGAGCCGGACCCAACCCCCCGGCTGGCCCTGGCGGATTATTACCCGCATTAGCTTCTTGAGCTGTCGGGGCACCCAGGCTAGCTGCCTTTAACTCTTCTCTTTCTCGAATGTGGTGTCGTATAAGTCTTTGAACTCGTGGAGAAAGATCCCGGTATTCCGAACCCTCGATGTATTCGTAGCAGTAAGCAAGCCGTCCATCGTGCTCCTGCATTTCCTGCGGCTTCACGTATACGTCACCATTTCCTGCGACTATTTCCTCGAAGTCTTCGATCTGACGCTCCCTAGCTCGATCATTAATATCATGAATACCTTCAAGTTCGTTAAGTTTAAGCATTCTGATAATGGTTTTTCCATCAACTCCGTACTTTTCGAAGATTGGCATGAGCTGCATAATCTCTTCTCGGCGGCTTGTTGGGTCTAGGGACAAGCTAGCTCCATATTCAACAACAATATCAAAGCCACTGTCGATGTCAGCTCCGCTAATTTCAACACTTTCAAATGCTTTTTCCTTACCAAGTACTTGAATTATTTCAGGAATAGCCCAGTTATCACGTATTAAGTTAAGATAGCTTTTATAGACAGACTCAACAAAATCAACGTATTTATTAAAGAAAAGCCGTCTAATCATGTTACCCTGGTTAGTGGCGTACTGCATGGAAAACCCACTAGTTTCCCGACTTTGCTGTCCAAACATAGATTCGTTAACACCTGCCATACTGTCTATGCCCCGTGTAAGACGATCTCGAAGGGCGCTCATGTCCGGCGGGCTTTGCGGGGGACTCACATAGTGGGGTCCTTGGTTTCCTGTAACTTTTATAATAACAGCACTGTCGTCTGTAATTGAGTCATCTGCAATTTCCGTACCTTCAGGTAAAACCATCCTAAAAGCGCCATGATTTTGAACATTATCCAAGGTTAAAGTGTCCAACCTATTAACCACATCTTGTATTTCTACATCATATTCTATGAAACTTTTGCCGTATACTTGGTCACTTACGTCAATATCAGTTAAAATATGGAAAGGAAGTTGGGCTGTTGGGGGTGCATCTCCGTCTTCCTTGGGATCGGAAAATGAAAAAGGATTTTTGTAGACGGGACTTAATAAAGTTCCATCATCTAGGTATTCAACATATCTGCCAGCCATACCATTAATTGGCATCCCCTTTTCCCAGTAACAATAAACCGAAACTGGTTTTTCTTCTAGCTTATATCTATCCTTAAAAGCATGACGGAACTGAGACTTATCTCGCTGCTCGCTTTGGGAGCATATCTTTTTCCACTGCTTTGGGAAATACATACGAGCTTCTTCTTTTGACATCCACTTTCTTTCAATTACATATCTTACTTCATTCCATTCCTTAGCAAATGGATCAATGTAAATATCCCACGTAGAGGAAGCAACAATATCTAGCTCTCCTGAAAGAGTTATTTCGCCGGTTCTCTCATCAATGCTATTAAGAACCCCCTTTTCCTTGTTCCATATGGTCTTCATCCAGCCAGTACCATAAAGAAGGGCTCGACCCGCCGCTTGATCCATTTTCTTTTGCATCTTAAATCTTCGAATAGCATGTCTAACAAGACGATCTGCTGCATCTGCTTTTCTTCTGTCGTCAATATCAGAACTAGTAGGCCGGACAATAACAGTCGGTGGGTTTGAACTCATTTGAGCGGCAAGAAAACGAAAGTTCTTGAAGGTATAGTTAACTCCAATGCTATCTGGGTTCTCTACGTCAAGGTAACTTGCAATGTCATTAATATTTACCCCGTAATCTTCGGTATTACCCTCGGTTAACATGCCGTCTTGGTGGTAAATAGTAGCTTCATTCTTACGCCACTGTCTTTCAAATCTACGACGATACTCAATAGCATCCTGTGTTATTTTCTTGAGATGCGCCCTTGCGTACTTATCGTCCCATTGAAATATTTTAAGCCCCATCCTCTTTCTCCTTGCACTTTAGACCTGTATCAATCATTTCTCGGCCTGTTGTTTCTTTATTAAGGACTGGTATGGGTAACATTCCTGCTGGCAGTATACCTTCCCAACACTCATCGTAAGGAGCGTGCTTCATGTGGCACTTGGGACACAAGGGAGCCGGGTCGGGGCGCTTGGTCGGCATAGCAAGATTAAGACTCATCTTAAAACCGTGCATTATTTTCTCCTTTTCAAAGCTAATTGAAACATTAGACGTTGTTTTAGACGTTCTTGTCTAATTCCGTACCAGAAAGCCCCGTGAATGGGAACAAGAATAACTAACGCTAGAACGAATGCTAGACTCATATTCCCACATTCTTTCTTAGTCGTTTTTTTCCAAGTCGATGATGCTTACTTCTTCGTATTCTAGTGTCAAATGCCCTCTTCCAACGGTTAACATTTTGATCTGACCGCTCTTCTTGGTGAAGTTTCATAAGACGCTGGTCACGGGAAAGGAACTCAAGCTCCTTGGGCTTTGTTGGTAGATTATCAACCATATACTGCAAGGCATCGAGGATGTGATACTTAGTAGACCTACGAATACCAGTACGTTCGGTATTCCACTCGGCGTCATTTAGCTCCCCAAACAACTCAAACATTCGGGGGGAAAATCTGAGCCATCCATCTCGCATTGCTTGCTGTAAATTAGTTATAAGTTCCAACTTACGTTGAGCTTTATTATAAACTCCTACGTAATTTATTTTATTTTTAGCCGCTTCTTTGTTAAAACCCGCTGCTGCTGGATCGTATATACGTCGAACTATGTTATAAGGACGTATTCTTTTTTCAATTTCTTGGACAGCATCGCTTGGTGCCTTCCCCTCTAGGTAGGTAGACTGAATAACCCACCAAAAACCTGTCTTTGGGTCTGATGCCGCTAGAATAAACCCAGCTTTACCGCTTGCTGCGGGGTCCGTAGCTACTATATGAGGCCATTTCGTGCTATAGTGAGATGGAAGTTTAGATATGTGGTCCTCTTTTTCAAGAAAGAATACCTTTTCTTCGGCTCCTTGCCAAGCTCCCTCAAGTATAGTTAGCTGTTCCTCTAGTGAGAGGTGGGATATCTTAGCTCTTTCCTCTTCTTCTCGGCCCCAATAAATAGGATTATCCAACTTACCCATCTGATATTTAATTCCAATAGAGGGGTCAACGTTATCCACTAGGTTTCTTATCTTTTCGTTACGACTCTTTGGGGTAAATGTCGCAAGGAACTGAGCACGGCGGGAGTCACAACGTCGGTGTAGCTCCTCAATATACTTATAATCGCCTGGCATCTCATCTAGCCAAACAAAATGAGCTACATATGATTGTACTTTTTCGGCAGCTTCTTTTGCTTTGTCGTGACTTGTGAACAATATTGTATTTCCGTTTGTTTTATGACTAACTTCTTTTATAACTCCACCCTGTCGTTTGGGTCGGTTGTACGTACCTGACGGTAAGTAAGGTTTAATCTTTGTATTCCAAAGTTTATCTAGTTGATCAGTAGTTCTGCCCGCTACAATAATTAAAAGAGGTTCTTCGCTCCAGTCAACCCACTGGTGGTCGCACTTATTGCAAATATAATTCTCCCCTATTATTTCAAAGTCAGTGCTGTCACAAGAGTTACATGATCCGCTGTTAGGTCTTTTCCAATAAGGGTCTGTTTCAAGGAACATCCAAGCCGTTCGCCTAGCTCCGATGGTACTTTTGCCGCTCTGGTTACCCGCTACCACGTAAATGTGTAGGTTTTTTCGGTCCTGCAGCGGTATTTGTTGCTTTTCGCTGGGCTTACTGTCTATTTTAAACGGATCAAAGCAAGTATTACGCTTGATTGCGTCTCTCTTAGCTAATGCTGCTGCTAATAATCTTTTGCGTTCAATATCTTTCAATTACCAATCCTGGACTACAATAACATCGGTAACAGTAACTCCCGATGTAACACAACGAAGTTGCAGTAACGTACCCGTTGGGTAGGTTCCGCCGACTAATTTAAGAACTGCCCAATCAGAAGAGCCTTGGTATGCCGCAAGTGCCGTTGCATTTCTCCAATCAACGCCGTCAATACTCTCGTACACTTCCAAACTAGTTAGGGCACCTGCCGATAACTTAACAAACAAGCTGACTGGTTTATTGATGTCCCCTCTCTTGACTGCTATTCTGTCAACAATGACATCTCCAGCACTGTATGCTACAGGGTTTTCAACACTGCCGCCTATTTTATATTGTCTACCTTGATATGGCATCTATGTCTCCTTATCCGCCGCCGGTTATAGCTGTGGGCGCTGTGTAATCATTTAAAGTTGGCTTTCGTTTTTTTGTTACCTTTTCTTTTTTAACTCTTGCTATTTGCTCGCTAAGTAATTTTCTTTTTGCTGGATCTTTTTCCATTGCAAGCTTATCTTCAAGGTCTTCGAGAAGGGGTGCCTGATCTTCCTTGTTTGGATTGCCTAAATATTTTTGTAACTCATCTACTAGTGCGCTTTCGTTCTCGCTCATAATGATACTCCTAAGTCAATCATAAAAGTTCCGCTGCTTGTAGCACCGCCTCCCAGACTGATTGGACCCCAAATATTATAAGAACCATGCCCATAGTATTCCAAATCAGAGTTATATCCGATTCCAACTCGAAGCTTACGGCTCTTGAGGTCGTTAATTGTTTCTGTGTATTTTTCTTTTTGTTCTGATAATTTCTTTTCATATTCTATTTCAACAGTTTGTCTGATACTGGTTTCACTTACGGTATTGCTGTCAGTATTGATATCGGTATCTTCAATAACAGTACCGTCCGGCTTGGTAACTTTTCTTTTCTTTATTTGCTGACTAAGCTTTTCGTTCATTTTATGAAGGCTTTCAATCTCAGTGTGGCTTTTACTGAGTAATTCCTCATACTTAGCTTCTCTCTGTTTAACGATTGATTTATATTCCGAAATTGCAACATTAGCATAGTGGCTGTTGCCAACGGCTATTGTAAGCCCCAAGGCAAAGCCAATCAGA
>TARA_R100000655_G_scaffold105703_1_pt1 | contig 11274 bp, 7 predicted proteins | sample TARA_R100000655 | Tara Oceans TARA_R100000655 (sample SAMEA2622497) | marine metagenome | biome: marine biome (ENVO:00000447); feature: deep chlorophyll maximum layer (ENVO:xxxxxxxx); material: "saline water (ENVO:00002010), including plankton (ENVO:xxxxxxxx)" | depth 90 m
TTATAACCAACAGCACTTCCAACTATAGATGTAAATGTTTTAGATGCACCAACACTAGGTTCTTCCTCAACTATTGTATCTACAATATATGATTTTTGTGGATCAGGAAATATAGTTGTTGTAATACCAGTTCCACTAGGGCAAGTAAAAGCAATACCTGCCATGGTTATTTCACTACCCACCCCAAAACCATGTGGAGTCATTGTAGTTACTGTAGCAAGTCCAGCAGGTTCATCATAATCTACATTGAAAATTGTGGTTATTCCAGTCTGAATTCCTGTAATATATAAACGATCTATGATTAATGGGGTTTTTTCTAATACAATTCTACCATCAATTAAAATTACTGCATCATTTGGTGGAATCTCAACATCCTTTATAACTCTTATATCTCTAGTATTACCTGTACTTCTTGTTTCTCTACGTTGAATAAAAGTAACAGTAGGATATGAGTACCCTATACCTACATTAGCCACCTGTGCATATAACACAAGTGCAGAAGTTCCTGTTGGTACTTCATACAATTTTTGCTCTCCTGGTGCCACAGGAACAGCAACTGATATAAACTTATTGACTGGTGCTATTGCCATATTATCTCAACGAAAGTATTAATGGTGTTAATTGTGCTTGAATCGCTCTGTTAAAATCTCTTCCAGAAATAGTAGAGGTGGTTTGATCAATGGTAAGACCATCACCAATTCTAAAGTTACCTTTTTGATCCGTACTGGTATAGGGAACTTGTCCACCATTAATGGAAATAACTTCATTTTCAGGAATAGGTTCGCCACCCTGGAAGGGGTTTGCTCTATTTAGGTCGGTACCAGCACCGACATATTCAAAAGAATGTGAACTGGTAATGATACGACTTAACCTTGAGAAAGCAACACTTACTCCAGCCCCAATACTATAAGGAATAAACTCATTAAATGTCACATCAGTCAATCCCGATAATAGATTAGGTTCTGTCGATTCACTTACTGTATATAATACAGGATCTGTATTTACTCTAGCAATAGCATCTCCACTAGAGAAAGTAACAGGAAGTTCTTGATTTGGTAAGAAGTTTCTTCCACTCGCAATAACATCAATAGAACTAATTGTTCCTGCTGCACTTACATTAGCAGAAAACTCTGGTAAAATTGATTCAGGGCCTAAAGGATTAGGAATAGTAACATTAGGAGCTGATCCTGGAGTATATCCAGTACCACCATCAATAATATCAATACTTCTAACAAATTGAAGTGGTGCTGTTAATATGCCAGTTGCATTAGTATCGGGATAATTATCTAAATCAATTTGGAAATATGCTCCTTGGCCATCAAAAGGTTTTCTTACATTTTGTTCTATATCTCTAACATTATTAATTGAAATAACATCCTGACCACCAATAGAACTTACATTAGTAATTCCAGTAAACTCAACATCTCCAATACCATCTGCCTTTAGTCCGACATTACCGAAGGATGAGTTAGAGTTTGTTAGGTCACACTGCCCACCAGATCCACAGAATATAGCAATATCACATCCAATAGTAAAGATAGAAACTAACTGGGCATAAGCATTATTAGTTATTGATACACCAATTCCATTTTCATTATACTGTGTAAATGAATCACAGACCATAGATTTTAGATCTTGCCCTAAATCATTAACACCAGTAAATGCAGCATTAACATAATCACCATTAATTTTCATTCCAATACTACCAGTCATGAAATTAGTGCAGTTCCTTACATAAGGTGATCTCCATCTTCCACCTTTTGATGGATCCACTCTATCTGGTCCTTGGTTTGCTGGGCCTAATGCAGTATATCCAGTTACTGCCTGAAAATCTTCACCTAATGCAACAGCATCTGCAGTTGGAGGGAATGCCACAGCTCCACAATTAGGATGATTAGTAGGACTTGTAATACCTGCGAAGTTCATATTCTGTATTAGACATCCTGCTCTTACCTGAAAGACATCTTTATTAGTATTAAGAGGAACAACTGTCACCAATCTTAAGTCTTCACCAGAAACAGTAACCTCAGTTCTAAGACCTATTGGATTATTTTCTTTATAAACTCCCGAACGTACAATAATAGTATCTCCTGTCAATGCTATTGCCGCAGCTGCTCCAATAGTTCTCTTTGAATCACCTTCTAATAATCCACTATTACTATCACATCCATTCATAGAAACCCAAATGGCATTTTTTGTCTGAACACCAGATGGTCTCCATGATACACCAGTTCCCACTGATGCCAAACGATAATCAGTCTTACATACACCAACTGCATCAGAAAACCCATTATCATCATTAATATCTAATAATGATGACTCTAATTCTACAGTTCCTACAAAAGTAGAAAGACCACTCACAGTCAGACTACCACCCACACTTACATTTCTTTTAACACCAACTCCACCTTCAACAACAACAGCTCCAGTATCTACCCCTACTGATTCTATAGGAGATTCTACATGTAAAGTACCACTCACCGTTGTAGTGTCATTAGTTGTATCACCTAAAACAGTATTACCTTTAACATTTAAATCGTCATCAACATGTAAGTTTTCACCAATTCCTACACCACCTGTAACCTGAAGAGCACCAGTAGCAGGACTAGCAGATCCTTGACTTGACTTTACTTCAGTAATCCCACCAATTATTAAATTTTTAACAATACCCACACCACCATCCATTTGGACAGAAGCTAGTAGAGTAGAACTAGCCTCTGTATCATTATTAAATGTAGTTTTTCCATCTACATCAAGTGTATTATTAAGTGTTGTAGCAAGATCTACATCAAGTGTATCTTTTAAAGTAGTGGCCTTATCTACATTTAATGTGAAATTTAATTCAGTATGTTTGTCAACTGTTAATTTCTCTCTAAAATAACCATCTTTATAAACATCTAAAGCATACTGTGGATCTAAAGTTGCAATACCAACAAACCCACTTGCCTTAATAACAGTAAATTGACTATCATCTCCTCCCACACCTACTTGGAACATCTGTTGAGGATTGGTAGTGGCAATACCTACAGAACCAATACCAGTAACAACAACACTTTGAGTTCCACCTGCTCCAACTTGGAATGGTGTTATAGGATTTACTGTTAAAATACCAACATTAGTTTGCCTATAAATTGAAGCATTAGCACCTTCACCACTATATCCCCATAAATCATTAGTAAATATGGTTGCTAATCCAGTTGCAGTAACCTCATTTTGTGCAGTAGGAACAAGTGTATCAGTTCCAAAACCAAGACTATTTCTTTGTACAAAGTTTAGAGTACTAAATGTTTGAGCAATACCTGTAAGAGGAACATATAAACCTTCATCTTGAAGTTTAATACCTTCTGTATCTTCACTAGGAGGGGTGGGTTGCCATCTAATACCATATTCATCTCTCTTCAACCAATAGTCATTCGCACCAGGAGAACCAACTGAATCGTAAATATTCCTACCAATACGAATAGTTTCCGTAACGTCTAATTTTAAATCTCCTTGTGTTGTACTATTATATTCAGCATTATCTTCAGTCCAACCGCCACCTGGTGTGGTGGTTCCAATACCAACTGTGCCTACTCCAGCAACAACAAAAGCAGAAGTATCAATACCAACCTGAAATTTTTGTACTGGAAGAGTAGATCCTATACCAACTCGGCCACTTAATAAACCCGTATTAATACCAACAAATACAGTACCTCCAGAACCTACATTAAATCTATTCTTAACAGTTAGATAACTAATATCTAACTCACCATAGATATAAACATCATCAGCAAACGTGGCAATACCACTTGTAAATGAATTTCCTCTTACTTCTAAATCATCAACTGAAATGCTTTTAAATTGATAATCAAGATTACCATAGATATAAACATTCTCAAATACTGAGTTTCCTGATCTTGTAAAATCTTGATTAAGTGATGCCATTATACTACTTCCGATCCAATTTGTTCTCCAATTTTACTACCAATAGCCGCACCCACAGGACCTCCAATAGCACCACCTGCTGCAGCACCTAATTTACTACCAGCAATACCTCCTATATCAAAACTTTTTGTCATTCCAAGTGCGGTATCACTCACAAAACTCAATTTACCACTTACGGCTGACATAAAAGAACTTAATTTTAGATGATCAAGAAGATCTTGATCACCAGCAGGTCCATAGACATCTATTTTTTCAGCAATTAATTTAATCTCTTTTGTATCACCGACATCATCACCACCTATTTGGATAGTATTCGTACCTTTGATAATAATATCATTAGCATCTAAAGTAATAGTTTTACTTGCTTTAATAAGAACATGATCTTTTACTGCAGTTAAAGAAAGGTTTCCTGTATGTGCAGTTACCTGCATGGCAGTTCCACCATTAGATGTTTTCTTAGCACCAGCATCTATCTGAAGAGTTTGTTCAGTTTCAACCCTAGTAATACCACCTTCATGATGAGCTAATATGAATCTATTACCTTCTTTATTAGTTCCTTTAAGAGAAAATGCTTCACCCCCAGCTGTATCACTAACAGTATCACTCTTATTAGATTCTATAATAAGATTGCCATAAATATTCTGTTGCCACGCATCAGCTGTCATAATTAAACCTTCCCAACACAATCAATAACTTGAAGTACCTTACCTTGAGGTCTAGTTTTAGACATTAAAGGTCGAAGCACCGCACCAAAACCCAAATCAGTACTAATATTTAGTTCAGGTAAACCAGAGTAAGCTACCCTATTAACAATATCAACACTTTCTATTCTACCATCTACAATAGTCAAATCAAAGTTCTCTAAAGTATCTCCCTCTTCATATCCTTCTCCTGGATTATCAATAACAACTCCACCAATATATAATGGAACTTCTTCCTCTTCTGCAGGATAATTTTCACCAACAGTAATCATAGATACACTTAAAATCTCACCATAAGTAGATGAATATGGATTTTGATCTATATGTGCCTTTGCATAAGCACCATAACCTCTATCACAATTATCAGTAAGAGTTACAATAGGAGGAGATGTATATCCACTACCTCCATCTGCCATCTCTATTCCAACAATACTTGCGGTTCTCTTCACATCTCCATATATATCATCAAAATTGAATTCTGCCTTCACCTTACCAAGAATAGCCTTTCCTACTCCTCCTATACCCTCACCACCAAAGAATTCTACTTTAGGTAATCCACACTCAAATATATTACCAGTATTACAATCAACAGCTGTTTCTTCTACATCGGATAACTTTTGTCCAAAAATACTCCATTTTCCATAACTTTCCTCAAATGCAGTAGTTACACTAGATGCTCCTCCTACAAGAGATGCACCAGATATTGTATTCAGCACATCAGGATTATTCAATGGTTCTAATATTTCACTACCTGCCTCTGCCACATCACCTACTACAGCAAGTGTACCAGTAGCAATATTCGCAGTAGCATTTGCTGCTCCCCTAAAAATATTATCCCAACTCTTTTTATTAGATGACTCTGACTTATCTTTTTGATCTCCTACAGTATTTTTATAAACGGTACTTGTGGGACAATCTTTTTGTTCTCCACATGAGAAAAATCCACCAACTTTCTTAAGTATATCTACACCATCAAGCATAAAATTTTTAACATTCATAGCAAAACCCAATACCTTTGAAACAGGTCCTAAAAGAGGGCCTATTATAGAATCAGCCATACTAGCAATTTTAGTAACTATTCCACCTACCATTTGCTCAACGGCACAAATAGGAACGTTAAGAAGATTTGAGTTTATTGCTCCACTAAGTAAATCTGCAGCAATATTTGGTATGGCAAGAGAAATTCTAGATGAAGCACAAAAAATACCATCAAACAAACCTTTAATAGGATTTAATAAAGCATCTTGAATACCAGTAATCTTGGCAATTGCTGCGGTCATTGGGAATGACTTAGAAACTTGAGCCATTATACCCGAAGCTAAATCCTCAAATCCACCTGAAATCAATTGTTGTAATTTTTGACCTACAGCAGTTGTCATTTTATTGACAAATTTATTCATAGATCTACCTATCAACCCAGAAGCATCTTTAATTGCTTGTGGTAGATTTAAAATGGCACTTCCTGGCCCATTAATCATATTAAATAAATTTTCAATTTGACTTGATACCTCATCTAAAGTATTATCTCTACAAGGATCAGCTTGTGTAATTGGAACTCCTGTTACTGTACTGTCAGAATTCTGATTATACGATCCACCACCAGCTACTGTGTTTCCTACGCTTTCTTGAGTTGCACCACCTCCCCTATCTAATTCTGGTGCCGTTCTTTCACCAGGATTTCCTGTTACTCTATCTAATTCTGGTGCCGTTCTTTCATCAGTATTTACTGTTTCTACTTCTCCAGTAACTGTATTTCTACCCTCAGCTATTCTTTGCCTCGCCATCTCCTGAGCCCGTTCAGCAGCAGTCAATTGTATAACATCTTCGTTAGTGGGAGGAAGACTATCAAGAGGAGTATTAAGAGCGTTTTTTATAATAGGATTATCTTTATAATCCTCCATTATTTGTTTAATCTGCTCTTTTTTTTCGGGAGATTGTATCTGATCAAAACCAATAATATAATCAACAGCAGCTTCTAATTGTTCGTCATTAACTGTTTGTGATATACCTGTACTTTCACCATCAGTACCTACACTATCAGTATCACCCTCTGGAGGGATCTCTGATGAAAGTACTAGTGTATCTACCTCACCATCTCCAGTGGTATCAATATATCGTTGTTGGTCTGGGCTAAAACTTGAAGTCATTTACTGTAATATCTCCTATTAATTATTTAGAATAGACTTTTAATCACAGAACCGCCAATATTTTTAGCCTTACTCTTTAATACACCTACTGCACCCCCAACCAATCCTGATTTTTTCATTAGTCTTTGTGCATTACTAGAACTTCTATTAGATTTAGTTGTATCTTTAATAGCACTAGGGGTTAGTTCAGGAGCATCTGCATTATATTGTGGTGGAGGAAGACCTGCTTTTTTATCAGGTGGAAGTAAGTTAGTTACTTTAAGTGAACCCACATATCCAGTTTTAACACCGTATCTTTCATCAGGTTTAATTTTAGTATCTCTAGTTCTTCCTAATAGATGTAAAATAATAGGATTTTGTTTTGCAGATCCATCTAAAAACTTTCCAAGAACTACATCCCCTTGAGTTAATCTAACACTCATTTTTCTACCAGCTGCTCCAGAACCAGCAACAGTAGGAAGAGCAACTAAAGCAAACACAATTTGATCATCAGGTATTTGAGAAATATCAGAAGGATGATATCCCATAATCGCAACTCTTCTACGAATACCAAAACCCTGAGTACCATCTTGCTGGTTTTTTTGAGATTTATAAGGAAGTATTATCCCAATCCATTCGTGGGTTCCTAACCCATAAAAACTATCAGAAGAAGAATTATTCATTTTATATTAAGTAGTTTGAGATGAATGTAATCCATAAGAATCACGCAATAGACCTAAAGAAGTTTCACTTTTTTCAGGATTAAAATGATGACATAAAGAGCCAATTATATATCTACCACTTTGTTTTTGATCTGGCCCCATTTCCTTTCTACTGGATATATCTTCAATTACCAGATTCAATACTTCACCAGCTTCTAAATCAGTATTACCCATAATAAGGACAGAGGTTTGTTGAGAAAATAATAAATTATATCTTGCAGCTGCAGCAGCAAAATAAAACTTAGGATTATTATTAGGAGTAGTAGTTTCTTTATCAGCTCCAATATTTAATATAGCAGTCTCTACCCTATGAAATCTATTTCCAGAATTAAATTCTTCTTTCAATATGTTAGGAATTGATGGAGTTTTACCTAGAGTAGAAAATTTAGGATTCTTATATAACTTATCATTATCTACAGAAATATCAATCTCGGTAAAATCAAAAGTTGCTGGATTAAAAAATATAGTCTTCGTGGCATATATACCAGTTCTAATCTGATTTAATAAATTTTGATCTTGTGATACAGTTAAAGATTCTATTTTAAATTGATTTTCAACATCTGAAGCTTGATATGATGACTCAACAAAAGAATTGTAATTATAATTCTCAGGATAAGGGTTAGAATTGATTAAAGTATCTGCAGACATATATTTAAATCCACTCTTAGTTTCATAGCAAAAATAACCTGCCCCTGCTGTATTTTGAGGAATGGTCTGTTTTGCTAACATGACAAGCAAGTCAAAAGGTCTCTGAGTCATTCCTGCAAATGAATAAGAATTACTAGAATCATCAACCTGAATTAAATCATCAGTTAATTTTAAGTCATTTTTTAGAATATTTTTTACAGATTCACTAATTCTTCCATCAAAATGTCTGGTTACTCTTTTAGTAGGATTAGTCCATCCTATTCTAGATACAAATCTAAATTGAATAATCTCTGAAGTAGATGTTTTCTCTAAGACTTTTACTTCATTGATATATAATCTCTTATGAGGATTAGTAGTAGATGAAAAGTCTAATCCTTCACCAATATAATTTTTAACCTTTAATAGAAGTTCACATCCTACTTCAAGTGGAAGATAACTATGTAAAGATCCCACTCTATTTTGAGTATCATCTTCCGAAGCAGTAACACCAATAGTACTAACAAGAGTAACTATTCCTGTTATATGAGGAGATAATATATTTTCATAATAATATATGTCAGTTACTCTAAATTGAGCATCATCTACAGAGACAGATCTTCTACCATCAGCTGATATTAAAACGAACTTTTCGTATATGGGAGGTTGTTGTATTGTCATTATCCTTGATCCATGATACCAGTATTGTCAGATCCTGAAGAAGTAGAACCTTTACTACCACCACGAAAGTAAGTTAATGGATTCCACCATACCCGTTTTACTTGAGTTTTTTCTGCAATTACAATATTAGGGTTAGGTATATCCATATCCCTCTCTAAAGGTCCTTTTTGATTCAATACAACTGGAGAGGTTTTTCTTTTAACTCTAAAATTTCTATCCGACTTAGAATCTAAACGAGGATTTATACGGTCTCTGGTATTCTTCTCTTTAATCTTCTTACTCTTTGTTGTTATTTTATTATTTTCTTTCTTTAGATTTTGCACCATTGTTCCAACCTCATTTTCACCACTCACCTGAGTTTGATTCTTATTTCCCATATTATTGACTGATGAAGATTCATTATTATTAGTATCTTCCTGAGTAGAAGATTCTTCTCCTGTTTCCGATGCGTTACCTCCCAATTCACCCTTCATACCCTTTAATTCTCGGTTTATATTCCCTAAATCTGATTCCAAACCACCTAAACGGTTTATAGATTGTCTTAAATTATAAAGAGTAACCATTCCCGTAAACAAGGTACTCATACCCTTACCAATAATAGCAAAAGTCTTCATGGCACCTTCCCAAATAGGTTTAATAAATGCTAAACGTCGCTTCAGATTTTCTACAATCTGTGGCAATCTGGTTATCACAAATCCTACTAATAAGTATCCAAAGAAATTAACTAATCTATCCCAAATAGATCTAGCAACTCCTACTGCTTTACCTAAAAGAGGAATCTTCAATTTTTTTATTGGAGTCTCTATTTTCTTTTCTAATACTATCCTCTTCTCTTGTTCTTCTTGACGGCGAATTAAATAACTTTTTTGCTTTTCTACATTTCTAAGTTTCTTATTAGATCTAATAAGAACACTTTTAATATTAGTAACATTAAGTTTTACTTTTTTTACTTCTGCAATTTCCATTTATTTAAGCCCTATTAAATAAACCGTAACCATTTGCTGCATGAGCAAGACTCATATTTGACAGATCTTGAGATGAAAAAGTACTTGCCATTGCAGCTTCTCCAGAAGGACCAAATGAATTAGAACCTGAATCATCAGTTGTGCCCAAATCAACCACACTTACATTCCCACCCCTCTTTCTATTATGGAAAAGTTTTTCATGATCACTTACACCCACTTGAGATAATTGATTACCACCCAATGCCATATTATCTGATACTTTATCCATTACATTTTCAAACAACATTGATGTACCTAGAGAACCAAGAACACCACCAATAATAGTACCTATACCAGGAGCAATAGCAGTACCTATAGCAGCTCCTCCTTTCCATCCTAATCCCGTACCTAATAATCGTGCACCAGTACCAGAAACTGCTTTTTGTTGTGATTGACCTGAGTTTATTCTATCAAAATAATTAAAAATACCATCTATAGTCATAAGGATAGGGCCTACCCTACCGCCACCACCCATTTTAGGTCTTGTTCCTTTCATCTTACTAAGAAGAGAACTTATCACGGGAACTTTAGTAAATCCACGCCTTATTAATCTTGCTTTATCACCGATATTTGCTGTTCCTGCTATATTTCTAGCATGAGAGGCATTCAGACGACTTAGTTGCTTACTAGTCAACCCTTTCTTAAGAGTAGTATCATGTCCAGTTGTAACTGAACCTGAACCTCCAGTAGTCCTCCCCCTAAACGGCAAACCACCTATCCTTTTAAGGAGATTAAAAGCTCCCCTTAACATAACAACTGTACCCAGAAGATTACTAACGGTATTAAATATTATTCCCCCAATAACTAAACCTGCAATTAACTTCCAATGTTTAGATACTATATTAACGATCTTGTCTACTCTTCCTGAATTATCAGATAACCATTTCAATCCTTTATTAACAACAAACCCTGCTGCCAACCATCCAAAAAATCCTAATATTCTACTAAAAACACCTTTTATAGGAGTAGTAACAGTCTGAAATACTTTACCGATACCTCCCCCTAATTTAGTATCCTTTGCTCCATCAGCACCTATTTTACCACCTTTCATAGTGGAGGTGGTCTTTCTAATATTCTTTATTTCATCTTCTTCTTGGGCAATTCTATAAGCAAAATCTAAAGCTAATTGTTTTTGTATCTCTTGGAGAATATTATTAGTTTCAACTAATGTCTGAGAAACTGGTGTACCTGAAGGTGTTAATATAGGATTAGCAGTTGAACGACGACCAAAAATTGAAGAAGAAACTTTAGTTATCTTCGGTAAGAAAGATTTAGTTTTGAAAATCGACTTAAATGCCACTTTGTTGTTGTTGTTTTAAATTTTCTTCTTCAATATATTGCTGGAGAAGTGAAATGTAAATCTCTCTTTCCCACGGAATCATATTTTCTAACTCTGTTAAGCTGTATTTATGGTGCTGGATCAAGGCAAAGTTTGTTCTATAATAATTTTCCAAACTTTCATGAGCCAGGGCTAGTTGAAAAAAGATGCAAG
>TARA_R100000655_G_scaffold22915_2_pt1 | contig 11256 bp, 3 predicted proteins | sample TARA_R100000655 | Tara Oceans TARA_R100000655 (sample SAMEA2622497) | marine metagenome | biome: marine biome (ENVO:00000447); feature: deep chlorophyll maximum layer (ENVO:xxxxxxxx); material: "saline water (ENVO:00002010), including plankton (ENVO:xxxxxxxx)" | depth 90 m
GTGGCCTCGGTAAGTCTTTTTGTTATTCTTTCCTCTTCTGGTGTTGGCTCCCCCGCCTCTTGCCCTGTACTATACAGAAGGTCTCCTGCCATTTGCTGCTGAAGAGCCCCGACTCCAAAAGCTATAAGGTCTCCTGGCGACGGAGAGCCTTCTTGATAGGCCCTTTTAGCTTTTTTAATAGTAGAGTCTGACTGCCCTCCCATAAATAAAGGGTCTAGCTTTATTTCAGCTTGACCAAGAGAGTACAGCGACTCTTCCCTTGGGGGATTGTCTCCCCTTTTAAGGGCTTTTCTTTCCGATTGGGTAGACCTTGTAGCCGTTATCATTGGCAGGCCAAGCGTAGCGTCAAAGTCTTCGTCAGTATCAAACACCTCAGACTCATAGACAGTGCCTAGCTTTAAAGCAGACTTAGTGGCTTCTGTGGTGGCTGTAAGAAGGGTGCCATCTACCATTGCTCTAAATGGATTTTTTTGGAAATAACTCCCAAACGCTTTAGTAGACCAAACCAAATGACCAGCAAAAGGAAAACCAAGTAACGGCATATCCCTTAGCTTTTGAAATATCGGAGGAATATCTGGGTGATCAAAGAAAACTTTTCTACCCAGACTTGCCGCTTCGTTCTTATTAACCCCCTTATGCTTTGCAACTTCATAAGCATAAGCAAGCCTTAGAGTTGCATCAATCCCCCCGTACACAGCAACAGCCTCATCAGAAATATTTGACAAAAAATCTTTTGTTTCGCCAAGTAACTGCTCACCTAGTGGCTGTATTTTTAGCTGGGCGCTAGATCTCTCTTGGCCTGGAAGCCTGCTTGTATTAATCGATGCACCGTATCTTTGAGCCGATGGTCTATCAGGGTCAAGGACAGATACAAGAGGCTCTGTCACCGCTTTCCTTTCTCCAGTAATCTTATCTAAAGCAACTCCCATTGGAGCAGCGCTTTCGTCTCCAGATAAAATAGAAGCCATGTAATCAGCCTGAGCATCAGCCAAAGTTTGCCCAGACCTCCCAGACCTACGCATTTCGAGGTCTCTAACTCCCCGCCCTGGCCCACCAAGAAGCTCCGAAAGCTCTAGAAGCAGTGGGTCTGAAGGAGTTTCTCCTCTTTTTATGGCTCTATTTGCCTCGAGCGCTAGCTTAAAGTACCGCATTGTTGCTGGTATTTTAGCCATTCTAGCTTGAACAAGAACCCCTGAAGTAAAGTTTCTAGCCATCGTTCCATTTAAGAAAGAAATAACAGCAAGTCTTTTTAGTTGCCTGTTTGCTTTGGTTAAAAACCCTCCCACATTTAATTCACCTGGAAGGCTTTTTTCAAACACAGCGTCAAGAATGTTTTTTTGATGAATCAGACCATCAGCAACACTTCTTTCAATAAACAGATCGGGGACATCGTCTATCAAACCAGGGTACTCTTTTGAAAGACGAGTCATGCTCTCAAAGCGTGGGCTAGATGTTGATATTCCTGGAGTTGCGGCTATCTCATCTTTAGATAAGATCAACCCATTTTCCCTCAAAGAGTTAAGAAGCCTATAGTGCTCTACTCTTTTAAATAAATCTGAATGCGCTTTTTGTGAAGACTCAGAATATAAAGAAAAGAAGTCTTTTACCATATCAAAGCCAAGTCCAAACTCTCGCTCTTTATTTAACCACAACCTCTCTTTAAAGAACCTTCCAGAGCCTTTTGCTGATGGGGCGGGGATTGCCCCCTCCTCAACCTTTCTTAAGAGCGCTCTTGCTATGTCAATGGGAGCCATCCCATCCCGCTTAACTTTATTGACAACATTATCAGGAAAAGAAGCAATAACCATCGTTGCACTCATGTTGTCTTGTTGCAGCATTTGGTCAAAAGTAAGCTCACCCTTTTCTAATTTCTTAAACACTGAGTACATGTGGTCTAAGATAGCAGTCTCTGAAAAGTAAGCGCTCATGTACCCTGCTGTTTTATCTACAGCGTCGAACCCCTCAAGCTCCAAATCTCTTTTTCCAACAACAGTGGACTTTTGGGACTGAGCCGAGTCTGCTTCTACTGAAGCAATAATCCCTTTGTTTCCTTTTGACTGGTAATCTTCGTTTATTCTTTGAGCATACGAAGCGGCTTTTTCTGCAGCGTCATCTCCCTTAAACTTCTTAACAATTTTTATTGAGCCGTCTCCAGTCCTGACAGCAACAACATTTTTTATTTTCGTTGTTTCTACAGACATTCTGTAGGCTTTTACTCCAGCCGCCAAGTTTGCGCCTAAAGACATAATCTCACTTTGAATTGGCCTAACGTATGTATTTAAAACACCTAAGAGGGTTTTTTCCGCGTCACCAATAACCCCGTCTATGTCTTTTTTAAAGTTAAACCTTATATCAGTAACGCCTTTTACTTCCCCATCAACAACCATAAAAACATTTTTTGCAGAACCAAACTCATCTTTTTTGTCTTGAATTAATTTCTTGAGATTTGAGTTCATTTCTATTCTGTTTCGCTTTTCTTGCGTAAGGGCGGCTGTTTTTGCCTCATTAGGACCTAGTCTACCAGTCCCCAACCCACCTGTGTATGCTGACCCATCTGGCAAGGTTCTAGACGGAGACAGCCCAGACCGCTCAAGAACTTGCGCTGCAGCCTCTTTGGCAACGGCCTGCCTTGCTGAAGGGCCAGTCATGTCGTCTAGCTCTTTGTTTATCTCATTAATTCTTTTTGTGTTTTCTTTAATTGTTAATGTGTAGCCAGCTATTGTGTCGGTGGCCTCTCTTGCGTTTACAAATTTTCCATCAGGAGTTTTGTATTCAATATCAAATATTTCATTGATGTATACTCTAGACTTGCCTGTAGAAGAGCCGTCCGGCAAATCAACGTATGCGCCCTCCCCAGCAAATAATGCAGTTGCGACTGCCTCTTTAAATCTTCCAGACAGAGTTCCTCTTGGAGAGATTCTGATTACCGATTCGCCAGAAGAGTGCTGATCAAGGCCAACCTCTTGAAGAGACTTGTCTATGTCGAGCTTTGCTGCAACAGAGTCCTCATCAACACCTAGCTTACGAGCTAAAGCCCTAAGCTTAAACTCAAGTATCTCTGCCTTGCCTTGTCCTCTAATTACCTCCGCGTAAAGGTCTTCACCCAAAATAGAGGAAGGAGACATAAAGTTCTGAAAGACTCTACCAAACGATTTAGAAAAAGAGTTACTGTTTGTAGAGTTCATGTACATGTAACGAACAAAGTCGCCCATCCAAGAAGGAAAATTAGTGAAGGCAAAGGGCTCTTTCATGAATTCAAGTGTTGCAAGCATTGAAGCTTCTAGCAAAGGTAGCATGGCCTTTGCAGCAGACTTGCCTTTAACCTGGTTTAACCTGTTCGAGATTATGTTTGCCGGCCTTCTTCCTAGCGCGACTCGAGTTAAACCGTAGGGAATGTCAGACGCAAACTTACCGGCAGTCATGCCCTCTGTAGATGCATCGACAGTTCCCTCATAAGGCATATCCTCCCCTCGTGTCTTTACTCTAATGTACGGCATTTCAGGGCGAGACTTTCCTTTTGCGGCATACTGTTTTGACTGGGCGTCATCTAATCCCAACAAGGCGTACATGTTTACATCTTTCACTCCATTCGCAGCCATGTCTTCAGCGACGCTTAGCTTGTTTACCTCAGACTTAACTTTATCAACGGAAACGCCTCGGACCTCTGCTACTTTCTGTATTTCTTGATTGTATGCTTTTTTAAGAAAGCCAAGTTTAGATCTTTCCGCTTGTAAAACAAAAGAAGATATACTGTTTGGTCCGTCAACAGGAAGCTCTGGCATAAGGGCTCGATAAACCCTTGGGTCAACAATTCCATCTTCGGCGAGCGACCTAGCAAAGGAATGTCTTTGGTGTACCTCTCCTAAATGGTCAGCTTTAAACTTTTTTAAATTAACTCTTATTGAACTAGATGTTGTCATGCCTGGGTCTGTGTAATAGCCAAGGTCAATTGCAATATCTCTAATTAAAGAGTCTAGTTTTCTCTGCCCAGGGGGCTTATATTTCTTGTTTGCTGCTTTTTTCTCTTTTATCTTTATCTGTTCAGCGTTTAATTCAGCTTTGATCGAATCAACTCTTTTGCTTCTGGCTGTCACTTGAGCTTGAGCTTTCTCAAATGGCTTGGATGTTGTTTTTTGAGCCACTTTATCAAGTGTTGGAGTAATAGACTCCATGATTGAAAATGTTCTATCTCCAGCCTCAGCCTCTTTTTGCTTCTCAAGCAAGATATCATCCACAACCCTTCCTGCAGCTTCATAAGCCTGGGCTGTCTGCTCGAGAGATCGACGGGAGGTGTCATCGAGCCCAACCTCTTGAGATTTTTTTCTTGCTTCTTTTGCTGCATTTTTAAGTGCTGTTGGGGTATCAACAACCGGAAAAGCTTCATCTGCCGTTACCTTTACTACAGCAGTCTTTTCAGGGATAGACTTTTCCCTTACAACTCCAGTCTCTAAAGCATCGTACTCTCCCCCAACTATCTTCCCAACCTCAGAAACTTTTTGCTTAGGAGTCATAGTTGGGTCGTTAACTGTTTGCTTTATTGATGGTGCTGATTTAGCTAAAGATATCGCGCCTTTTACAATAGGAGAAACAGCCGCTCTAGTTCCGCGTAATACGCCAGGAATAAAAATTGACATAACTCCGGGCATGTCTTCCCAGATTTTTTCAACCTCTTCGTCTGTTATCCCAAGACCCTCTAGGCCTTCCGCACTTATTGCGTCAAAACTAAAAGCACCATCAACCTCAGCAAAAGGAAGCATAGAAGGGCCAAGGTATTTCTTTGCTCCAAGCAAAGCCATAAGAGCCATCTTGCCTGTTTCTTCAGGCCCCATCATTTTTAAGAAGCCCCTAGTAAACTCCTTAAGAACTGTATTGTATCTGTATGGACTTATTTGAGCAGCGTTAATGACATTGGCCGCCGTCTCAGGATTTTTCTGTGCTACTTCTCCAAGGACACCTTTTTTTATTTCTTCCTTTAATCTCTCTTTGTTAACAGAATCAACAAACTTTGGCAGGTTGTCGTGGTATCTAAAAAACCTTTCTATGGTTGTGCTTGGCAAAGCAGAAGCGCTAACACCCTGCCTTTTCATTCGGTCAGAAAATTCTTTGGTCTGTGCCCTCCCTGACTCCCTTAGGGCCTGCTCTATTGCCCAGCCGCCAGGAGGAGGCTTGACAGGGCTATACCCCTCTAAAAACTCCCCATAAACGCTGTCTAAACCATCGACATATGAGTACAAAGCGAAGTCTTTTAAGAAAGAGTACACTTGCTCTACAGATGGCATTTTGCTGTCGACTATCCGTTCCATCGACACAATTTGATCTTTGTTTAATAAAGCTCTTCCTACCGCAAACTTTCTTGCTCTGAGTATCTCTTTATGTCTTTTTTTAATGTGATTTAACAGACCCTTTTGCCAAGGCACTCTGACGCTGTCTTGAGACATATACAGTATGTCACTTGATGTCATCTTTATGGAGTCTTCAATTCCGGGGATGTCTTTGTTGGGGTCAGGTTGAGGCTGATACGACCTTGCTGCAATTCTCTCTGCAGGCTTAACCCTTGAAGCATTAACCTCTCTGTTAAGAATTCCGGTATCGTTTTCCGTGGCTGACTGCAAATAAGAAAGATTGTCATGTGGCTCACCAGGGTTTCTTGGCTTTCCTGCAAATGCCGCAACAGCAAGAGATACTGGAGTTAGTATGGTATTAAGGAGCAGCGTCCCCATCTGAGCATAAGTTCTTGCGGTTCTATCTCTAATGCCCTCGCCTGTTATAAGGACGTCTTCTGCCGTAACGTCATCAAAGTCATCCTTAATCATTTCGTAGTTTTTCTGTACTTTTGTGATTAAAGAGTTTGGGGCGTTTGCTTCAAACAAGTTTTTAATTACTCTGTTAATTGCAAACTCAGCGTAATCCTCTCGGTCTGTTAGAGGTTTAACCCCTGGGGGTGTCAGTAAGTCACTATCAATAGTTGCTCTGTAGTCTCTAGACCCCTCTGGAGCTTTTATTTTTTCAGCCAGCTTGTCATAGACTCTTCGTCCAGCGAGTTCTGAAGTAGCATCAATGAAAACAGTGGCCACTATGTTTTCAGCTAGATTGTTTTCATCAAGCTCTTTGTCTTTGTCATTTACATCAGAAGATGAATGCTTTAGAGAAAACTCTTCGTACATTGCGTTGACCCCGGCATACGGAGTAAACAAAACGAGCCCTTGCTGCACTGTTGGGTTTTCATCTGCAGAGTACACCATTGGTGGAGCAAATTGGACATCCGGGCTGTCTTTTCTAAACCTTAATTGTGGAAACACCTCTCCAAAAACAGGGAAATCATAAGGCTCAGTTACTCTTTTAAATCGGTCTTCTTGGGCCTTAATTTGTTCTGGGGATACTTGAAGGCTGGGGTCATTAAAAACAGAATATTCTTCTTCTGGCTTTTGAGGCGGCAGCTCAATACTGCCCATAAGGTCTTGTTCAGTTGACTCATCAACATCGACTCTTTTGTCTTGGTCGTCGCTTTCAAGAGCATAAAGATAAGAATCAATTCCTTCAGGCGTGAGTGAATCTTTTTTTTGCTCAGGTTTTGCAGCTACTAAATCTTCGGGCTTGGGAAGCTCTTCTTCCTCGACACCTAAAGAGGAGTCATCAAAAACGCTATAGTCATCGCCCATTACCATTATTAATTTCCTATTTTTATAATGCCTACATCTACTAGCGCATCCTTGACAACCTTTGCGTTAGTGTCATCACGAACTCTTAATGAGTCTCGGTTAGCTATTGCCTGAACTATATCTTGCATTTTTTCTTTGGGCACATTTTCACCTTCAATCTGACTGTTTAATTCCTTTAGCAACCCCGGTTTTTTCATCAGAGTGCTGGTTTTAAGATCTTCTTCATGAGGAGCAAGGTTGGGGTACTTGTCATTAAAGGTTTCTTTTGGATCTAACAAGAATTCTTTTTTAATTTGTCCGTCTAAATCTAAGAATGAAGCTAAATTATCAGCGGCACCTCTGCTGGGTTTTTTGTTTTCGCTTTTTTGGCCTTCGTCCATGTATGTATCATACGCATCCGCAGCATCTTTTGTTAACCGGCCCTCCCCTTTATACATAGCTAGTGGGTTAAGAATTCTTTTAGCATCTGTTGATCCAGCCACAAGAATGTCACTGACAGTGTCAGAGCTTGGGGCAACCCCTACTCCACCGTAGTTTTCTGCTGTTGACCTGCCAACAAGAACATCTCCGTTTTCGTCTACAACTACTGGACCTGTGCTGCTTTTGTTTCCTTGAGATTTGACAACAATTGCATTTTTTTCTGCCTCTGCTTTTTTAAGAGCTTTTGCAATTTTATTGTATCTTTTAGTCCCAGGGGATTCTGCCGCAAGAGATTTTCTTAGTCTGTTTACAACGATCTGAGCCTTCTCTGCTGCCGACTGAAAGCTATAAGTGCTAGGCATTTTAATGTTAGTACCGCCTCTTTTTCTGGTGTCTGCTTGGCCAACCTTGCTTCCTCCTGGGGAGTCAACCTTTTCTTTAGCATTTAGAATTTGACTTTCTGTAGGCAGAGCAGCGAGAGCGTTAAGGTACAAATCAATTTCATCTATATCATTAGATGCAGCCATTGAGTTTAGCATGTTGTCTTGAGATTTGCGTAAGTCATCAACTCCGCTAATGCCAATATACTCAAAAGACTTTGTTACCGTGGTTTTTAGCATGTCCTGAAGCTTGTCCAGCTTTTTTCTGCCGGTCTTCATTTGCTCGCCAAATTCTTTTTCTGCAATTGCTTGGCTTCTGCTTAAAGCTTCCTGGTAGTCTTTTTGCCTTAGCTCTGTTGCTTGTTGAACCTCTGCGGTTGACGCAAAAGACCCAGGCGCAATGTAAACAGGTGGAGGTATATTTGGCGCAGGAGCTATGGTAGGACGGGTAAGCTGTGATTTTCTTTCACTGGCAACATACCTAGCAGACTGCTCTTGATTGAGAACCCTGTACGGAATTCCATCAATAAGGACTATTCCTTGTCGTCGCAATTTATCATCCAATTCATCTGGAGTGCCTTCGTGCTGGGACAAATCCATGTCCACCCTGACTCCTATTCTTCCGTCTCCAAAAGACCGAGTACGTAAAGCGTCCGAACCCTTACGGGTTTCAGGCGGTTGTTCTTTTCGTGGTTTTTTTTCTTGCTCTAATTTTAAAGGTCTCTGGGCCGACCTGGCTTGCTGCGATGGTGGAGTTTTTGCCCTTTGTCGAGCTTCCATGGCTTTGTCGTAGACATCTCTGTGATACTTTTTAAAGAAGGGGTCTCGGGCGTCTGGAAACTGTAGCGCCTCATCGGCCATTTGCTTTCGCTGACCCCCCAACAAATAGTAATCTGCGGCACCTAATCCCATTTCAACCCCACCTTTGACAAGCTGCTGGGGTACAGTTTGAGATAAAGATCTTAAAAAAATGCGGCCAGGGTCATTTTCCAGTTGAAGCCTTCGCTCCTGTAGCCTTTGCTGTTGTTGACCTAAAACAAACTCAGGATTAAATAAACGAGCCATAACAAATTCCTTTTTAAAATTAGTACTTAATTGTTATCCCAAAATCTGCCGGGTAATCTGAACCAAGGCCAATTGCTTCGTATATTTGGTTTAACTTAAAGTTAACTATACTCTCGTCTTCCCTTTGGATGTAAGATCGTAGTAAATTCATAAAGTCAGCGTTAATAGAAGAGTACTTCAAATAGATACTTTGCCTTGCCTCCGCATTTGTGGCCGACATGTATTCTTTTTGGAATTGATTCTCTATTGTTGTCAAGTAATCTGAAAAGCCAGCAATCTGGTTGTCTGTGGGAAGCTGATCAATTCTCAAGGCTGCGTCTGCAAACATATTTGTAGCCAAATCTATTCCTGCTTGGACATCATACATAAAGGCAGCTTCTGCGTCTTCAGCCTCTCTAATTCTGTCCAGCAGCTCCATTTTTTTGTCTTGCTCTAATATGCTTAGGTCTGCGTACTCTCCAGCCATAGTCTCTAAAACATCAGATATCGCTGTGTTTATCATGTTTGTGTGGGCCGGAGAACCTAACATGCCCATCATTGCCGCCTGCCTATCCAATCCAGCAAGAACGGACTGAAGTTGCAGTGCATACTTTTCATCAAGCTGCTCCTCAACGCCTGGGTAAGGATCTTCGTAGAACTCGTACAAATCGTCTTCATAGGTAGCTGGGTCTGGAGACCCTTCTTCAGCCTCAAGGAATGGATCTTCATACTCCATCATTGCCTGCTGCTGAGCCGAGACCTCCTCTTCTGTTGGACCCTCTTCTGTCGAGCCAATATTGGCAACAGCATCCACGACTTTATCCATAAACATAGGCTGTCTCTGCATTGGCCCTTCCGCAGCCACAAGGCTTGGGTCTGGCATAGCTGGCCTTACAGGGGCAACAGAAGACATGTCAGGCAATGCTGTTAAATTAGACATTCCCATCGTTCTGTTCATGTCTGATATCTGGTTGGCATCCATACCAGAAAAAACATTATACCCTCGACCTTGGTCCATAGGCATCCCACGGCTTACAACAGGGCGTCCGGCAGGCATTCTTTGCCGCGCTACAGCAGGCGATGGCCTTGGCCCTTGTCCAGGGGCAGGAGGCGTAACAGACTGTTGAAAGCTACTGCGTTGGCGCTTTTGCATCTGAGGACCAGCAGGCATGTTCGGATTAAGGTTTAGTCCTCCGACATTCTGCAACGCAGTCCGCTGCGTACCAGGCGTACTTGCCATTTGGTTTGAATTGCTTGGCCCCTTTGGAGCTTGACCTGCTTTGTAATCAATAGCCATAATTCACCTACGCTACGTGGAATGCTTTCCAAGTGCAGTTAACATGTATCTGTGGGTAGTCTGGAGCGTATGTCCCTGGAGTAGCAGGCACAAAAAACACAGCCCTAAAAAACTCATTTTGATCTAAAGCAGCATCAGTAACACTCATCGTTATCGATGCTGGGGTTATGGTTGAAGCCCCTGAGTTTAAAACAAAATTTCCAGTTGCCATATTAGCATAAGTCCCATTAACACTAGATGACTTTTGCAACTTAAGAACATAGTTGTCGGCCACAGTTCCGTTCTGCTGATAAACAACAGCGTCAACAGAAACAAGCCTTAAGGCAGCCGGAGCTTTCTTTACGGAATCTAGTAACATAAAGTGCGCGTTTGTGCTGTTAAGATTTCCCCAGCCTGAGACATCTATGCTGCCAGTCTCTGAAGCTACCCTCAAAACATTAGTGTCAACTTGACCCGTTGTTCCAAAAACAGCAGAACCAAACCCAGTGCCAAAGCTCCAGTTAAGAATAGACTGTGGCGCTGCTAAATTATCTTTATTTATATTTCCGTTAAGAACACTAGCAATTGCGCCAAACTTATTGTTGTGTAAGGCCGCGGTATGCAGGTCACCGTCGCTATCTCCTGTAAGAGTTATAAAACCCATGACTATCCTCCTTAAAACATCCTACTTAAGACTGCTCTCTTTGTGAACCACCTTTTATATTTGCATGTACCCGAACCTCAGATATTTGCATTCTGTGAGGCTCGGCTGTCGGCATAGAGTAAAGATCTACGTAAGCAGCCCTACCTTCCTCGTCAGGGACATTCACCCTGGCGTATGCCTCAAAGTACTCGGAGTTCATAAGAGGCGCGTTACTGCCTGTAGGAGAGGCTCCAAGCTTCATTGTGTTTAACACTGAGTTTGTGTTCTCGCTAACTCCTTGTTGAGCATTAAGAATTGTATCAGTGAACTCAACATCTGTCTCAGAAACATCAAAGTGTTTAAGACCCTCTCCCTCAGAGCGAACAATTGTTTGAAGCTTTGTCGCAGTAGAGGAGTCCTCAACATTCTTTGAAAGCTGCTTTCTTCTAACAGCAACGTCAGTGCAAATTATTCTGCCGTCAGAATCTACTCTACCTATTCTTCCCAAACTAATTGCTACAGGAAAATGAACAGGGGTGTCAGCGCCAGAACGGTCACCATCCGCAGCGTAAGTTGCAACCGACCTTAAGTCCTGCCTAGACACTCCAAACTCGTATATAGCGCCTAAGTCATTACCAACAAAAACTCTTTGCTTTCCGTTTTCAAAATCTTCTGCCACAGCAGTCCAGTGAAACAGATTAAAAGTTGTGTTTGATTGGAACGGGGCTGACGGATTTGTCGGAAAAGAAGAGCCGGACAGTGCTGTACCTGAAAAGGTTGGCTCTTCATCGCTTCCCCATATGGACCACTTGCCTTGACCAGACCCATCTATTA
>TARA_R100000655_G_scaffold61013_1_pt1 | contig 11250 bp, 15 predicted proteins | sample TARA_R100000655 | Tara Oceans TARA_R100000655 (sample SAMEA2622497) | marine metagenome | biome: marine biome (ENVO:00000447); feature: deep chlorophyll maximum layer (ENVO:xxxxxxxx); material: "saline water (ENVO:00002010), including plankton (ENVO:xxxxxxxx)" | depth 90 m
GGTTTATTGGGTATTGGGTCTCCTGCTCTGTTGCCCTGCTGGGTATATACGCTGTTTGCATCGTCTATGCTTGTATGGTCTATGTCATGAGGTATCAAAAACCCTCTTAAAAAATTTGGTGATACTTCTGAACCCATAATTAATACCTCGTCTGAGACTTATTATAATTTATTCTGCCTGCTGTTGTAGATTGTTTTATAAATCTGTCAAAATGTTTAAAGGGTTGCACTACTACCACCTGTCCTGCTGTGCCCCTTTCTTGTAGTCTTTGTATACCTTCCTGCCCGCCTATTCTTTCTGTCGTGGCTCTGTCTAATACTGCCTCTCCCTGCAATACTCGTACCATGGTCTCATCTGGTCGTAATCTATCGTTATTTCCAATCATACCCCCCATGTCTGCTGTTGGGGGTGACTGTGCCATGACTGTACTTGTTTGTGCTGCCGCACCTGCAATTATGGCGGCAATTTGTGCCCCTCTTATTCCTGGGGGCAAAGCCAATTTTGATGCTATCGCTTTTGATGCTTCAAATGCAATATTTGCAATTGCTGACGCTTGCGATAATTTAAAAAGTTTCTTTTGTGCTTCTGCATCATTTTTAAATATATTTTGATTTAGAGTTATTGCACTGTCTGCAAATCCTGTAATCGCATTTGTAAACTCATCATAATTTTTTAATCTAGTTACTCTTTCTTTTTCTTCTCTGTCAAGTTCTTTTTTGTGTGCCTCTTCTCTTAGCTTTTCTATATTTTCAATAGCTTCTATTCTTTTCTGTGTGCGTAAATCTTCAATTTCTTGTAGTGATTTTGCTGTGTCTTTTTCTAGCTGAGAAATTAATAATCTTTCCTCGTCTGTTTCTGCTAATACTTTTGATTTTTCTATTTGTGACAGTAGAGAGCTTTCTTGGTCTTTTAGAGCTTGTAATTGTTGTTCATATTCAAATTTAATTACAGCCTCGCCCCCTACTCTTTTTGCTGTCATTTTATTTATATCTTGCTGTGCTTTTATACCTTCTGCTGTTACTCTATCAATACCTCTTTGTATTTCTAATAATCTAGCCTGCTGTGCTTTTAACTCTTCATTATTATCTTTTTCTTTTTCTTGTTCTTTTCTTCTTTGTTCTGCAAGTCTTTTTCTTTCTGCTTCCTGCTCTTTTAATTCTTCTGCTTTGTCTTTTAAGCTAATTAATTGCTCTGCTTGCCCTGCATAGTCTAAATTTACCTGTTCTTCTAAGTATGCCCTTTTTACTGCAAACTGCTCTAATTCAGCCTCTAACTTTTTTATCTGTTCTTTTTTTTCTGCTCTTTTAGCCAATTCTGCTGTGATACCCTCTGAGCCTTTACGATTTTGTATTAAATCTTGCAATTCGTCTTTGGTCATTTGTAGTATTCTTTCTTTTATTTTTTGTTCACCTCGCAAAGCATCTACACGCTCTTGGGCTGTGTTTTTTAATTCCTCTGCTATTTTGTTTGCCTCTATCTGGTTTTTCATACTTGCAAATTCTGCTTTGCTTATCTCCCCAGACAACATAGCTACCTCAGCCTGTGCCATGTTTAGTTCTGCAGTAAAAGCACCCAAAGAACCAATTGTATCTTCTTGTATTTTCTTATAATCTTTTAATTTTTGATTTAATCTTTCTTGTTCTTCTGCTAATTCTTCTGCTGTTTTAGCTGCTCTTTCTTGCTCTGCTGAATACTCAGACATCACATAAGCCGCCGCACCTGCTACTATCGCAAATGTAGCAAAAGCAGGGTTTATAAATTTGCCTATTCCTGCCAACGCTTCAAGACCCCCTACTGCATCTGCTGTGGCTGTTGCCATACCTTCAAGTTCTGGGTTGAGCATCCCTACAGCACCTGCTATCTGCCCCATGACGCTTCCTACGTCACCTGCACTGTCATGCAATTCGTCTACTTCGATTGTAGCCTTTTTTGCTGACAACTCTATTTTTTTCATGCTCTTAGCACTTACATTACCTGCTTTTTGTGCTGCTCTTTCTGTCTGTTTAAGCTGTTTATTCAGCCCACCAATCATTTCTTTTATCTGCTTCTCAGATAATTTACCCCCTTGTTTTAGGGTCTTGGTTAGCTGTTTTATGTCTGCTCTATAGGATATTTCTACACTTTTATTTACATCTGCCATCACTTCACCTTTTTAGTTTCGTCTAATAGTGCATCTGCTAATTCTTGAGCTACGTCATTTGCCTTACGCTTTGCAGGCTTCCATAATAATTCATTGGATACTCTAGCCCCTAAAGCATAGGGAAGGTCTGTATCTACTCCTACTTTTATTGCCCATGCGTATGGTGCTGTATTACCTACAACAGACTCTAATGTATCTGTACTAAATACAAATCCTGTATACAGCTTGTTTTTACTGTCTTTGCTTGTTACCCTAAATTCTGGGGGTCTAAGTTGCCCCTTTTTTTGTAGATTGTAAGACATAGCCAAAGCACGTTTTAAATTGTATTTATCGTCTTTTTTGCTTATCTCTCTTGCTGTCATTCTAACTTTGCCAACTTGTGACAATGTAGCTGTAGATACTTCTTTTTTTACTGGCCATCTGTTATAAGCATCTGTATATATTTCCTCTGTAGTAGATTCTAATATCTCTCTTGTGTCCTGTGGAATGGCTTTTAATACTTCTGTAAAAATAGAGCTTGAAGTATCATCTACCTCTATTGACATATTACCCTTTTTAATTCTTATTTTTCCCATAATATGCCCCCCTATATATTGCTCTGTCTTTTCTGTCTTCTAAAATCTTACGCTGTAATTTTAATTTTCTTTCTTTCCTTTTTTTAGCATCCTCAAAACTTAATCTATACTCAGCCAATACTATTTTTTTATCATCATCATTTAATTTGCTGAACCAAAAAGGCTCTTGCCCCCAATGCTTAGATATTTGTAGCCCTAAATAATCATAGTATCCAGCACTGGATATTAAAAATTTGCAGTATCTTCTACCTCTTTCTCTGATGGCAGAGCAGAAGACATTAACAATAGACATTTTTTTCCCTTAACAAATATATCTGTGGGCTGTACACCAGAATTTAAAAATGCCTCTAAGGCACTAAACCCATAATCTAGGGGCTTACCCTGAGAAGGTCTGTAATGTGGTATACCGTCAATTTGTGAGCAGACACCCATAGACCCTGCACAAAGCTGTATAAGCTGTGCCCTGTCTAGTTCTCCTGCCCATAGTGCTACAAATTGCATACATACCCCAAGACTATTTGGTCTTTTAAATTGTATTTCTTCAAGATTCATGTCGGTTTTACTCCTGTTTTTATGTGTATGTTAGACCGTTAAAACATTCAAAGTTTACGGTTATTTGATTTGGGTCGCCCTCTGCAAATGAAGCTGTGCAAATACAGGTATCAAATGTGGCTATAGTATCCCCATCTGCATCTCCAACAGCATTCCCATCTACCTCAAAAATAATATTGATTGTGTACTCATCTGTAGCTACTGCTGATGAGGCACTAACATTACCACTATATGAACCTGTCTTATTTATAAAGTCAAGTACTGAACCTGCACTACTAGAGGTGAATTGACGCATGTAAATAGTAAATGACCCTGTTATTGGTTGGTCGTCGCCTTTTCGTACACTTTTAATTGTACCTCTATCACGAATTACAATTCTATCTGATTTAACTTGGTCAAAAGAAAAATTACCTTCTTCATATTCTACGGTTAATGATACTGGGGTGGGGGATGTGCCGTCACGTAGTTTTATAATTCCATCTCGACGAACTTTGGGGGCTGTTGAATATGCCATGGTTTGCTCCTGTTATAGTGTGTGTAAAATTGTAAATTCTAAAGTTGTTATCATAAAATCCATACTATCTGGTATGTCTCTTGTGCTTCTATTATATCTCACTTGCATCCCTGCTTGTACTGTTTGATAGCTTTGTAGTACTGCTGTAATTATGCTTTGCTCATCTGTCATACTTGCATCATAATCTACTATAATATCTTTCGGTCTTAGACGGTAGCAAAAAAGAACACGACATGTACTGCTTACATATATTGTGCCCCTTCTCTGCCTTTCTCCTTCATCGTTTGTGGTTTGCATGTCTACTGTAAAACCTTTATGGCTTATAGTATTTGTTATGCGTCTAAAATATTGAGGTGGAAAAGGTACAATTTTATAACCTGCCACTGTCTCTACTTGGTTTTGTACAGCTTGTCTCACCTGTGCAAAAGTTGCCATGTTACCACCTGCTACGTCTACGCTTATACATATATGGCCCTGGTCTATTTAGATATATTGTGGGCTGACTAGCTTTGCGTTTATTTGCCTCTTCTGGTTTGCCTGTGTGGTCTTCATCATAAATAAAATTAATTACTGAAAACTCATCATTATAAAGCCTGTAGTGTTCCTGTGCCAGCTCTAAATACCTAGAGCCTGCATTTTGTGACATGCCAGAATGGAAGTCTCTAAAAATCAAATATAGGCTTAGGTGTCTGTGTGCCTCGCTAAATGCTTCTGGGGATGTTATCAAGTATTCATACCCTGCACCTATGGTTCTAATCCGTCTAATGATTGTATACCAAGCACTGTCTATATATCCCTGATATGATGTAATGCTACTAGGTCTAAGCCCTGCAAGGTCTGTATATACCTCTTCTAAGTCAGCATCTGATATAACAGGGTACAAACGTTTACGGACAATTGCCGCCATGCGTCTAAATGTAAATACAGCCCCTGCTATAGTACAATTAAACTCTTGTACATAACCCTCACCCAAATCTAATTGACTATTTAGCTGTGTTATTGTATGGGTATAGGACACAGTACCAGAACCCAATACAGTACAAACACCACCCTCTACTATATACTGATTATCAGGTTTTAGTATGCTGTATGTTGCACTGGTTGGTATAATTTGTGAACCATCACGATATATTTTAAGCTCTGTAGTTTGTGATTTTTCACGCTCTAAAAGCTCTGTTATACGTACTCTGGCACTATATGGCGTTGAACTAGTCATTTTTTATCTATGCCTGTTGAAATAAAACGCCCCAATTATCACCATCACAAACTACGCATGCTGTTTTGCCTGCTGCTAAACCACCACCACCAATTATGGGGTTGCCTTCTGCATCTTGTATAACAAATGGGTGTCCACTTGAAGCACTATTTTTGAACCAAAATAATGCACCATTTCTTTTTGCTGGTGTTTTTATGGTTGCTGATGAACCTTTATTATTTGTAATAATTTGAAAAGTACTATCACTGTATGACATATCTAAGTCACCTGTTATCGTTTCAATATTTACCCCGTTCTTATATTCAAAATGACGAGCGATTTTAAAAGCTTGTGTGCTGTTATATGATTTTGCCATGCTATCTCCTTAAAGATTACCCAATATGGGTCTATGGTTATTTTTTATGGTTAGATTTTTGTAAATGTGTTCTTAGTTGGTTTTGTGCTTGTCTAAATGATATATTTTTTCCACTCTTTCTGCTGCTGTCCAATAGTCTTTTTGCTGTTCTGTCAAATGCTTTTTTTTCATTATCATAGCTCATAGTGTTTTTCTCCATTTTTTACTACATCCTGCATGGCTGTGTTCATATCATTGTAGATTTTTTGTAGTCCATTTAATTTTGCTGCTATTTCTGGTATATGTTGATTGCGTGTATGCCTTTCAATTTGTCTTTTTACGTCAATCATTTTACGTTGTAGAAATGTTTTATGTGGAAGTTTTATAATATTATCAACCATTAAAGATAATCGCCATTCTTGAAACTTTTTATGATTAAATGTTTGTACCAAATCACCGCCTATATTTTCAATCTTTGTAAATATATCAGCCCAAAAACTGCCCTTCCTTGCTGGATATTTGCGTAAATAATCATGCTCTGCTGGTGGTATAATAGTCCAGCCTTTATCGGTTAGCCTTGTTCTTGTGTGGCTACTGTCTGGATTTGCTGTGTATCCTCTGCAGCCGTTAACTCCTGGTGTCTCTGTGTGTGTGTGCAGTGCAGGTAGCCATACAGGTTTTTGTATTGTCTTTGTGCCTTTGCCTGCTTTTACTTCTACATCAAAATAGCATAGCTCCCAGTTTTTGGGATGATGCTTGTAAAAAAAACGGCTGTTTCCTTTGACAGGTAATACAATTTGCTGTTGTGCTGTTGTTTGCCATGGTTGGGCTATGTTTTCATAATTCATAGTGTCGGTATCCTTTTTTTTTGTGTTTGTCGGTTCTTAAATAAAACTGTAGAGGACAGGAGAACCGACATGTAACCAATCCCCTACAGAACAAATAAAGTTTTTTTTAGGTTGTACTTTTAATTAATACGCCTCTATCGTCATCAATTACAGAAATACCCAAATAGGCATGACCTATAATAGATGTAAGAGCCTTTGACCCTGTACGCTCCATCTCGACAAGAACTTTACCCATTTGCATGGTATCTGATGCCCCTGGAAGAGAAGCTGGTACGCCATCTGCATAACCCAAAGCACCTACACCAAACATAGCAGATTTATATTCTCCACCTGCATTTTTTACATGAGATGATTTATAAACATCTACTCCAAGCAAGTTACCTACGTATCCTGGCCCCTTTGCCAATAGCATGTCTTGTGTTGCTGCCATGTATGATATAGCGTTACCTGTTTCATTTCTTAAAGAATCTTGTAGTTCTGTAAGTGCTACAGGGTGCAAAATGCTTGCAAAGGGTGCAAGTGCCCCTCTGTTACTAGATGCTTTTTCTAATTGGAAAATTGCAGAAAAGAAATTATCTACTGAGAATTGAGTACCTGCCGACCCTACAAAGTTTGTAAAATCGTCTATAGCATCTCCTGTTTTGTCTGCAAATGATGCCTCGTAAGAACCTGCCATGCTTTGTGCAAGTCTAAACGGGTCAATATCAGAACCACCAAAGCCAGTCATACTAGCAAGGTCTGTCATTTTGTACATCAAAACCAATCTTGCTACGATAATATCTACATGACTATCTGTAAAATCTTGGGTAGTTGCTGCCGCCCCTTCATCTGCTGGTGTTTCAAATAAATCGTAACCGTCAAGCCCCGCTTTACGTACTCTGATTGTATCAGAACCCATGCCATTAATTGAACCTGCATAACTGATAAATTGACTGTTTCGTAGATTCTGTGTGTCTCTAAGTAGTAGATTAATTTCTTGACTTATCATAGCACTAAGTCGTAAATCACCTTCTAACTTTTGAAAATCTGTATCATTTAATCCAAAGGATATACCTTTACCCATTTTGTACCTCTCTTTTTTTGTTATAATTATTTATGTATGATAGTAATAATTATTATATTTTGGCTCTGCTGTTGACTGGTGCGACCATACAAAATACGTAAATTAAAACTTATTTTAAAATGTATAATCTAGTATATCATAAAATCAAAATATAATTGTATATTTTTTTGGGGATACCATCATGAGCAAAAGACCAAATTATAATAGTATCACCATGCAAAGATGCAAACACCTTTTAAATGAAGCTTATAACCTACAAGATGAAGGGATAGAAGCAGAAGCCATCATGCGTATGGCTATTTTTATATCTGTTGTTTTTGCAGAAAATAGTAACTTAACACCAGATGAATATATAGATATAATCCAAGATACATGGGAACGTATGTACAAAGTCATAGATGATACAAAATCAGATAGTACAATATGGGTATCTACTGAGCCAATCACAGAAGAAGAACAATAAAAAACCCCCTTAAAAAAGGGGGTTAGTGCAACTATATATTTATTTACCTCTATACATTATCCCAATAATGAATTAAAATATTGTCTCCATCTGCAAGATTAGCACCAAATGTAATTTTGCCTGTGCTTCCTGCCCCATCGTTGGCTACAGTAAAACTATCTGAGTCAGAAGCAGAACCACCCAAAGCAGTTTTATTAAGCATTGCCAAACCATTTTTAAATACCAAGACACCTGCCATTGCATTAGCTTCTAGGTCTCTAGCTAAATCAATACCCTGTGTGCCACTCCCTGATACTGCACTTAATTCTTGGTAGAATTTAAAACCTGTTTTGGCTATTGTAATTGCTCCATTTGCTACTTTTGCAGTAGTACATGCGTTGGTGGCTAGTTGTGTTGCTCCTACTCCACCTGCTTTTATTTTTACTGCTCCTGATAAAGAGCTTTTTTCAATTGTGCTATCATCTACTACTACCTGTATATCACCATCAGTAATAGATAAGCCACCTTGTGATTTTAAAGTTACTTGAACCTCATTATCGCCATTGATGGCTAACCCATCACCCACCTCTACTTCTAAGGCATTGGTAGAAGCATCTAAACTTAAACCATCCCCAGCTACATTAGAATTTAATTTTACTGCTGTTACTGCACCATTGGCAATTTTTAAAGCGTTTACTGCACCTGCTGCTATTTGGGCTGTATCTATTCCAAGACTTGTAACCGCTAAAGTATCACCAGATATAGAAATAGTAGAAGAATCTACATTTACTGATAATGCAGTACCTGCACCACCTGCAAGACCTGCACCTGCTACAGATGATGCTAATTTATTTTCGTCAACATTGGCATTTGCAATTTTTGCTGTTGTTACTCCAAGTGCTGTTAATTCTGTAGTTCCAATTGCACCTGCAGCTACTTTGGCCGTTGTAATTGAATCATCATTTATTTTGGCCGTGGTAATTGCTGAGTCATTTATTTTAATTGTTGTTACTGCATTTGATGATAATTGAGATGCACCAATCGCTTTTACTTGTAAAACTCCTGCACTTATCTCTACTGTAGTATCATCTACATCTAATGTTAAGTCACCTTCTGACGATGTAACACCACCACCAAAACTAATTTCAATATTATCACTATCAATTATTAAACCATTACCAACATTGGCAGATATTGTATTTCCTGATTTGGCAAGACCTGCACCTGCTGTAATTTGTCCAAGACCCGTAAATTGAACAAATGTTACATTGTCACTACCAAGATTTGATATTTCATTTGTTTGTATAAAACCTTGGTCTGCTGATGCTGTACCTGATTTTACAAAGATTGCTAAACCGTTTAATTCACTTGCTGCATTAGCATCCGATGACCTAGTAAGAGCAGACCCGCTACCATTAAAATCATATACCCCATTTTGATTAGCTGTACTTTGGTCTTTTACTAGTAGTCTTTGTCCACTAGATAATTGGATACCATCAAATGTATCTGTGCCTGGATTAGCTAAATTAATATTTGCTGTTGAAGCTGCTACAGCTGGCTCTTTCCAATAAACACCACCACCCACAATACCATCTAAATAACTTTTGCAAACTGCATCATTATCATCACTTGGAGTACTTGGTACTCTAATTGTACCGCCTGAGAAATCCCATGTTGCTGTTAAGTCTGCTTTAGCTGGTGTAACTCCATTGTTAGCAATTTTTGCCGTGGTAATTGCAAGACTATCTACTGCTGCTGTATCTACAGCACCTGCAACTATCTTTGCTGAGGTTACGCAATCTGCAGCTAATTTGTCTGCTGATACTGAACCGTCAATTATTTTATCTGCTGATACCGCATTGTCTTTTATTTGTACCCCTGTAATTTGTACAGCCATTTTCTATCCCCTTTTTTTATAATTAATTAGTAATATGTGATTATACCTGTACGTAATCAACTAATAAAAAGTCACCTGATACAGCAGTAAAAACAGTTGTAAACGTGTTGCTACTGGTTTCTGTAAAGCTTGTGCCTCTTACTTGTCTAACCCCGTTATGATATACACGTAGTGTACCACCTGCATAACTATTGGCAAGAGTAAAAACTGTTCTTTCCCCATTTATTTCTGATGTTATATTTTCTTCCGTCAAATCATCACCCGTCTGTATTTTTGGATATATAAAAACTGCCATGGTTATAGTTCCTCTAACACTACAACTACAGAAGCTGTACCACTTTGGGAAGCAACAAAGACACTTAACGCACGGGAATTACCTCGACCTATTCTAACTTGGAAAGCATTATTAGCAGGTACAAACATTTTATCTAATGGCATTGCCTCACCATCTGTACATCCATTTTGACCCACAAAAAGAGCAGAAGCAGAAGAACCAAAAGTAACTTGTGTTACTTGGCTAGGTAATACTATTTCATAGGCTGTAGTATTGACTGTGATAACCTTGTAATATGGGAAGGTCTGTTGTCCTGTTAAGTCCAGTGCCATGTTATCCTCTTGTGTGTCTAGCTCGCCACTGTTTGTGTATTTCTTCCCTGTTTTGTGCATACTCATCTACAGACATAGATACAGCCCTACGCAATAAATCAGGGGTTTGTTGTGCTGGCTTTGCCCCATTGTTTACAGCAGGTGGCATGTATCGTTGTTGCTCTGCTTGTGGTTCTAGTATTGCCTCTGTAGATTCTTGTACTTGTTGCACTGCTTGTGGCTCTGCATTTAAATTCTGCAAATGTGGTCTTAATACTGCTGGGGCTTTTGTTGGGTCTGCTACTGCTTGCTCTAACCAATCAGTCAATGGTATCTGCTCTTTCTTTCCAACCTTACCCATGGCTTTTTCATAACTCCACTCAATAGCCTCAACCATCTCATCATCAATAAGCCCATGCTTACTGATTGCTTTATATCTGTCATATCGTGAATTGGCTTTTTGTAGTTGCTCTCTATAATCGTCTAATTGTTGGCTTAGGGTATCGCTTATGCCTGCTGACTTTTTAGCCTCTTCTAACTCTGTCTGTAGCGTTCTTGCTGTTGTCTCTGCCTCTTTTGCTCTTGCTGATACTTTAGATATACGCTCTTTTATAATGCTTTCCATATCGCTTTTTAAAACGTATACGTTACCCTCTTCATCTTGTATGGTTTTCATGTCGGTTGCTCCTTTGTTTACATAAACTCTGCACGTTCTCTACGTATTTTTATTAATTCTGCTCTTGCCTGCTCTTCCGATAAATCAGGATACATAATCTGCATTGCCTGTATTGGACTAATTAAGCCTGCTTGTAATTTTGCTATTATATCCTCTCGGTTTGCTCTTGTCTCATCTGGTGACAATGGCAGTGATTTATAGGCTATTCTATATCCCTGTTCTGGTAGGGAAGTTCCCAAAAATCTATTTGATAGCATGGCTGATTTGGTTAATAATTCTTCATCCGCCATTCTAAAAACAGGGGCAAATTTTCTTTGTGATTCCCTTTGTGCAGACCTAGATACAGCAATAGCAAAACCTGAACGTGGGTCGCCACTTGTTTTTTGTAAATCAGCAGGAGATACCCCA
>TARA_R100000655_G_scaffold70847_1_pt1 | contig 11233 bp, 11 predicted proteins | sample TARA_R100000655 | Tara Oceans TARA_R100000655 (sample SAMEA2622497) | marine metagenome | biome: marine biome (ENVO:00000447); feature: deep chlorophyll maximum layer (ENVO:xxxxxxxx); material: "saline water (ENVO:00002010), including plankton (ENVO:xxxxxxxx)" | depth 90 m
TGGTAAAGTTAAAATAGAAAATGTTCCACCAGAAGAATTTTTAATTGAAAGAAATGCTAAAACTATTGAAGATGCAAATTTTGTAGCTCATAGGGTTTTAAAAACAAGATCAGACCTAATTGAGATGGGGTTCGATCAAGAGATTATTGAAAGCTTACCAACATCAAACAATATGATATTGAATGATGAAAGATTAACAAGACTTTCAGATATTGATGAGTCGCCAATAAATCAATCCACAGATAAATCTACAGCAGATATTGAACTATATGAATGTTATATCAGAGTAGATATGGATGGCGATGGTGTAGCTGAACTTAGAAAAGTTGTAGTTGCAGGTGATGGAGGTTATACAATCCTTGAGAATATGGCTTGTGATTCAATTCCATTTTGTTCACTAACACCTATTCCAATGCCACATAGATTTTATGGTAGATCAGTTTCAGAATTAGTTGAGGATGTTCAATTAGTTAAATCAACAGTTATGCGTCAGTTGTTAGATAATATGTATTTAACTAACAATAACAGAGTTGCCATCATGGATGGTATGGTCAACCTAGATGATTTATTAACATCAAGACCAGGTGGAGTTGTTAGAACTAAACAACCACCAAATCAAGTTATGATGCCGATGCAATCGCAGACAATATCTCAACAAGCATTTCCTTTACTTGAATACTTAGATACTGTTAGAGAAAGTAGAACTGGGGTCACAAGATACGCACAAGGTTTAGATGCAGATAGCTTAAATAAAACTGCAACAGGAATAAACACTCTAATGACACAAACGCAAATGCGTATGGAGTTAATCGCTAGAGTATTTTCTGAAACAGGTGTTAAAGATTTATTTAGAAAAATATTTGAATTAACTGTTAAGTATCAAAACAAAGAAAGAATTGTTCAGTTAAATAATCAGTTTGTACCTGTCATGCCGACTGAATGGCGAAACAAATATAATATTACAATTACAGTTGGTTTAGGATCAGGTTCTAAAGAACAACAAATAGTAATTTTAAATAATATTTTAGAAAGACAACTTCAAGCTTTTGGTTTACAAGGTAATAGAGAGTTTCCAATGGTAACTCTTAAAAATATTTATAATAGTTTATCTAAAATTATAGAAAATGCAGGGTTGAAAAATGTTGAAAATTATTTTGTCAATCCAGAGGAAGGTAAGCAAATGGTTACTCCACCTCCTGCTGCACCATTAACACCAATTGAGAAAATAGAATTTACTAGAATACAGTCTGAGGAAAGAAGAAAACTTGCTGAACTAGAAATAGAAAACAAAAAATTAAGAGCAGAAACAGCAGAGGCTATTCTTGGTTTTGAAACTAAAATCAAAGAAATGGAGCTTAAATATAATACACAATTAGACACTGCGAAAATAAAGGCAGATGCAGACCTAGAAAAACTCATTACATCTAATCGAAACAAAACTTTTTTAGCAGCAGAACAATCAGCTAATCAGTTGAGTCAACAAATAGACAGATTAAATGAACAAGGAACAAGAGGGCAAACTCCAACAGGAGATAACCCAGTCGAACAAAGCTAAACAATTATTTGAAAATCCTTTAGTTAAAGAGGCTTTTGATAAATTAAGAAAACTTTATCAAGACAGCTTATTTAATACAGGGGTTAATGAAGAAAGCACAAGAGAAAAACTTTGGTTGGCATACAACATAGTTAACAAAGTTGAGCAACACTTTATTGAAATGATTGATACAGGTAAACTAGCAGAGAAACAGCTAGAAGATTTTAGAAAAAATATTTCTAAAAAAAAATTCTAAACAAATAAGTTTAGGATAAGTCAACCTCATAAGAGGAACTTAACTTAACAGGAGCAAATAAAATGGCAGACAATTATGCTAATCCTTTGAAGGAAGCTGAAACTGACATCGGTAAAGCAACAAAGGCAATAAGTGGATTACTAGATCCCAAAAAAGAAACAGTAACAGAAACAAAAGAAACAGAAACTAAGGAAGAAGAACAACAAAATTCTCCTGAGTCGTCTAGTGAGGAATCTGAAACAGAACAACCTCAGACTGAGGAAAACAATGAAACTGAATCTAACGATGAAGTTTCAGATGAGGCTTCTCAAGATGAAGAACAATCTGAGATTCAAGAGAAACCAGACTCCACCTACAAGGTAAAAGTTGCAGGTCAAGAGCTTGATGTTACCCTTGACGAATTAAAGAATGGCTATTCAAGAGATGCAGACTACAGACGAAAGACAGAAGAACTATCCTTTGAAAGAAGGCAGTTTCAATCTGAGTCTGACAAGCAAAGACAAGACTATTCGACCAAACTTAATGAGTTGAATCAGTTATTGGCAGTTGCTCAGGAACAGCTTAATGCAGATACAAATTCTGTAGATTTAGAAAAGTTGTACGAAGAAGATCCAACTGAAGCTGCTAGGATTGAACATAAGCTTAGAAAGAAACAAGAAAAGATAAATCTAGCTATGGAAAAAACTCAATCACAGCAGAAAAAACAAATGCAAGACTTTATTCAAGAACAGCAAAGACAATTGGCAAGTAAAATGCCAGACTTTTCTGATCCAAGTAAAGCCTCTCAGTTAAAAACTGGAATGAAAGTAACTTTAAATTCTTATGGTTTTTCAGACCAAGAGATAAATCAAGTTTACGATCATCGAATTGTTATGTTGGTAAACGATGCTATGAAATATCGTAATATGCAAAAGGCAAAACCTAATATTGCAAAAAAAATTACAAAACCAGGCAAAGTTTTTTCATCAGGAGTTAAACAGTCAAAATCTGACATCACTCTTAAAGCTAGGAAAGATAGATTGAGTCGTCTGAAAAAATCTGGCAGCATGAAAGATGCAACCAGTGTATTTTTAGATATGATTAACAATAAATAACCTACATTTAAGGAGTCAATTATGGCACAGGTAACTGGAACTTTTAGTTCCTATGATGCAGTTGGTCAAAGAGAAGACTTATCAGATATAATCTACTCTATTGCACCTACTGACACTCCATTCATGTCAGGTATTGCTAAAGAACAAGCATCGGCAGTATTACATGAGTGGCAAACAGATAGCTTAGCAGCAGCGACAGCTAACAACGCACAAATCGAAGGTGATGAAATTTCATTCTCAGCACCATCGGCTACAACAAGACTTGGAAACAGAACGCAGATTTCAAGAAAATCTGTAATTGTTTCTGGAACTCTTGATACTGTAAGTAAAGCAGGAAGAAATAACGAACTTGCTTACCAAATCTCAAAAGCTTCAAAAGAGCTAAAAAGAGATATGGAAACAATTCTTACAGCTAATCAAGCACCAGTAACAGGTGATGATTCTAATGCAAGAAAACTTGCAGGACTTGAGTCTTGGTTAAAAACAAACACTAACAAAGGTGGTGGATCAGGAGCAGATCCAACTACATCAGGAACTAATGCAAGAACTGATGGAAACCAAAGAGCCTTCACAGAAGCTCAACTTAAAGATGTTATAAAATCTTGTTGGGATGAAGGTGGTGATCCATCTATGGTTATGCTTGGTTCATTCAACAAACAAAAACTATCTGGCTTTACAGGTGGATCTACAAGATTTGATCCTGCTGAAAACAAAAGATTAGTTGCGTCTGTTGATGTTTATGAGTCTGACTTTGGTGCATTACAAGTAATGCCTAACAGATTCTCAAGAAGCAGATCAGCTTATGTTTTACAACCTGATATGTTCAGTGTTGCATTTTTGAGAGATTTCTCATTAATGGATTTAGCAAAAACTGGTGATGCAACTAAACAAGCATTGTTAGCAGAATACACACTTGTTTCTAAAAACGAAAAAGCAAGTGGTGGTATTTTTGATTTAACAACATCATAATAATAAACATGGTAGGGGGAGCAATCCCCCTATCTCAACAATTTGTTTGGTCTTTGAAGTCATTCATTGGCAGAACGAAGCAAACTAATAGGTAAAAAATGAGAACACTTAACGATTACTTTTTAACAGTAAAAATGACAGATGTTTCAACTTCTGGATCTGTATTTGTTGCAGTACCAGATGGAGGCACTGTTATTAAAATTATGTCAGTTATCGATGGAGCTATTGGAACTGCTGATGCAGTTATCACACCTTCAATCGGTGGAACTAACATAACTAATGGAGCTATAACAATTACACAATCTGGCTCTGGAGCAGGGGATGTAGATACATCTGAACCTACAGCAGCTCACAGTGTAGTTGAAGGAGATAGTATCAAGCTAACTACTAATGGTGCATCTTCAAATACAATAGCTGCAACATTTACTATCATCATTAGAAGATAAAACTTTGGGGGTGAAAGCCCCCAATAATTATAGGAGAAAACAAAATGCCAATGGGAAAAGGTACTTATGGTTCTAAAAAAGGCAGACCATCAAAAAATAAAAAGTCTAAAAAAAATAAAAAAATGAAAACAAGAAAAGGTAGATACTAATGAGTTTTAATTATGGATTAAGACCTACAACTGTTCAGATGCTAACATCGTCTGGTACATCATCACAGTCTAGTGCTTTTGGTGATTACACATACTATGTAAGAATTTGTGCAGATGCAGATTGTCATATTTTATTCGGTGCAAATCCTACAGCTACATCTAGCAGTATTTTCATAGCACAAGATCAACCAGAGGTGTTTAAAGTATCTCCAGGTGAAAAAGTTGCAGCGATTGGATCATCTAATGTTTCAATTTCTGAACTTAGTGCGTAGTGGCTAAAAAGAAAAAAAATAATCTTTACGCAAAAGTTGAGCATGAAAGCAAAGCTAAGTTCAAAAGAACATCTATTTCAAAACGCAAACCTAAGATGAGTTCTATGAATAAGCATAAAAAAAGATCGTTTAAGAGATATAATAGGAGTGGTAAGTAGTGTCTAAGTATAGCACAGAAAAAGAAGGTTTGATTACAGATGTATTTCATCAAGGTGAAAACTCTGTTGTCCATGAACGAAAGATGGATCACAAACCTATATTAGATCACAATAAAAAATTATACACTCAAAATGATGGTTACTCAGCATCTAAAGAATTAAAAAGGGTGGCATCGATACCTATTTTAGTTTTAGAAATTTGGGCTAAAGAATACAATCAAGATCAAAATAAAGGTAATTGGTTTGCTTTACCTAAAAATGTTCAAAATAAAATATTAAAAAAAAAATTAAATAGTTCTGAATATAGATATTTTAGAACTGCACCAGGTAATTTATAATGGCACTAAGTAATTATACAGAATTAAAAGCATCAATAGCAAATTGGTTAAATAGATCAGATTTAACAAGTGAGATAGCTGATGACTTTATTAAATTAACAGAGGCAGATTTTAATTCAAAATTAAGAATTAGAAAAATGATAACACAAGCATCTATAACGATTGATGCTGAAACTGCAAGTTTACCTACAGATTTTTTACAAGTAAGAGATTTTTATATATTAAGTGGTAGTACCAAACACCCTTTAAGATATATGACTCCATCACAAATGGATCAAACAAAAGGCACATCTAATACTGGTTTACCTCTAGCTTATACAATTCTTGGTGATACTTTTAGATTTATGCCAAAGCCTGATAGTTCTTACTCAGGTGTAATAAATTATTATAAAAAATTTACTGCTTTAAGCACATCAAATACAAGTAATTTTATTTTATCAGATCATCCTGCAATTTATTTGTATGGTTCTTTATTTCATGCTGCGAACTTTTTAGGTGGTTATAATCCACAACAGGTTCAAACTTGGCAACAAATGTTTGGTACAGCATTAGAAAGACTAGAACAAAACGATAGAGAAGATCAATTTTCTGGTTCACCATTACAAATTAGATCAGAGGATACTGTGGGATCACCCTTTAAAGAGGTTTATACAACAACAACTACATCGACTTAATTATGCAATTACCTTTTGGAGAATGGCTACCTGACCAACCTGATTACTTAAATCCTGGTGCTACTGTTGCAACCAATGTTTATCATGCTCAAACAAGTTACAAACCATTTAAAGGTTTAGTTTCTTATAGTGCAAATAATATTGGTAAAAATTCTAAAGGTGCAGGTAGTTTTAGAGATAACACTAATACTGTATTTACTTTTGTTGCAACAAAAACAGATTTATTTCAATTAGCAAATGGTACATTTACATCAAGAAAATCAGGACTAACAGGTTCAGATACAGATTTTATTACCTTTACTCAGTTTGGTAATTTTATTATTGCCAGTAATGGTGTTGATGCAGCTCAAGTTTATCAAATGGGTACATCTACAAACTTTGCTAATTTATCTAGTATTGCAACATCAGGCACACCACCAGTATTTAGAGTGAGTGGTGTTATAAGAGATTTTTTAGTTACTGGTTCTATTGCTAATGCAAAAAACAGAGTAGCTTGGTCTGGTTTAAATGATATTTCTGTATGGACAGCAGGTGAAAAATCATCTGATGTTCAAGATTTACCTGGATCTGGTGGTGAAGTAGTTCACATAACATCAGGTGAGGTGGGTTATATATTTCGTCAAAATCAAATAGTTCGTATGGACTTTGTTGGTGGTAATGTTGTATTTAGATTTTCTGTTATATCTTCAAACAGAGGTGCAACTTATGGACAAACTGTTTGCCAAGACAACAGACAAATATTTTTCTATGCCGATGATGGTTTTTTTCAAATAGATGGCGACCAAGTAATACCTATAGGTGCAGAAAAAATTAATAGATTTTTTGACCAAGATTTGAATAAATCTTTTTCAGATAGAATATCAGCATCAGTTGATCCATTTAATACATTAGCGATTTGGTTATATCCATCTGTTAATGAAGCAAATACTACAGGTATTTGTGATAGATTATTAATTTATAATTATGTAACAAAAAAATGGACAATTGCAGAGGTTAAAGCATCACAAATATTTCCTCAGTTTGTTGTTATCGATACTGTTGAAAAAATGGATTTAATTTCTGAAAATTTAGATAGTATTAACTTTGCTTTAGATACTCCTTTCTGGTCATCAGGATTTTTAAATCTTGGTGCAATTGATGAAAATTTTAAAGCAGCAATATTTTCTGGTCAAAATTTAGAGGCAGAATTAGAAACAAAAGAAGCTGAATTAATAAAAGGTTCAAGAACAAATATTACTGGTATTAGACCAATTGTTGATGCTACAGCGAATGTAGTAATTAAAACAAGAGAAAGATTAGCTGATACACCAACATCAAGTTCATCAACATCAATGAACTCAAGTGGTTTAAATCAAGTTAGAAAATCAGGCAGATATTTTAAAATAAATGTAAAAATTCCAGAAGGTTCTATTTGGAATCATGCACAAGGAATAGATTTAGAAGCTAGTCCTGGAGGTAATAGATGAGTGATAAAGTTGACATTGACAACATTAGATACTCTTTTGAAGCTAAAGAACTTTTTCAAAGACAAGTTGAGGAAGCAGTTAATACACTAATAAATAAAAACAATACTGAAAGTGATAAAGCTTTTAGTTGGTTTATGAATTAAGGATACTATGACATCAAATATTAAAGATTATTCAACAACACAAGCTAACAATACATCATTGAATGGCATAAGTGTTGCAGAAGGTATGCTACCTTCAAACTTAAATAATGCCATTAGAGCATTAATGAAAAATACAAGAGATTGGTTTAATGATGCACAATGGGTTGAATATGGTGATGGCTCTGGTTCTTTTACAGCTACTTATGTTTCAGCTACATCTTTTAAAATAGAAGGTTCAGATGTAACATCTATTTATCATGCAGGTCGTAGATTAAAAATTATAGCATCTACACCTGGCACAATATTTGGTACTATAACAAGTTCATCTTTTTCAACAGACACTACAATAGTTGTTTCTTTTGATAGTGGTTCTTTATCAAATGAGGCTATATCAAATGTTTATATTGGAGCTTTATCTAAAACAAACGACTCTATACCAACAGGAATTTCAGCAACTAAAATTGCAGATGGATCTATTAGCGATGCAGAATTTCAAAGATTAAATGGTGTAACAAGCGATATTCAAACACAAATAGATGCAAAAAATGCAACAATAACTGGTGCAGCATCTACAATAGCTACATCTGATTTAACAGCATCAAGAGCATTACAATCCAATGGATCAGGTAAAGTAGAGGTTAGCTCAGTTACAGCTACAGAACTTGGCCATGTATCAGGTGTAAGTTCAGCTATACAAACTCAAATTAATACTAAACTTACTGCATCAAATAATTTATCAGATGTTGCATCAGCATCTACTGCAAGAACAAACTTAGGTCTTGCTATTGGCACAAATGTTCAAGCTTTTGATGCTCAACTTAGTGATATTGCAGGACTAACACCAACTGATAGCAATTTTGTTGTTGGTGATGGTTCAAATTTTGTTACAGAAACAGGAGCTACTGCAAGAACATCTTTAGGTTTGGGTAGTGTTGCAACACAAAATTCAAATTCAATTGCTATAACTGGTGGATCTATAACAGGATTATCTCAACCTTCTGCAAACTCAGAGGTTGCAACCAAACAATATGTTGATGATCTTTTAGCAGGTATAAGAACAAGAGTTTCAGTTAGAGTTGCTACAACAGCAAATATTGATTTAACTCAAGACTTACAAAATGGCGACACAATAGATGGTGTAACTCTTGCAACAGATAATAGGGTGTTAGTTAAAAATCAAACTAATGCTACACAAAATGGTATTTATGATGTTGTCGCTAGTGGTACAGCTACAAGACCAACTGAATTTGATACTTTCAATGAACTTGCAGGTCAATTAATTTCTGTTCAAGAAGGTTCAACTCAAGCTGATAGATTATTTTTATGTACATCTAATTTTGGTGGTACATTAGGAGCTGACAATATAGTTTATCAACAACAAAATGTAACAACATTAGATTTAGTTCAAGATACATCACCACAATTAGGAGGTGATCTTGATGTAAATGGTAGAGATATTGTTTCAACATCAGATGGCAATATTACTCTTACACCTAATGGATCAGGTGTTGTTAGACTTGATGGTAATGTAGATATTTCAACAGGTTTAATAGCTCTTAAAAATGGTGGTTCACAATCAGAACTAAGATTATATTGTGAGTCATCTAACGCACATTATCTTGCAATAAAAGCTCCACCTCATTCACAATTTTCAGGAAATGTAACTTTGCAATTACCAGGTGGTACAGGCACAAGTGGACAAGCTATAGTAACCAATGGATCAGGTGTTTTATCTTTTGCAGATATTGCAGAAACAAAACCAACAGTGGCTAATGTATCTCAAACAATTGCACCATCGACTGCTACAACAATAAATATTACAGGAACAGGATTTGTTTCAATACCACAAGTAGATTTTGTTAATGGCTCAACTGGAGCTGTTACAAGAGCAAACACAGTTTCATTTACTAATGCTACAACACTTTCAGTAAATGTAACTTTAACATCAGGAAACTATTATGTCAGAGTTGAAAACCCAGATGGTTTAGCAGGTAGATCAACAAATAATATTATTACAGCATCTACTGCACCTAGTTTTTCAACATCAGCAGGTTCTTTGGGTACGATTGCAGGAAATTTCTCAGGAACAGTTGCAACGATTGCAGGATCATCCGATAGTGCCATAACTTTTTCTGAAACAACATCTGTTTTAACAAATGCGTCAGAGGCAAATTGCAGTTTGAATAGTTCAACAGGTGTGATAACAACAAGTGATTTTGGTGGTTCGTCAACTACAGCAACCACTTATAATTTTACAATAAGAATAACAGATGCCGAAGGTCAAACAGCAGATAGAGCATTTAGCTTAACATCTAGCTTCGGTGCAACAGGTGGAGGACAATTTAACTAATGACAACAAGTATAGCTAGAACTTTAACAAGTAATGGTTCAAGAAGAAAAGGAACTTTGTCTTTTTGGTATAAAAAATGTGAAGTAGGAACATCAAGAATGGTATATCAATCTTATACAAGTGGAGGAAATAATCACAATATACTTTTTAATACTGATGACACTTTAAGATTTACAAGTCAAGTAAGCAGTAGTAAAAAAATAGATTTAGTCACTACTAGAAAATTTAGAGATCCTAATGCTTGGTATCATATAGTTACAGCTTTTGATACTGAACAAGGTACAGATACAAACAGAGCAAAAATGTATATTAATGGTGTGCAAGAAACTTCATTTACTAATGCTTCTGGTGGTTCACCAACTTATCCATCACAAGACCAAGATTTACAAGTAAATATATCAGGTGAACATATTTATTTTAATAAAAATGGAGATGGTGCAGGAATGGAAGCAACTTGTGTTTATTCTCACATTCATTATATAGATGGAACTATGTATGACGCATCAGCATTTGGTTCATTTGATAGCACAACTGGAGAATGGAAAATAAATACTTCGCCATCTGTTACTTATGGAACTAATGGTTTCTTTATTTTAAAAGATGGTAACTCAGTAACAGACCAATCAGGTAACTCTAATAACTTTACAGTTGGTAGTGGTACACTTACAAAAACAGAAGATAATCCAAGTAATGTTTTTGCTACATTAAATCCTTTAGTAAAAGTTGCTGGTAATGTCACATATTCAAGTGGTAATACAAAAGTTGATAGATCAGGTTCAGATGCTTGGCGAACTTGTTATTCTACTTTAGGAATGACAACTGGTAAATATTATTTTGAAACATTAAAAAATAGTGGTGCTAATAATATAGTTGGAATCAGAGGAGCTGAACAAGCAGATGGTTCTACATCAGGATCAGGTAATGACTATATAGCTCATACATCACAAGGTTGGGGATTATATGATAATGATGGTATTCCTAGACATAATGGTACTACTCTTGGTTCAGCAATAGGAACTTATGCAAATGGTGATTACATAGGTGTTTTCTTAGATTGTGATAATTTAAAATTATATTTTTCAAAAAATGGAACAATGTTAAACACAACTGGATATAGTTTAACAGCTGGATTAACTTATATGTTTGGTGTTTCTGTCTATGATAATGGAGGAAGTTTAAGTTGTAATTTTGGTAATGGTGCATTTGGTTCAACGCAACTTACTGGAACGACTTACAATGGTTCAGATGGAAATGGTATTTTTAAATATGATCCAAATAATATTACTTTAGATGGCTCATCTAAATCTTTTAAATCATTATCAACGAAAGGATTAAATACATAATGGCTTTACATTCGTTACACTCATGCAAAGAAAACTTTTCT
>TARA_R100000655_G_scaffold26941_1_pt1 | contig 11226 bp, 5 predicted proteins | sample TARA_R100000655 | Tara Oceans TARA_R100000655 (sample SAMEA2622497) | marine metagenome | biome: marine biome (ENVO:00000447); feature: deep chlorophyll maximum layer (ENVO:xxxxxxxx); material: "saline water (ENVO:00002010), including plankton (ENVO:xxxxxxxx)" | depth 90 m
GCTGCAGGAATACCTACAGACTCTAATATTGTCATAAAATCTCTAGTGTCCATTATCTTCCTTTTGCTAAACTACCACCGAAGTACATACCTATAATAGCTGATACTAAGTTGGTGTCAAGTTGTGTAATTACAAGACCCTGAAAGGTTATCCATTCAAACATCTCTCTACCAGCTCTAAACAAACCACCCGGATTCCATTGTGTATATCCTACTGTAACACTTACATCTGGATAATAAACTGCTACAAGTTTAGGTAAAAGAACAATAGCAAATACAGAAGTAAGGGCTATAATTCTTCTTGTCCAAGCAAACCCTTTGTCTTTTAATCCATGGTCAAGTGATTGCTTCTTAGCTTTTATATCAAACTCACCACGAGTAATAAGAAGTTTTTCATTTTCTGCTTTAGCTTTTCTACTCTCAGCCCACACACTCATCACACCACCAAGCACAGTTGATGCTAACATAGTTATTATTTCAAACGGAAAACCCATATTAATTTTCTAAACTTTGTAACATTTCTTGTGTAGAAGTTCCTTCAGGAAAACTAAGTTCTGCTAAAGAAACTGCAGGATTTACATATTTATCTTGTAAATAATAACTTACATAATCTTCATTAGGAGATTCATACTTTATAACATTTGTTAATAAACCTTTCATACCATCTTCATTATATCCTAATCTAACAGAATCTATATAACCTTGAACATTTGGATTTTCTCCAGTAGCTTTTTTTATTCTTTCTTCAAGTGTTCCTTCGTTTCCTCCTAAATATTCAGCTACTGCATAACCTATAGGGTCTTCAGTATCTTTGTATCTATCTATTTTAGTTTTAAATATTCTTAAAATAGCTCTGTTACCTGCTATAGGACTATCCATTACTACAAAAGGTCTGTCTCTATCATTAGCATAAGTTTCTCCTGTTTCTCCTGCAAAGCCTTGACCAGCTTCAATATTACCGGGATTATTATAAACTTTATTGTTTGCTAAAAACTTTTCTTCATCAAATAAATTTTCTATTGCTTTATCAGCAGCTTCTCTTACAGCTTTAGTTGCTTTAGCTGCATCTAATTTTTTTATGTAATCTAACACAGCTTCTCTTTCTTCAATAGTAGAATCTCCTTTCATCCAACTTTCTGTTTTACTAATTTTTCTAATGTAATCATCTTCTTCTTTTTTTGTCATTACTTCTTTTTCTAAAGTTTTTAAATTAGTTTTTGGAACAACTCCATCTAAAATACCTCTAATAACTTCTTCAGTAGTTCTTTCTCTATCCATACCTGCTGGTATTCTTTCTATTCTTTTATTTGTAGAACCTCCTAAAACCAAACCAAGTCTGTTCATTTGCTCTTCTAAGTAAGGTCTATTAGTAAATGGATTAATTCTTTGTGAAGAATTTTCTTTTACATCTGTAACTGGAAAGTCTTCTGAGATTGTTCCACCTTCAAATTTTGTATCTCTTTTATTTCTTTCTACTTTTTCTAATTCATATCTACTTGCTTTACTTTCTAATTGTAATATTTTGTAATCATATATTTCTTTTTCTGCATTAAGTTTTATTATGTCTTTTTCCCATTCAGCTTTTCTTTTGTCTGCTTCTTTTCTAGATGTAATTGTACCATCTCTAAAAGCTTTTTCTATTTTTTTTATTTGATTAAAAGCATCTTGTAACTCTCTTTCATATGAAGCTTGTCTAGATTGTTTATTTACTTCTACATCTTGAGGTCTTAGTCTAATACCAAACATAAAAGCTAAAGCTACATGAGGAGTGTCTTTGGTAACATATTGTCTACCATAAACTTGTTCAGCATCTAGTTCTCCATCATCTATTCTTTTAGCATTTGCATATTTTTTCATACCATAAGATTTAGGTAAAATATCAAAGTAACCAAGATAGGGAAGGTTAGGTACTTGATTTTTTAAATAGTGGCTAATTACAGCTCCTGTATCTGATTCATCAACTCCCATGTCTTCTAATTCTCTACCAGTAAAAGGGTCTGTTTTAGTTGCTAAAGTTATTAACAAGTCATAGTAAACACCACCGGGTTGAAAGTTTCCGGGTACTCCGGGAAAACCTGCACCAGTAGCTCTTTGTTCAAAAATGTCTCCTCCGGGTAACCACCTAGCTACATCCCAATATAAAGCATTTCCATTTTTATCATTTACAGGCATTCTTAAATTAGTGTTGGGCATTAAGTCTCCTATAACAGGAACAGCTCCAAACATCTTTCTGCTTAAATCTTCTCTTTGTGTAATTCTATCTAACTCTGTACCTATTTTGTCATCTGTTATATATTGACCTGCTTGGTCTAAAGCATAACCTAATGCTCCCCATTTAGCAAACTTATGAGGTCTTAAAGCAGCAGCTTCTGCTAATAAAGGTATAACTCTATAAGTATAACTTATAAATGGTACAGTAGTTCTTTTAAGAGCTTTAATTAATGGAGCATTAATATCATAATCAACAAACCATTTACGAGCATCTAAAGCTGCTTCAGTTCTAGACATACCTTTATTTTTTATTCTGTCCGTATAAATCATCATTCTAAACCATTGGTCTTCTAACTGATAAAGTCTTTCCATTTGGTCTACTGTCATACCTTTAAATTGTTTTAATCTATATTTTGCAGCATTAGCTAAACCCTCTCCTAAATTATTTGCATCTCCAACTATTTTAAAAGATTGTTCTATATGGTCTAAATTTCTTAATTCTTTAGAGACCATGTCAACATCAAAAATACCATCTATAACAGCTTGTCTATATAAAGTACTGTTTTTATTGTACATCATTTTCATGACACTTGGTAAATTTTTAATAACTCCACTAATACCACCTTTCATGTCTGCAAAATCTGCTAACATTATATTAGAATTAAAGTTACCTACATGAGTAGGCAAAGACCAAGCTGTTTTTGTTTTTTTCCAAAGAGTTTGTAAACCATCTAGACCTCTTGCAAAAAATCTAGCTATTGGATTAGAAGGTTCAAGAATTTTAGATGTTGTATCAAAACCAAAAGTATGTTTTATGTCTCTAAGAACATCTTTGTCTACATATTTACCTGATAACTCACCATACTTTAACTTAGTTGTTCCTCCTATTTTAGTGCTAGGCATTAATGTAAAATTCTTTTGTTGTTGTGAATTTAATAATTTATAAGCTGCTTCATCCATAACTAAATCATCCATTTTAGCTAAGTCAGCAAAAAATCTAGCAGTAGCTATATCATTAGCAAACAATCTTCCAGTTTCTGCTATAGCAAAAGCAGCATCTTCTATTTCTTCTAAATCTTTTCTTTGTTGTTTAGTATATTGTCTTCTTACTTTTATCTTTCCTTTTCCTAAATCTTCTATTATTTCCCAGCCACCTTCTTTTTTAAATCTTGAATTTTTTCTATTAAAAGCTTTTTTAGTTGTTGTTTCAACTAATCCTCTAGGTTTTAATTCATCTCCTATAATTCTAATTTCTCTGTGAGTTTCAAAAAATTTATTATTTTTTTCTGTTCTAGGTTTATTGTAAGTTTGTTTTATGTAAGTATCTATATTTTTTCTAAATATTTTTTCATCTAGTAATCCTCTATCAACTAATTCTTGACCATATTTTATAATTAAAGTTCTTACTTCTGCATTTATTGCTAAAGCTTCTGGACTTAATTTTGATAATTCTACTTGGTCTCCATTCATTAAATAGTATAATAATTTTCTTTGCTCTACATTTAATTCTTTACTAGCTTTATCTACAATATCATGGAATATTAAACCTATTTCATTTTTATTAGTTCTAAAATTTTGTTTTGTTGCTAAGTATTCTGGTTTTAAACCATAGTCAGATATAATTAATCTTCCCATAGTTTTACCTAATACATCTTCATAAGTTTCTGCACCGGTATATTTTTGAATACCTTTGTTTATTGCTATTCTACTTCCTCTAACACCGGCTGCACCAGATAGTGTTCCTATTAAACGATTAGTAAATTTTTGTGCAAATGTAGCATTAGGGTCATCATAACTTGCACCAACATTATAACCTACAACACCACCTATAGTTTCTGCTGGGTTATTAAACATTAAGTTTTTTAAAGGTATGCCTAGTTTATCTTGATAAAATCTTAAAACTGGATTTGAAGGTTTGTAAGGAGTATTAGCTGGATTAGTTTGGTCATCAACTATATTTTTAATAACTTCTTTTATATTTTTAGGTGGAGGTCTTTTATATATTTTACTTCTGACAACATCTTTTGCATCTTTTAGTCTACCAAAAGTTCCTAAATTAATTGATGTTGTTACATCAGGTAAATTTAAAGTATCAGGGTCATCACTAGTAGGATTTCTTTTCCTTGTAGTTCTAGTTATAGTCCAAGCATTTTTTAAAGGTTTTTTTGTTTCTGGGTCAAGTGCTTTACTAATAGTATATACATTATTCTTATGTCCTGTTATATATTTAGTATTACCTTTTACACTTTTATCTAATATAAAAGTTATTTCAGTAGGTCTTTCTGCTATTTCTTTACCTAGTGTTTGTCCTTTAGGTTGACCGGGTTTGTCAGGTTTAATATCATTTAATATAAATCTTTTGGTAGCTGTCTTACCTGATTTTTTATTTACAAACTGTACAGTAGCTATTCTTTGTGTCTCATCTATATCTGTAACTACACCAATATTATTTTTATCTTTAGCTCTAACTCTAGTTCCTACATATATTGAAGATTCTAAATCACCTATATCAACTATATCATCTGAAAAAGCTTTAGCATCAATTTCATCAGGACCTGCAAATATACTTCCTTTACCTCTAGCTTTTTGTATCGTATCTACTACAAATCCACCACCTACACCTAATGCACCACCTGCTAAAGCTCCTATTCCTGTTTGTTCAAATTTTTTAGCTAGGAAAGATGACTCTTCATCTGTAAATATTATTCCTCTATCTTCAGGAGTATAACCAACAGATGAAACTATAGCTCCAGAACCCATACCATACTTACCTAAATCCCATAAACTTTTAGCTTTTTTTCCTTTACCTAACCAACCTACTATAGGAATGTAAGTAATTGGGTCTGCTACAATAGCAGAACTTAAAAAAGTAACCATTCCTTTAGTACCCCATTCAGGATGATTTAAAATAGCATTTAGAGTATCATCTTTTTTCTTTAAAGCATCTAAGTATTCATCTGCTCCAAAACTTTTACTTGCAAACTGGGCAATACCTCTAAGACTATCAGATGCTCCCATTTCAGCTGCGTAAGTTAAAGCTTCAGCTTTAGTAACTTTATACAAAGGGTCAACATTTTGTCTACGATATTCTGTTTGTTCATCAATATAAGAAAAAGGACTTACTTCATCTGGAAGTAATGTATTACTATATAGTTGTACTGCTTTTAGTTGAGGACTAACTATACCAGCAACATCTAAAAATCTATTAAAAGTATTTTCAAAATCAAATTCTTTTAACTCTTCTAAGTCTGTAGGTATTTCAGGTAAACTATTCGGTAATGGTACTGTTGACATGTGTATTTACTTTTTAATAATTACTTGTTTTGTTTCTTTGTCATAGAATATATTATATTCTTTTTCATCTTCAGGAAATCCAAAATCTGCAAATAATTTATTTAATTCTTGTGTTCCTAAATCTACAAAACGAGCTGGAGTTGCTTCAATTTTACTTTTAAACAAATCATAAAAATCATCATTATTTTCTACATACTCATTAAACGCATTTTTATTTTTATCATCTAATAAAGTATCAATACTTGTAGGTACAAAACCTAATATTTCTTCTTGCTCATCTTTTTCCTGTCTAGGTCTTACAGCAAAAGTATTTCTATATTCTTGTCTTAAAAGATTAGCTGTTATACCAACTTTTTCTGCTTTATCTCTTTGTGTAGCATTAATAGTATAAATACCATCTTGGTCTGGGTCATGGGCAATATGTTCACCAGTACTATCATCATATCCTTCTGTACCTGACAATATTCCATTTGCATCTACTTTTAAATTTTGAATAGTAATAGACATCCATTTTTCAAAACTTTCTTCTAAAGATTTTTCATTACTACCATCAATTATGTAAGCTGTTGGATTTGCATTTAACCATATTCTTGCATTATCTATATCAGTTTTAGTAACTCTACCTGAAGATAAATATTTATCTATATTATTTCTAAACTCAGGTTTTACTAAATCATATAAATTTTTAATAACATCTTCATCTACAAAACCTTGTTCCTCATCTGTCATCTGTTTAACAGAAGTAGCTACTGTATGTCTATTTTCTGGTTTATATTCAACAGCACCAGTTCCATCTAATTTTTCAGTAGCTATCCATATTACTTTATTCTTAGTTATTGTTCCTTTATCATAATCATATATAGGTGGGGTCTCTACTGTTTTAGTAAATTCTGAATTTGCTTTACCTGTTGTTATGTGTAAATTATCAATAATTTTTTTAACTCTAAGTCCATCTCCTGTTGCTTTATCATAAGCAAGAAAAGCACTATCTAAACTTTTATATTTATCAAACATTTTAGTTCCGTATAAAGCATCATCAGCTTTTTCATTTTTATATTTAATAGTTTCTTCAGTTTCTTTTGTAAAAAACTTTTTAGTTCCTTTAGTAAACCAACTAAATAAATTTCTAGGCATATCTGCTTGGTCTTCATAAAAATTTGTAAAGTCTTCAAAACTAGGAATATTATTTGAAGCTGTTACTAAGTCTTTATATTCAGATAAATTTTCACCTGCTAGTCTATCTGCTTCTGCTCTTATAGCTTTATCATATTGACCTTTATTTAAATAAGAATATTGTTGCCCTGCTTTTTCAGTAAGTTGTTCATAATATTTATTAGATAAATAATCAATAACACTTGTTCCAGCTTTAACTCTTTCATTTTCTTCAGTTCTAATATTTAAAGCTCTATTGTTTAAAGTTTGATATTTAGCTTTTTGAGGAAGCATGTTAGTATCGGCTTCTTCAGCTCTTCGATTAATTAAAAAACTAGCTCCTTTAACTAAAGTGTCAACTGCAAAAAGTCTTTTTGTAAATTTTTCTTGGTCTTTAGCTACTTTTTCTTTATATGCACGAGATTCAGCAAATGTATCTTCTGCAAATTTTATACCTCCATCATCATATCTAGCCATAATTATTGTCCTCTATTTAATAAACTTTGTTCTATTTCTGGTGGTGTTTCTTCTTCTGGTTTACTTAATAAACTTTCTTGTGGCATACTTATATTTTCTATTTGTTCTACAATATTAGTAGGTAATACACCACTTGGAACTTTACCTGAATTTACTTTTTCTTTAATAGTATCTGCTATATTTTTAGATTTTTCTTCAAAGATACTATTCTCATCTTCTTCATCATCATCATCTTCATCATCTATTCTATATTCAACACCTGCTTTTTCTGCTAATGCCATTAATAAATACATAATTGGTTCCATTAACATCATCATTAAATCAGGATTAAATTTACCTTCTCTAAAACCTACATATCCTATTTGCATTGCTAAGTCTGTAATAGGTACTCCATCATCTATAGCAGCTATCATAGGTAAGTAGTTTTCTTCTAATAATAATTCAGCAGCAATATAATCTAAAGCTTCTTTAAAATTTGTAAAGTCTGGTGGACCTTCAAAAGGTCTAGGTTCATCTGGATTAGATGTTAAAGATTGACCGGGTATAGGTCTACCTGTATTTACAAAAGCATCTACTGCTTCTTGATTGTATTGTTCCATATTATCCTATTCCTCCCATAACTAAACCTACTGCTCCTCCACGAAATAACTCATTATTAGCAGGATTTGTTGAATACATATTTGCTGAATTTTGAGACATATATGATTGATAAGCAGGAGTATCATCAATTAAACTATTTAAGTAATTTGAATTTTGAATATTAGAAACAAAACTATTATTACCTATTTTTTGTGACATTAAATTTACTTCATCGAAAACTGAATAATTAGCAGCAGTCCTATCCATTAATCCGGGTAAATTAATATTATAATAGTCAGGTCCTTCTGGTTGTGTATATCCTAATTTTTCAGCAACTCCTTGTTTAACAGACATTTGAAATCCTGCATAAGCAGAATCTATTGCTCTATCTTTTCCTTCTTGTAAAAAATCTTTTCCTTTATCTAATATTGTGTCCATTAAATTTGAAGGAGGAGAAGATAAAGGATTTGCATCTGCACTTAATAAAGAACCTATATCACTAACCATTCCTTTATCTGTAGCAAATTTTAATGATTTAGAAATGTTTTCTTTAGAAGTTAAAAAGTTTGTTAAGTCTTCTGTACCCATATCTAATAAATTTCCCGGTTTTTGAGGTATATATTGTCCAGCACTATCAAACTTAAGTGTTGAAGTATCTAGTTTAAACATATCTTGTTTACCTGTATCAAAAATTAACTTATCATTTTTATCAAATAAATTAAAATTTTCATCTCCTATATTAATTTTACTCGCATCTAATTGATTAGCGATTGAAGTATTTAATCTAGTAAACTGTTCTGTTGAAACAAAACCTCTACCTTTTAAGAAATTTCCAGTTTTATCTATAGCATTACTAATAGTACTACTTATACTATTATAAACATTACCTACAAAAGTACCTGCTTTATTTACTAAATTTAAAGTGTGTCCAATAGCTTTGCTACCTATACCAGCTTTACCTAGTAACTTAGTAGACCAAGTAGCTAACTTTCCAGAAGCTCCAAAGAAACTTCCCAAGGCTGAAGTTGCATAAGGCATTAAAAACATCATACCGATTTGACCAACTATACCTAGTTTACCTATAGCTGCTCCTACTTTTTTAAATACTTTTTTAACTCCTTTACCTATTTTTTTAACAGTCTTTTTAAGACCTTTCCATACTTTACTAAATAATCCCATATTATGTGTCTCCGAATATTCTATCTACTGTAGTAGATGCATTACTAAAATTAGTCGACCAATTTTTAGCAGCATCTCCTTCTGAACTTGCAGCAGCTATCATAGCATTTAATTTTCTATTAGCTGTATCTGTAGCCCATTTAAAATCATAGTCTGCTTGGTCTCTTAACTCTTGCCATAAAAACGATAAAGCTGATGAAGTAAGACCAAAAGCATTCTGTGCATTTTGTTGATTAACTGCGTTTTGTGCTGCAGTATCTGCTAAGTTTGATTGTCTTCTCCAATTTATATTAGAATTTATTATTGCTTGTTCATTAGCAGTATTCCATTGTTCTCTATTAAAATCTAATTGAGCATTAAATTGACTAACTTGATTTAATATTGCAGCATTAGCTTTATTAACATCTGCTACTCTATTAGCATCTCTTGCAGCAGCAGCATTTTTAGATTGAGCATTAAATTGACTAGCTGCTGTCATTTGAGAAGCATTAAATTGATTAATGTTTGCTTGTAAACTAGCCATAAATTGATTAGTTTGATTTTCACTAGCTGCATTAAATTGTCTTGAAGCATTCTGTGCTGATTGATTAGATAAAATACGCTGTTGTTCTTGTTGTGCAAACAATACATTTGACTGCTGTTCGTTATTTAAATTAGCCATATCCATTTGTAAAAAAGCTTGAGCATTTTGTATTTGAGCTTTTTGATTAAAATCAGCTTCAGCTAAATTTGCTTGAGACATTAAAACAGCATTTTGTATTGCAGCTTGTTGGTCATTATTAGCTTCTGTTAAACCAACAGTTTGTAAAAATTTACTATTAGACAATGCTATTCTTTCATCAGAATTAAATTGAGCCATGTCCATTTGAAAAACATTATTTGCATTAGTTAGTGCTGTTTGTTGTCTTCGTTGTGCATTTGCTTCTGCTTCTTGTGCTTCTATACTTTTTTGTTGGCTTACACTTTGTTGTATAGCTTGTGCGTTACTTTGAGCTATTGGCAAAGCACTTTGAATAATAGCATTAAATAAATTATCTCTACCTACACTAGAAGCAGTCAATCCTCTAACAGCTAACATTTGTTCTACTTGTGTTACAGCAGGTCTAGCCCATGGTGGTATTTCACCATTCTCCATTCCTTCTAATAATCCATTTAACTGTGTAGATACTAAAGCTTCTTCAGGTAATCCTGCTATAATTCCTCTTTCTTGTTCGCTAAAATCTTCAAGTCTAGCTTCTAAAGCTTCTGGGTCATTTCCTATTTCTTGTATATCTGCCTGAGATAAACCAGCTCTAGTTAGTTGTTTTTTAGCTCTAGTTATTCTAGCTAAACTTGTTCCTGCATTTTGAGCTGCAGTTGCTTTTTGTCCATCACTAAGTTTTCCTACAACTCTTTCAGTTAAAGCACCTTCTGGTATAGATACTTCAGCTCCTTCTACAGGAGTTACTCTATCTACTCCTGCTGCTTCTGCTATTCTAGATACTTGTCCTTGGGCTGCATCTATTTGAGATGGAGTTCCAACTGTAGCTGCTTCCATTTGCCCAGCTTGTATTTGTGCTGGAGTTGCAGCAGTACTTGCTGTCATATCAGTAACTTGTTCAGGAGCAGTTTGGTCTATAGTAGAAGCTTGTGCAGGTGTAGTTACATCCATTTGGGCAGTATCTGCTGTAGTTCCTTCTTGAGAAACTTTTTCTACTTCTGCTTCTGGTAAGTCTGGAAGTTGACCAGATGCTATGTCTTGTGCAGTTCTTCCTGTTTCTATAATTCTAGCACCTCTTTCAGATTCAAACATAGCTTGTTTTTGTGCATCGGTCAGTTGGTCTACAGGAGTGTCAGTAGTTGTAGTATTACCACCTTGAATTACCCACGATGTACCATTCCATACTAAAACTATTCCACTTGGTAATGTTCTAGTTTGTCCTATAGTAAATTTATTACTATCAGTTTGAGAATCTTCTGTTCCATTTTCTTCTGTTCCATTTTCTTCTGTTCCATTGTTTTGTGTAGATTGCCCTATAGTTCCTTTATTTGTATTACCATGCTTTTTACCAGCAAATATCATTTCACTTCTGTCAGGTCTTTGTTGTTGGTCAGCTGGTATTTTATCTAATGCAGGTCCTTGTTGACCTCCTGCTGTTAAATCTTTCATGTCGCCTGTTAATACAGGTTGATTACCTTGTATAGGAGGAAGATTAGGCATAGGCTCATCTTGTCTTTCTATAGACATTTCATCTTGACTAGTGTCTTCAACCATTTTACCAAGTTGATAGCCTACTCTTCCACCAGTACGCATATCTACTCTATCACCTGTAGTATATTTTTGTCTATATTTTTT
>TARA_R100000655_G_scaffold18668_1_pt1 | contig 11222 bp, 6 predicted proteins | sample TARA_R100000655 | Tara Oceans TARA_R100000655 (sample SAMEA2622497) | marine metagenome | biome: marine biome (ENVO:00000447); feature: deep chlorophyll maximum layer (ENVO:xxxxxxxx); material: "saline water (ENVO:00002010), including plankton (ENVO:xxxxxxxx)" | depth 90 m
TGCCATCTCACCCAGTCTTTTTTTAGCTTGCGCTTTTTCCTCATCCCGCCCATTTTTTGCGAGCTCTTCCAAGTTAGCTCTTGTTTTTTTAAAGTCCTCAATTTGCACAGGAATGTCACTAGAATTAGCCGCATTAAAATCAGAAAAAAGCTGAGGCCCAATATTTGATACTGCATCAACGTTTTCTTTAGCTTTTAAGCGTAATAGTTGATTAACTTTTCCCACGTTAATTCCCAATGAGTTCAGTCTATCGTCCTTAAGTTGACTAAGAACTTCAAGAGATGCACCTGATTCATAAATTTTATCTAAATCTTCATCGCTAACGGTAACATCGTCTGCTCCTATATGTCCCTTTATTAGGTCGTACACGCCTCCAACAGACCCAGAGGGCTTTTGGTTCCTTAACTTTGCAATAACGAATTCACCATCAAGCTCCGAGTTTACAATTTGATCTAAGTCACCTTCTTCGTTAATAAGATTTTGAATAGCCGATTTAACTTTGGCGGGGTCATCTATAAGTCCGTTTCCGTCTTGGTCAAACACCGACTTTATTAAATCGTATTGTTCTTTATCCTTAGCAGAACCCCCTAATTGCATTTTTACAAAAAGGTCACTCATTTGTTTTTTTACCGCTTCCGCTCCCGTAAGAGATCGGTTTGCGGAACCTTCGCCTAGCAACATATCTGCCATCTTATCAACATTGTTGCTGTTTTTAACGGTAGCCCACTCATTTTTTAATTTAGCAACTGTTGCAAATTCCTGCATTTTATCGGGGTTTGTTAACAATGACTTTAACTTATCTGCATCTAGGTCTTTTAAATAGGCTCGTTGTTCTGGAGGAATCTCATTATTGATTATGTTAGCAGCCTTCCCTATTTGATCAGAATTAAGCTTAGTTAACATATTATAAACGGCATTATCACTTGCCTTGTGTTCCTTTGATTTAAATCCACCGAATCCAAGGGCTTCCATAACTTCTTTTTTTAGATTTGCCCCGGTGTCGCCAAGATTGTTGTCAATAAAAGCTTCATTGGTTTTTTGAATATCTTCCATTCTATTGATGGCAGCCTCTAGGTTTTCTTTTGTAGTTCCTAGGGTAGCTTTTTCTCGGTCAAGCCACTGCGAAAACTCCAGGTTATTATCTGCCCATTTTTTGTTTTCCACAGAGTCAGGATCTTGCAAATAAGAAACAACACTTTCTTTAATTTTATCATCCTTAAGAAGTTCGGTAACGTCTTTAACCTCTCCACCTATTATAATTTTACCACTATCTGCGGCTTGTTGCTGGGCCTCCCGTGCCCGTTGTTCGTATTGAACGGCTCCAATGGCTCCCATACGTTTAAGTTCGTCCAGGAGGGCTGCACGAGTTTGAGGAGGAAGGTTAGGATCTGCAAGTTGTTCCTCGATACTTTCTTGATTCGCAAGAACGGCCTCTCGCTTAGCCTCAACCTCCTCCCCAATTTGATCAGGCGTCATTTGTTTCCAGTTATCTCCAAGAATGTCTTGCAGCTCAGATTCTGTTATTCCCAACTCTTCAATAAGTCCGTCTTCATTTACATTAACGAACCCGCTTTTAATTAATTCATCAAAATTAACTTGGTCTGGATCTATGATATCATCGGCAATTAAAGTAGCTACTGTAGAGTTTAATTGACTTTCGTCTTTTTTAAAAGCCTGGTTAATAATTGTCATAATTGCTGAATCTGGGTTGTTAAATACTCCTGAGTTTTGCTCTAAATGATCTAACGCTCCCTGAATGCCTTTTTCAGATTGAGCTAAGCTACTAAACTTAGTAAGTACGTCTTGTACGTCAGCTGAAGTACTGTTAGCAGAAACTAGCTTGTTAATTTGATCTTGGTCTAACTCAAACCCCTGTTCAAAGGATAGATTTTTTTGCTCTCCACCAGCCTCCAACCCACTGAATGCTCCCGTAACCATGTTTTCTACACGCTGACCAAGACTTCCAAACACTTGCATTTTTTCACTAAAGGCCGCTGCCTCTTCTTCCGCCTTATCCCGGCTAGCATCGTCAAACGTTTTCTCGCCCAATTCAGTCTGAAGGCTTTCGTCTTGAGGTATCCCCGCATCTTGTTGCTGTTGCTCGGAAGCTTGCTGTAGCGTTGTCGGTTCCTCTTGGGGCCCCTGAGGTCCCATCCCCAAGTCTGCCTGCATTCCCTCTAGAGCTGCCGGGGTCCCCGCCATTTTAGCTTGATCGGGGGTAGAACCCAGGCCAGCCACTCCAAGAGGTGTTAAAGGTGCTGATCCTCCCGCATTCAATTGATCTTGCTTGCGTCGGTCAGCCTCTTCCTTTTGCTTTTTTATTCGTTTTTCTATGTCAGTTTCTTCCATCTAACTTTCCATAACAAATTAAAGGTCTTTGTCTATAAATAAATCGTGGCTTTCAAGGGCGTCTATTACCTTTTGCAGGAAGTCCGAACGCTTATCGTATCCAAACTGCAAGTACAAAGCATTAAAAATCTCTAAGACGGTATCATCGAGATTACTATGTGGGTTAATTACCACATTTACTTTAGATCCTAGAGTTTCAAATATCAGTTCCATAAATTAGCCTTACGTAGTTAAGGTTCCACTATATAATATATTATAATTATACCACTCTATGTTAATCTTGTCAAGTGTTTTTTTCATTTGCTTGGTTTATTCCTAGTTCCCCCAATCCCTGGACCTTCATATCAATACCACTGAGTACGAAGTTTTCGTCAAGAGTATCATGGGTATACCGTACTTGAAAGTATAATGCATGCCTATTAGGAACACTCGATGCAATTGACTGTACCTTAGGGTCCGTTCCTACGAAGCTGATTTTATCCGTTGTATCAAAGTTTACCGACATATCCGTTGCAATATCCAAGGAAACGTCCGTCAAGCTGGTTTCTGCCTGGAAATGGCTAATAACTCGGTTGAGTACCGCCCGGCTACCACTGTCCCCGAATGACTGAGCTCCATAAACGAACGCACTCGAAATGCCTGTAGCATCGTCTCTGTAGTCCGTGGAATCCCCCGCTTGCCTTAGTGCAAATACCTGACCTGTGTAATTACCAAAGAAGCTATTTGTGTTTGTTTGTATCCACCCAGAAGCTCCTATGTTGTCGTACAAGGTCCAGGAACCGGGTATCGAGGGATCATCAACCACGTAATCCAGAACGGCTACTTCACTGTTTTTTGTGTCAGTGCCGGTAGGAACGCTAAGCTTGTATTTTTGATTAACGCTGTCGGTGTACCCTATAGCTTCCTCTATAACTGATGAATCTCCAACTGTATTTTGCCAGTACCGCTCAAGCCATTTACCTATGTAAGTTACCTGTAAATCCCGGCTTACACTATAGATTCCGCTTTCATTCGCAAACATGATCCCACTTCTTGTGGCACTGATACTGTCGGGAACGGTGCAGCCCTGCCCCATAGATTCCAATTTTTGGATTTGACGGGTGTTCAAATCTACGGCGTATATGCTTTTATTTTTAAAAACAAGTAGTGTGGAGGATAACTGACCGGCGGTGGAGCCCGTGCTGTCGGCAAAGAAGGTTGACAATCCTGTTATTTCCTGACCATCATTGGCATTTATATCAACAAGGCTGTCACTGACTTCAATACTGGCCCCAAAAGGATTATCAAACATTTCCGGGTAGTTAGGTGGACTGAAGACCAATCTACTTGGATATACCAAAGTTCGACCCGAACCAGACACCCCACTTCTCTGTCTTCGATTATTTAAAAATACTTCTATGTCATATGTTGGATCGGTAATTATTGTGGTTGAAAGAACTCGACCGGGTAGCGCAGATCGAAACTCTATTCTACCATTGCCTTCCGTAACACCGCTAAGTGCATAGGCCCATGGATTAGCTTGGTCTACCATTACCCTGTTAAATGCCATCTTAAGGTCACGGACACCCCGGTTTACTGCGTTTGTAAATTTAAAAGCAGTTGTAGTGTCATCGTAAACCACGCTGGATATAATTTTACCCGCTTTGGTAGTATCATAAGGCACTGCAAGTATTGGAATATTACTGCTTCCGGTATCTGGGAAGGTTAGGTAAATTGGATTAGTAGCGCCGCCAAAGGTAAAGTCACTAGTATTACCGTGCGTGTACTCTATAACAATAACGTCGTTAGTTGCTACGGTGTGTGTTTTAACTTTCCACCAACCGATAACCTTTCCCACGTCAGGGTCATCTACACGAGTACGACCCGAACTTGTGTAAAATCCAGTCGCCGAGGCTTCCATAAAGAAAGAACTAAGTTGAATATATTTATCTTGTACTGAATAGCCGATTGACCCGCTAGTCGTAATTTCAAAACTAGAGTCTTCACTACTAAAATCAATACTAGTAATTTCAATATTATTAGCTGAGTTTAAGTTTGTGCCGTCACTTAAGGCCATAAATTCAAAAGTTAGATCGTTTGCCGCTTCATTATCTTGAATTTGAATGGTTGTGTTCTGTAGTTGATTAACTTCCGTAATTCCCAGATCACTTATTAAGGTGATGTCTAATTTATTGTATTCTTTAATATTTCCAAGAACCAATCTATTATCTGCCGTGGCTATGTATTTTGCCCTCGGTGGTGGCTCCGAAGAAACGGGCAGTTCACTACCCTTAAGTGCGATTGAAGCTTGATCAGATTTTGTTAGAGAAGAGTCAGGAAGCGTGTCAGTTATTATAACGCTGTCCGTTGCCCGCAACAATTCAAAATCAATAGGAACTCTCTTGGCTTCAAAAAAAACAGGAACCGCTTTAAGAGAAAGCTTTGATCGGTACATTATTATATCGATACGATCATAGTCATAAACATCAAACTTAGGAAACCCCGTAAGTCTGTGAGTAACTTTACCACTTCTAGTTAATTGCACAACCGATTCTTGATAGTCAGTTATAGCACTGGCGACTATATTATTGTTACGGTCAATGAGTTGCAATTTAAAATAGTAAGCAATCTCTTGAGGAATAACAAACGTACCGGGCTCTGTAGAGTCAACAAGTGTAGTACCTAGCTGTATTAGGTTATTGTCATCGTCTACCTTTTTAATCTTATAAAAATTCGCAGCGTTGCTTCCGTCATCTCCATTTAAATATATCTCGGAAACACCGGATAGATCGGGCATCCTAGCCAATGAAAGGGTGTTTGGTAAGCCAACGGCACCTCCCGCCGAAGGTACTACCGGGTCATTTGCGGAAGCTGCTAAGTAATCTACATTAGGAAGAGGTATACCGGAATCCGCTGTGTTTACGTAACTGTGTGTTCTGGGCTGCCAGTTTAAAAGACCAGCTCGATAAAGATTACTGCCGTCGTATTTCATAACATCGTCGTCATAGTTTGTGTAGAAGATGCTATCATTAATGGCTACACCACGTAACCTATCTTGATTATTTATTTCATTTTGATCAAAGTAAGAAATAGGACGATCATTTAGGGGAGGCGCTTCAACAACCTTCCAACGTCCGGTTACGCTAATAAAAGACCTGTCGCTGGTGTCATCGCTTAATTCAATACTTTCGTCGAGCGTAATGGTTTTTGCTGTTGGGTCTACTGCAACCACCTGGAACTGCCGGGTAAAACCTTTAGCGCTTACTGTGTCACCTTTAACAATATTAGCTACGCTTGTTAGAGGCTGCACGCTATTAGTACGTTTGACGTTTATCGAAGCCGCTGCTGGAACTAGGGTATTTACGACAACATTACGTAGGTATATACTCACGGGAGGGGCTGAAGAATTGCCCTGAAGACCAATAATAACGGGAGATTCCGTAAACAACGTACTTACCAAAGTGTCATTAGTTAGGTAAGGAAGATCCGCAACAACACCATCCGAATTTAGCAAGCTCATACCCAAGCTGTCTGTCTGGATCTTACCAAAAGCTCCGGTATCGGTTTCGTTTAAAACATAAGATTTTAGGTTTGTAATAGCAACGGTAATGCTTACAGTACCGGGAGTTGCCTCCAGGGTTATTTTTTCGTCGGTAAACGTCGTAGACTGTCCTTGAGTAAAGTCACTGTTGGGACCACTGAGAGTTACACTGGAACCACGAGTTGCCGTTATCGTAGCTCCCACGGGAGTCATAGCGGACGCATCCGTAATGGTCATTATGAAAACTTCATTATCAATGTCTTTCCAAGACCAGACCGCCCCATCGGAAACATAGTTATTGTAGAAAGTTGTGGCATCTCCAGAGGAGCTAAATGTAAATACCACGGAAGGGTCTGCGACAGAAACGCTTGCTAAATTAAAAGAAGTCGCCAAATTATACGTAGACGTGTCAGAGACGGCGGTTACCAGATGAGTCCCATTGTAGTCTGCGGAACCTGCGTTGGTAATAACTAACTCGTCACTGCCTGTGGAGGATGGAGAGAGAACCAGGTCAGAAAGAGAGCCGTAACGGGGACCTAGGGAAGCAGAAAATGTTGCTGTTCCATCTCCATTATTTACTATCGAACTAAAATTAATTCCATTTGAAGTAACGGTAGCCGAATCTATTCCCCTGACTTTTCCGCCCAACAAACCAAAAAAGGGTCCGATAGTCTTAGCGGCGTCTGTTCGCCTTCTCATTAAGCTAAAGTAGCTGGGAAGGGTTACCCCCTCATTTGAACCAATCTCCTCACAGAGGTTACCTCCGATGCCCGTAACTAGCTTATTATTTCCCTGACTGCTGTACTCTTCAATGCTGTTGGTCCAGCTTCCTTTTGGAACTGTTGTTTGATAAACAATCTCGGTGTGCGGTATGCCCCAAAGACTTACGCTTGGCGAAGTATCCGTAATAATGTTTGGGTAGTTTGTGTTATCCACTGTAATTACATTTGATTTAACAGTGGCCTCTACGTAAACAAGTTTAACATTACGACTAGTTGAGGTGTCAAATGTAACTGTAACTTTTTGTGCAGACGTGTCGTGAAATATGCTGCTCGGTATTACTTGAACTTGGGAACCTGAGCCGTCTAATACGAAGAATGAATAGAAATTAAAGTTACTTGTAACTCCACTAAATTCCATGGTCTTACCGTCGCCGCTAGTGTAACTAGCCTCAAGCGCCTGAACTCCGGGAGCATCAATCATTACAATTTGACCGTTAAAGGTAGAAGACCCCCCGATTGATCCGGTTGCATTGTTAAGGGTGATGGTGACGTCCCCGTCCAACTCTATTTCAAATTCTTCTGGAATAATAATTGACATATTTCCAGCAGGTTCTTCTATGTAAATAAAAGGAACAATATGCAGGTTTGGTAATCCATGAGTTGAGGCTGGAATGGTGAACGTAGTGGAGCCGGACGTAAGGGACTCGGCTATGGCAGCACGGTATGCGACAACATCCGTATTTTCGGTATTTTCCGTAAGAACGTAAAAATCAACAGCAGACGACCCTTGAGTATTATCCATCTCAACTTCAAGTTGGGTGATACTTGTGACCGTAAGACGTTCTGGTATTGTCGTGTAATTATCAAGACTAAGGGCAGTTGGAGCAGAAACAACTCCAGCTGCAATCTGCAAGGTTCCAGATCCGTGAGTTACCGGAAATACACTCGTTTGTCCTGCCGGAATAACCTTACGGCTATCGTTTTCAAAAGCACTCCAGTAATATTCTTGCGTAGTTCGGTGAGTAAACGCCGATCCCGTTGCAGCCGCTGTAAACGGAGCTCCTACTTCCAAAGAAGTATCATTTGTAATAGAACTAACGACTTGAGATTCACCTGTAGAAGTTACGTAAATAGTAGATCCTACTTTTAATTCTGTAGTAAAGGCCGTGCCAGATCCGGTTACGGAGGAAGATCCCGCAGTACATGTAATTGTTCCAGTACCGCTTTGAAGTATTTCTCCGTAAACAACCACAGGAGAAGTAGATGTTAAAAGAAGATTAATTTCGGGATTAAAAGAAAAGTCTATGTCCGACCCACTGACTCCAACACTTTCCATACGTAAGGGTAGGCTTCCCTTGTAGCCTTGGTATCCAGTACGTTTTTCAACAAACCCAGTACTATTAGTATCCATATTCTTAATATCTTCAGCAAATCCAGGTTGAACTGAATTGGGGGAAGATCGTTGATCAATTCCCTTACTAATATTACGATGGGGTATAGTTTGGAAGTTTTGTCGTTGTGGCATCTACTACTTTCTCCAAATTCGTTGGGAATGTTTTACTCGCAAACTAACCTCACGACCAGCCCAAGTGTGTTCAACTTGCTTTTCAAACTCACGGAGTACATTAGTTTCAATGCCAGTATCGTAACCAAGTGCTCTTCGTATCTCAGCTACAGCATATTGTATAAGAAAATTAGTAGTTGGTTGTTGAAGAAACACCACGCAACTTCCTGTTATGTCCGTAATGTAGTCATCAATCTCAAGGTCACTTGGAACATCGCCACTAATGGTACGGCCTTCAACACTAGTTCTTGTCGGATTTTGTTTAAAGGTTATTTGAGTATCACTAATGGATTTAATTTCAGCACTTCCACGGACCTCGCCGGTTCTGGAGTCAACAAAATTAACATATTTTAAATAAGGATCACTGGCAGAAACACTCGTGCCAAGAACATCAACAACAATACTTGCGTCGGATACCCCGGACACGGATGGGGTAATGGAGCTTACTCTGCCTTGCTGCAGTCTAAGTTGGTCCGGCCTTCGAACGTAATAAGCATAAAAAGAATACCCGGCTCCAGGTTTCGGCAGTAACTCTACGGTACGCCCCCGGATACTGTAGTACCCAGCCCGTGTGCCCGTAACGTTATTACGATAGGGAGTAGTTCTTCGATAGTTGATCCGCTCCATCTCATAAGAAACGCCACCCTGCTCAAGCTCAACTTTCTGCAACCTTTGCTCAAAAGCGGAATCGGGGATAGGAAACGTTCCATTAGCGTCTAGAGTTACCTGTTCCCGAACAATGAGGGGATCGGGGTAATGCCTTGCATAGATGTCCCACGCAAAGCTATTACCTCGATTTATTGCATTAAGGATGGTTTGATCACTAATTGTTGTTGTGTTAGTTTCTTGGATTTGCTCTCTAACCTGCGAAACTAGGTCGTCTGTTGTAAACAAGGGCTCGGCCCTCCATTAGCTAAACATTGCGCTTAAATCATCTTCCATCGCTACTTCTTCAGCTTCTTCACCAACTTCGGCCATTTCATCTTCAGACTCTTCTCGCTTCTCTAGTTCGCTGGCAACTGCTGCTTCTAAAGACTTAAGGTCTTCAACTTCAAGCTCAGCAATCTTAGAAACCATGTCATCAAGGTCGCTAACTTCAACTTCTTCTTCAACGTTTTCAAACTCAGCTCCGCTTAGGTCTAACTCATCTTGATCCATTTTTTCTTCTTTTGGCATTTCGCCCATTTCGTATTTCATTTTTTATCCTTTCATTCGAGACGGAGGTGTCTCGGTTATCTTAATTTAGCCCAGGTTTTGTTTTCTTCGTCCCAATAGTATCCAACGGTGTCATCTGACGGATACGGCTCAGGTGCTTCCCATTGCCATGTATCCTCATTTAGTACCCAACTGTCAAATCCATGTGGCCTTTTGCTATAGAAAACGTCATTTATTGGATCATAATTACCACCCTTAGATGCATAATTAGCTCGGATTCTACCATCTTCAAACGTTTCTATCCAATTACCCGGCGAAGTGTCAGTCATATTATTAATAAAATCTTGTTCTGAAACTATTATATCTATTACTAATCCATTTAATACTTTTGCAAAAACTGCCATCGTAACTCCTATGCGGTGTATGTTCCACTTGCAGTAAATGTAATGATTGTGTCGCTTCCGTCTGTAGTTACAGTAGGCGATCCACTTACTGTTCCCGTATATCTTGACGTAGGCATTCTAATAATAACTACCCCCGATCCACCGGCTCCTCCTGTCCACGTAGCATTATAAGCACCGCCGCCTCCGCCCCCTGTATTTGCAGTACCCGGATCACCGTTATAATTACCAACCATTGCACCTTTACCTCCACCTCCGGTTCCAGCAGCTCCTCCTGGAGCAGTCTCAGATGCACCTCCACCACCACCGGCATATGTCACGGATGCACCTGTAATTGAATCAGCAATTCCCGATCCACCGGCTCCCCCACTAACTCCGCCAACAGCATCAGCGCCTACACTACCTGCTCCTCCTCCACCACCAGCAGAAACAGTAGCAGAACTTGATCCCGCACCCCCATTATTTCCCTGGCCTGCTGTTCCAGCACCTCCGGCTTGTCCACTATAGTTTCCACCTCCCCCGGAGCCACCGGAACGTCCGGTAGTAAAACCGCCGCCTCCACCGCCTATTGCATTAAGAGAAGTAAACGTGCCTCCGTTAGTTGACAAGGAAGAGTTTCCTCCATCACCCCCGTCACCTGAACTGCTTAAAGACCCACCGGCTCCGACTACAACAGTAAGAACATTTCCTGGGTTTACAGAGTAACTCGCAGCTTGCAATAATCCTCCGGCACCACCTCCACCTCTAGAACCGCCACCGCCGCCACCAGCTACAACAAGAATGTCTGATAAAGTATAAGAGGGAAGGATTCCGCCACTTCCATCGCCGACATTAGCCCAAGTGTTACTATTAACGGTTGCGTCAGTTAAAATAAACATCTCACCAGTTGTGGAGTTTACCCAACGATGTCCTAGTGAAACTCCATCTATGTTACTATTATATGCTGGATCGGTTGCGCTTATTGTTTTTGTTTCTATGTTAGTACCGTAACTTGCCGTAGTTGCGACGGGAATAGTAGACTCAGTGTCTAGGTTAGAGTCAAACCAAGTTGGCTTAGATGCTAATGAAATATTACCTTGAAATTGTTTAAATTCATGAAGGGTGCCAAAGTTTTTCCAAGAAAGACCTGCCGAAGCAGCATAACCAATAGGACCCGCAGTATCATCACTTCTGCTAAAAACACTAAAGGGAGTATTATTTGGAGTTACCCCCGCTAACGTAAATGTACCGTCGTTTTGAGCACTAGCTAATTCTATTTCGGCAGCAAATTCAAGCCAGTAAATACCAGTTGAATCTACATAAGATCGGGCAATGCATCTAGTAACGTTTGTTATGGCTTGTCCCGACGTAGCTGTAATACTTAAAACGCTGTTATCTACCCATTTGGTAGTACTTGATCCTAGTACTGCTACTTTTTCGTTATTTATCTTAGATAGCTTGGCCATTTTTAATCCTTATTTTAAACCGTGTAACTAAAAGATAATTTAGGGGAAGATCCAACAGCCCACGAT
>TARA_R100000655_G_scaffold4846_1_pt1 | contig 11220 bp, 10 predicted proteins | sample TARA_R100000655 | Tara Oceans TARA_R100000655 (sample SAMEA2622497) | marine metagenome | biome: marine biome (ENVO:00000447); feature: deep chlorophyll maximum layer (ENVO:xxxxxxxx); material: "saline water (ENVO:00002010), including plankton (ENVO:xxxxxxxx)" | depth 90 m
TGCCGGAACAGGAAAGGATTTATCAGTGCATCATGCGGGCACTGGATTTTCTTGCCGGCATGACCGACAACTATGCCACCTATCTGGCCAAGCAGTTTTCGGGGATGGCGGAAACACGGTATTAGGAAGGGATAAATAATCGAGCGGACCACTATGGCCCACTCGATTATCGCTAAATTTTCTCAATATCACTGAGCAGAACTCTGACGAACACCCATCAGCGTGCCACTATCGAAGTAGTCCTCATAGCAGGCAAAAAGGAAATCCACGCCACACCCACTAGCCGATCTAAACTCATTCCGAACGACCTCAACATCTGCAGAATAGATTATATTCGCCCCCTCAGCCACAACGAATTCTACTACTGGTTCTCCACCCAGTGAATCCGAAAGCTGGATACTATTTCCTTCCTGACTCCAAAAAAGCTGCTCACCCTCTTCCTCTGTAGTCTCTTCAATCTTAAGATTTTCTTGGCCATTTCTCTCGGCCTTATATTCAAAATCCAAGGCCAGATCAACTGTCTGGTCTTCATTAAATGTCAGAGTGAATTTTTCAACCACTAGCTCCAGCCCAGATCCCATGGGGTCAACCTCCCCGTCAGGGTCTCCTTCAAACCTTGTTAATGACACGGAAGAGCTTTGAACTAAATAGCTTGACCCTTTCACATCTACGGAGACAGCCTCTTCAAGCTGCTCCTCAAGAGCAGCAATGCGGCTATTGCTTTCTTCTATCGCAGCCACCAGTGCACCAAAGTTGGCATTTACTTCTTCCGCAACCGCATTCTCACCTTGCGTAAAAATATTTGGCACGGATACTTCCGCCACAGCCACGGAACTTGCCATTGCAGCAGCCACAGCACTCATCATAAATTTTTTCATTGTGTCGTTCCTTCTTCCGTAATTAGTTGGCGAACCGGCTTATTGCCAGTTCGCTTCGTTCCATTTGGTTTCACCCCATACTGCCTCGACAGTCGTACCGGTACAGGCACTAACAGTGGTACTGGGTACACAAGGGTCAGTGGGATCTGGATCAGCTACGTTGTCACCAAAGCCGTCACCATCGGCATCTTCACTTTCGGTAAAATCATCAGGGAAGGCATCTGAATTATCGCCGACCCCGTCGCCGTCAGAGTCGGCGCTTTCATCGGGGTTCTCCGGGAAGGGATCAGTATTATCCCCCACACCATCACCATCCGTATCTGCCGTTTCTCCTGAGTCGTTCGGGAAAGCATCAGTGTTATCGCCGACACCATCGCCATCGGAGTCCACGGTCTCGGTCTCGTCTTCCGGGAAGGCATCCGCATTATCACCCACGCCATCGCCATCAGAATCAGCGGTTTCTTCTGGATCGCTCGGGAACACATCAGCGTTATCGCCGACACCATCGCCATCGGAATCCACGGTCTCGTTCCCATCCTCCGGGAAGGCATCCGCATTATCGCCCACGCCATCGCCGTCAGAATCAGCGGTTTCTTCCGGATCATTCGGGAACACATCAGCGTTATCGCCGACACCATCACCATCGGAGTCCACGGTCTCGCTCCCATCCTCCGGGAAGGCATCCGCATTGTCGCCCACGCCATCGCCGTCAGAATCAGCGGTTTCTTCAGGATCATCGGGGAAGGCATCGTCACCATCGACAACACCATCGTCATCACGATCAGGGTTGCCAGGTGCAGGATCGTCGGCGTTCAGGACACCATCGCCATCGATATCAGGATCGGTACTGTCCGGGTCTGCATCGCCGTCAAGGTCACTCTCGACCTTCGCTGGGGCGGGATCGGCAGGTGTAGCTGAGGCTGTGCTGGTATCCACTTCAGCCTGCCCCGTATCCGCCGTTTCATCGGCCACGACCGTGTTGGTCTGACCAACCGTGACGCCATCTGTGCCGGGAATAACCAGCATTGACGGGTCCTGAGTGACTTCTGTCGCCAGGTTAGGGATGTCACTGAAGGCATTCAGGGCCTGCCCATCTGACTGGCCATCAATCGTTCCATCAGAGAAATCCTGCAGCAGCGCAGAGAACATGCTGTCAGCAGACTCTTCACTGGCGGCATTTGCCTCTTTCGCCTTTTTGGCAAGCTCTGCCGCCAATGCAGATACAGCCTCCACAGCCGTACGCAGCTGAACCACTTTGGCCTGGTCATCGTCGGCAGAAGTGATTAGAGGAGGACTGGAAAACAGATCGACATCATCACCAAGCAGGTCAAACCCTAGAGCGCTCTTCACTTTTTCCTGAGCAATCCCCAGAGCCTGAAGCCACTCATCCTGGGAAACATTGCCGTCATCATTACCGGCAAAGCCTCCGTCGGGGCTGTCTGCATTTTTCAGAGCTAACTGCAAAGCCAGCGTACTAAGGGGGGTAGGATAATTCGTTCCACCGTTTGCAATGTCTTCCGCAGTAGAGACGGACAGCAATCGGCTGATGACCGGCGCCTGGCCTGTGGTCAAATCAATGGTGTCCGCATCTGCTACAACTTCAACGATCACAGAACCTGCAGTGCCATCGGGCACCGAAACCCCTGAGAACGCGGCGCTACCATTGGTATCACCTCTATCCAGCAGTTCGCCAAGACCATCAGGCTGATTCGGATCAGCGGCATACAGCGAGACTGCCGCGTTGGCCAGCGGCCCTTTCACCGCAGAGCCCTTAAGAGCCGTGCCAGATGACCCGCCGTCATTGCTTGAGGTGCCTCCCCCGCCACTACTGCCTCCGCCGCCACAACCGGCGATCAATAGCGCAGCAACGAGGGGGGTGAGGGCAAAAATTCCCTTCATATATGTCCCTTCCCTGAGTTGGTTTTGATATTCCAAGGTGCGAAGCTAGCAAAATGCGATATTTGTCTCAATTTTTTTGTGGCAGGAAACACAATACATTTAACATCGCTACAAAAAGCCTACTGAGGCATAAGCTTAATGCTCGCCATCTGGCTGCAATTTACTGAACTCCGACAGCTTCATTTACTAATATCCCCCATATGGGGGATGCGCGCCTCTCTGCGCCTGCTCAATACTTGTAGCTAACGATTTCGCGCGGGTGAGGGTCAGGGGACGCCCCGCACGACACCAAAAAGCATCCATCCAACGGGGAAGTTGATGGCTAACACGTTTACGCCTGCTGTTTCAGGGGAACGCCCCCTTTATGCTTGCAAAAAATTCCTGCTATCACTGATCGGAGCCGGCCTGCTGAGCGCCTGCGCCACCGGGCCCAAGCAATATGCGGTGACGCCGCTGGACCCAGCCAAGCAGGAATACGTAGCTAGCCAGCCTGCAGCCCTGCAGCCCGCCTGGCGCAAGCTGTTCCAGGAAGGGCGCCGCAATGAAGTGCTGAATCTGATGGAAATCGGTGCCACCGCGTTCAAAACCGGAGATCTGGATACCGCCCGACGCACCCTGGATGAGGCCATCGCCAATATCGAAAGCGTCTATGCAGACAACGATGCCGCGCGAAAGGCACGCAGCCTCTGGTACGAAGAAGGGGAAAAGGAATTCAAGGGCGAGCCCTATGAGCGCTCCATGGTCTATTACTATCGCGGACTGATTTACCTGATTGATGGCGATTACGGTAATGCCCGCGCCACCTTTCTCAATGGCCTGCTGCAGGATGCTTTTGCCGAAGAAGAGCAGCACACCACCGACTTTGCCTCACTGGTCTATCTGACCGGCTGGGCGGCGCGACTGGATGGCAACGAGCGACTCGCCGGCGAGCATTTCGAGGAATACCGTCAGTTCCGCCCCGACGGCCCGGTCCCCGATGACAGCGACAACACCCTGATCGTGGCCGAAACCGGCACCTCACCACGCAAACTGGCCGACGGCGTCGGTCACTATGAGCTGGTCTACCGTCGCGGCAAGGGCTTTACCGAGAACCGCGCAACAATTTCCGGTGATGGCCTCAATCAGACCCTCTACCCGGCGGAAGATGTGTTTTTCCAGGCTTCCACCCGGGGCGGCCGGGCGGTGGATCGCATCATCGAAGGCAAGGTGCAGTTCAAGCAGACCACCGGCAACGTGGGCGACGCCATGACCAGCCTCAGCGACAACAGCCTGATCACTGGGATCGCCGCCGGTGCCGGTGGCGGCCTTGCCGCCGGCTTCAACACCATTACCGCCATTGGTGTCGCCGCCCAGGGCATGTCTGCTCGAGCCAAGACACGCGCTGACACTCGCTACTGGAGCAGCCTGCCCGACACCCTGCATTTGGGCAGCGCCCGGCTTTCCCCGGACACCCAGAACGCCAGTGTCACCTTCACCAACAAGGCCGGTATCACCCAGCCGCCGGGCAGCAAACCCGCCCGCATTTTCTTCGACAAGAATGGCAACGGCGTCATTTTCGCCAGTGCCCGTTAACCCACGTTATGGAGAACACCATGCACGCGAAATTCGCCATCGCCGCCAGCCTGCTGGCCAGCGCTCTGATTGCCGGTTGCCAGACAAGCAGCAAGCTTGAATTGGAACAGCGCACAGCGCCCACTACCTACAATAGCGTCACCTTTACCGATTACGATCTGAACCGTAATTTCAGCGGCGGCATTCCCGGTCCTGACAAGGTCTTCCGTATTACTACCGACAAGCATGGCATTCGCCGTACCCCGGCCAATACCTCCGAAGTCTTCGTCGTACTGCGCAATCACACCGACTACAACAGCATCCTCGAAGCACGCACCCAGTTCTTCGATCAATCCGAAATTCCTACCGATGTAGCTCCCCGCTGGCAACGAGTGGTGGTTCCCGCCAACTCCACCAGTGTCTATCTGGAAAAATCCACCACCACCGCGCAACTGAAATACCGGGTGGAAGTGAGGCAGGCAAAATGAAAACGTCGACCCTTCTCGTACTCCCCGTTACCTGGCTTCTCAGCAGCCAGGCTGTTTCTCAACAGGACCATCCTGCTACCGAAATGATGGCACCGGCCCAGGTTCCCATGAGCGAGGAAGCCTACGCGGAAAGCCTGCGTGATCAATCTCAGCGCCCGCCCGAGCAGGACATCATCAGCCGTTTTCGTCAGGCCTTTCCCGACCAGGGAAAACCACGTATTGCGGTGTTCTGGAATCGTGAATTCCCCAACCGCGTCAGCGACTGGTACAGCCATTATCGCGGCAGCCTGAATGCCAAGGGCGAGCTAAGCGTGACCGGCAAGGATGCCCGTGAAGAAAAAGGCCGCGCCACACTGACCATGGAACAGGAACGCCGCGGCGGGCTACCTGCCAGCGATCGCAACGCCGTCGCTCTGGGTTTGCAGAGCGGACTCATCAGCGCCTTCAAGCAAGGCGGCGCCACCGTCATTGATCAAGCCATGGCCCAACGCATTACCGATAACGCCCTGGAAGACGGCACCTTCGAACGCGCCTCACCGGATCAGTTACGCCTGCAGATGCGCGCCCTGTCCCAGCAAGCAGACTACGTACTGGAACTGGTAGTCGGCAGCGAATTTGATCGCGATGGCCTGTACCAGGTGCGCGTGCTGTCCGTGAAAGATGCCAGCTTGCTCGCGGTTTTCAACACCGATGGCAAACCGCCGGGCAGTGAAGACCAGCATACCTGGGTGGTGGCTGACAGCGGCTTCGAAAAGCGCGATCGCCCGCAGCCCATGAGCGCCACCGGCAAGGAAATTGCTCTGCATACCATGGCCCAGATGAGCCAGTAAGCACCGTATCTATCCACGAATTCCATGAGGGGAACACCATGAAAGCTTTCAAATCCATCGCCATCCTCGGTGCCGCTGTGCTGGTCAGCGCCTGTGCGCCGTCCCGGGTCGATAACGCCGCCGGACAACCCACCGTCTACCAGGACGTGGGCAGCGCCGGACGCGTTCAAGGGGTTGGCATCGAATCCCAGGACGTGGTCGCCATGACCGACAAGATGATGCGCAGCCTGCTGTCCAATCCAATGGTCTCCAACCGCGCCACCCCACCCCGGGTACTGATCGATATGGAGGGCTTCAAGAACGAAAGCACCTCGGTGATCAATCTCAACATGCTGGCCAAGCGCCTGCAGATCGAGCTGACTCGCGCCGCCAATGGCCGCATGGTGTTTGTGAACCGTCAGAACCTGGCTGCCATCCAGAAAGAGCGCGAAATCAAACGCGAAGGGCTGGTGGACGGCGGCACCATCCGCAAGACCCAGGCCACCGCCGGGGTCGACTACCAGATGTTCGCCACCATCACCTCCCAGGACGCCATTGATCGGCAAAGCCAGATGCGCCAGCGCTACCACTACATTTCTTTCGAAATGGTAGACATGGAGCTGGGCACCTTGGTGTGGGGCGACGGCTTTGAAATGAGCAAGGCCACCCAAGACAACATTCTTTACCGCTAACCCTTTTACTGTCCGCGGGCGCCACGGGAACGACCGCCCGCAGGGACAGGTATTATCAGGAGACACCATCATGGAACGTATTTTTACCTGCATCCGCTTGGGGGCGGTCGTGCTGGGTTCTGCACTACTCGCCGCCTGCGCCTCCAGTTATCAACAAGGTGGCACAAGCAGCCCCGCCGTGACCACCGTCAACGGCCCGGTTACATCGTCAACCGGTTCCGAGGCCTATCAAAAGCAGGTCTTTCAGGCCCGTGACAACAAAACCGCCGCCTGCCTGCAGACCGAAGTGTCATCTGGCAAGCTGATGTACCACTCCCTAGTGGTCCCTTCGGGAAGCTTTCAGGTCCAGGCCGAACACACTGTCGGTGCCTGGCGCTGTATTGATTATGGCAAAGGCGGTCAGCAGGTTTGGGCTACTCTCGACCCGAACTCGACGGGAGCCCAGGGCGTATCGACAAGCGATGAACCTCTCGGTGATAGTCTGCTCGGGATCCGAATCCACCAGACTGAAGACAAGCACTTTCTGAAAGTGGAAAGCCTGGTACCGTTGAGCGCAGCGGAAGAGAGCGGCCTGCTACAGAGCGGCGATTTAATCGTTGCCATCGGCGATGGCAAGAACGGAGAGATGACTCCCACTGCCGGCCAGACTCTGCACCAGTTGGTTGCGCAAATGCGTGGAGAGCCAGGCACCTTCGCACGACTAAGCATCATGTCTCCGGGCACTGCCGGCACCCGTGACGTAGTCTTGGAGCGCCGCGAGCAAACCAGCGAACAGCTGGCCGCCATCCAGCAACAGAAAATCGATGGCCTGGCGCTCAAGAACAACAGCGGCCAATTCCTCTCGCCATACACCAGCGACGGCGTCACCGCCGAATGGGTCAACAAGACCATCAACGTCTCCATGGGCAAGGCCACCGGCTCCGCAGTCGGTGGCGTTGCTGGCGCCTACGCGGCCAACAAGGTACTGGAAAATGTGCCCTTCGGCGGCATGTTGGGCGGATTCCTGGGCTCCAAGGCTGGCAAGGCCGTGGGCGGCAACACCGCCCTGGAAGCGTCCGGCGGCTGGGACTTCATCCGCAGCAGCTCAGACATTTCCTTCAACTCCATGAGTGACATGGCGCAATGGCTGGCCACCACCCACAGCACCAAGAGCAACTTTGTGGACGTAATCAAGGCCGCCGACAAGATCTATCCGGGCCTGCAAACCGCCGTGGCCAACTCGGCGCGCTGATTCAGGAACCCACTATGTCAATTCGATCCGTTTACCCTCTCACCCTGGTCATGACCAGCATCCTCCTGGTTAGCGGCTGCATGTCCTATCGTTATGTGCCGACAGAGGGAGAAGTGCTTCCCGAGACAGGCAGCGTCTCATTGCCCGTTGCTTTTCAAGCGGCCCCTGCAACAGTGACCAGCAAAACTCAAATGGTCAAAAGCCCGGAATGGACAAAAATAACCTCTGCTATCGAAAACTCCATGGAGTCGCAGATACAAGGGCTATCCGCTGACGCATCACCCAGTCAATCTGCCAACTTGGCTGTCAGCATGGAAAACTCCACGATCAAAATGAACTGGGGCCATTTCCTCATGTATATCGGTTCCCTGTTCACTCTGCCCAGCAGCTCCGATATAGAGTTTGATAGCGAACTCTCAGTGGCAACCGGAGGCGAAACCCTTTTCACCTCCCAGGCCAATGGCAAGATTCGAAGCTATATATCGGTTTATTCTCCCTCTGCGCTTTTCGTTGGAAAAAAAGACCCGGCCATCGCCTCCGAGGACCTGTCCAACGATATGATGCGTCGCCACCTGCAAGCGCTGGAGAAATGGGTTACTGCTGAAAAGCATCAATACGATCAAGAGGTGGCCGGGAAAGACATCCTGGAACAGCGACAATGGCTGATCGACAATCCTCGCAGCCTGTTTGCCGGTGACATTCTCGGCAATCTGGCCAGCCACACTCCCCGTGGCAACGCGCTAGACTGGCATCGGGAAAACGTCGCGCTCTTTCCAGGCTACGCAGCAATGCTCCCAGAGGAAGACGCCCTGTGGTTTATCGGGCCTGAAGATCTGCGAGTCATTGACCTGGTAGATGCCATCAAAAAAGGGACCAGCCAGACAGTGCTAGCTGCCAGAACAGAGACACAAGGCCCCTACAAAAGCTTCGATGATGAAGAAACCCGACGCTTGCGCAGGATGGGCCTGTCCAGCGATCTGATTGCCTCCATGATTCGTAGCACCTCACGGACACCACCGCCCGCCATGGCCGCCACCAGAAAAAGCCAATCGGACAATGTCACTGCGGCTTTGCTGATACCGGATAACAGCGGTGAGTATATGAACCCGTGGACCAGTGACGGTGTTCTCGCGGAATGGGTCGACAAGGCCATCAACGCGAATATGGGTAGTGCGATCGGTTCCACCGTGGGCGCTTATGCGGGGCAGAAAGCACTGGAAAATGTGCCTTTCATTGGCGGCATCCTCGGCTCAAAACTCGGCAAGGAAGTGGGGCGAACTACCGCCATCAACAGCTCCGGGGGCATGGATTACATCCGCACCACTTCAGACCTCTCATTCCGCAACCTGGATGACATGGCTCGTTATTTAAAAACACACTACGCCAATGAAAGCACTTACCAGGATGCTATCAAGGCAGCCGATGCCATCTATCCAGGGCTAATGAAATCGCTGGCTTCTGCACAATAACTCTCTTCGTTCGCTCTCCTTCGGATCAGGCTCACCCTGAGTCGAAAGAGAGCGAACCATTCCCAACACCGTAATCATTCCACGGTGTCTTGGCCTACCTAACCTTTTCCCCAAAATTTGATACAGTTCTCATAGAGGGAACAGGGGAATTCACATGGATGCCGAACGAAAACAATGGGATGCCCTGATAGGACGCATCTACGAAACAGCTCTCTCGCCGGGTGACTGGGGCGAGCTGCTGGAGCCCATGATCGACTGGTGCCAGCAGGAGAACCAGGACCTGGAATCCATGGAATCGCTACTGCAGCACCTGGATCGTGCCGTGCGCAGCAGCAACCACATGCATTCCCAGGAAGACCAGAACCATCTCCTCAACGACATGACCAACCGTCTACCCTGGCCCATGCTGATGCTGGATGACCAGCTACATGTGGTAAAACACAATTCGGCAGCAGATCGCATCATGGCCTCGGGCCCGCTACGCATGGCCGATGGCGGCGCGCTGATGCTCAGCGACCCCACTCTCAAACAGCAACTGCAACAGGTTGTTCGCCTACAACGGGGCCGCGACAGCCAGCTGCTGCACTCGGAACAGGAAAAACTGGTGCTGCTGTGCATGCCGGTATTCCGCTCGGATGCACCCGATGACGTGTCGCGAATTACTACCGTGGTCTGGGTTTTTGCCGACCGGAGCGTCGCTGCGCCATCAGTTCAGTCGCTGGCCAACCTGTTCGGCATCTCTCCCGCAGAAGCCCGCTTGCTACACCTGCTTTGCAAGGTGGGCAATCTTGGTCAGAGTGCCGAGTTGCTCTCCGTCAGCGTACACACTGCACGCACCCAGCTTAAATCGATCATGGGCAAGACCGGCATCAGTAGCCAAGTCGCCCTGGTCAGCCGGGCAATGAGCCATGCACTGCTTGCTACACCGTCCCTGCGCACCCATGACGGGCGCGAGGAGCGCTTCATGGTGCTGCCCGATAACCGGGTACTGAGCTGGTTCGAGTACGGCTGTCCGGAAGGCAAACCCCTGTTGGTAATGGAAAACCAGGCCGGAAATATGCCCTGCCACGAACCCCACCATGACTGGTATGTCTCCCAGGGATTACGGGTACTCGTGGTAGTGCGCCCCGGGTTCGGCATTTCCAGCCCCTGCCCGAACGGCAATTTCGTCGATTTCGCGGCAGACCTGCGCTATTTCTGCGAACGGCTGAACCTGCAAAGCCCCATTCTGGCCGGCTACTGTTTCGGCGGGCCCTACGCGCTGGCCGCTGCGGCCAGGTACCCGTCACTGTTCGAGCGGGTCGGAGTCATTGGCAGCATCGTGCCCTGGCAATACATGCAGGCCGGGCAACTGGACCCAATGCATAATCGTCTGCTGAAAATGGTCGACCGCGATCCACGGCTCTTCATCGCTCTGGGCAAACTGGCCCTGCGTGGCGTGAACCGCTCTCCGGAAAAATTCTTTTCCTTTTTCTCTCGGGTGCTGGATGACAAGGACGCCAGCCTGATCAACGACACGGCCGTGCAGGCAATCACCCTGCCGCAATTACGGCAGCGCTGGTTTCAGGGCGCCAGAGTGATCATAGATGACTATCTCCGGGTGCTGCGGCCCTGGGGGTTCGAGCTGGAGGACATCGCGATTCCTACCCTGGTCTGGCACGGCGCCCTGGATCGCAGCGTGCAGCTGGAACCAGCCAGGCTGATGGCCCAGGCGATCCCCGGCGCCCGGTTTCATGTACTGAAAGACCAGGGTCGCTACCCGGTGATTGAATGCTGGCGAGAGTTTATTGAGGCACTGGCCGGTTCGGTACCACAAGCCATCACGCAACAGGCCTGAGGGCAGCCGATCCCAACACTGCCTTACTCAGCCACAAAGTTGGCCAGAATCTGCGGCCAGCGGGAATAGATAAAAAAATGCCCGCCGTCCGGCAGCAGCGTCAGCTCGCTGTTGGTCAACCAGCGGTCAAGCTGTATGGCCTGATCAGCAGGCACCTGCCCATCCTGTTCGCCATGCCAGAGATAAACCGGCAACGCCAGTGATGACGGTTCCGGTAACGGCGTTCGAGCCACCGCCTGCAAATCCTGAACGAACCCCATGGAGCCCTGTCGACACGACTCTCTCAGCGCCAGTAAATAACGCTCCTGGTGATCCGGTTCGGCGAGCAGTTTGCGATCCACCGACGAGCCCAAATGGCGGCGAGGG
>TARA_R100000655_G_scaffold1569_1_pt1 | contig 11194 bp, 3 predicted proteins | sample TARA_R100000655 | Tara Oceans TARA_R100000655 (sample SAMEA2622497) | marine metagenome | biome: marine biome (ENVO:00000447); feature: deep chlorophyll maximum layer (ENVO:xxxxxxxx); material: "saline water (ENVO:00002010), including plankton (ENVO:xxxxxxxx)" | depth 90 m
TATATGGTCTTCTTTAATGTACGGAAAGGTAAACGTAAAGTCAGTAGTGTTTTGTGCTGACGAAGAATTTACTATGTACGATGCTGTGTAACTCATGGCTTAGTAGTTGACCTTCTGGTTGAATTGTGACGCATTACCTCTATTTTGCATCATAACCTCTGTTTCTAGGTTTCTCCGTTCTAACTCTTCTCTAGCTTCTTTTATTTGTATTCCTTTAGGTACTGTCTCCTCAAAGACTTTTTTAGCGTATCCTTTGTATTCTGTGATTAGCATTTGAATTGCAGCAGCTTTTTTGCTTGCAAACTTTGAGCTAGGTGTTTCGTCTGGCAGGCTTCTGTAGAAGCTTCCGTTGATTAACTGTGTAGTTCTTTGATGCCAAGTTAATCCATTAACGTCTTTGTAATTGGCAAATATTTCTTTGTATTTATTTAATTCTGTTGGAGTTAAATAAAGGTCTGGTCTACCAAAATCACTTGCAGTTGGCCCTAAGAACGATGTTCCCTTGCCATGCAAGGAATACATTTCTTGTTTGACAGGATCTGTAATTTGTTTCCCTTTAGGAAAAGCACCAATAATTGGAACGTATTGCATAAAAGCTGAAGCCCAAGGGTAGTTTTCAGCCATATCTTTAGTAAAGAAAAGATTTGGTGCTTCTACTGGTGGTGCACCTGGGGCACTCCAGTCAAGGGTTGCTGGATTTTCTTTTGAATACCCAGGAATGTTTTGCTTGACAGCCGCAAACTGTTCGTTGAAATAGCCACCTACTCCACCAGCTAAATCAGGTTCAATTCTTCTTCTTGTAGGATCAAGTTGCATCCTCATGTGTTTAACAGGTGCGTTAAGAGGAACAGTTGAAGCAAGAGTTCTTTGAAGCCATCCAGTAAATCTGCTGATTCTGTTTGTGCTGCCATATAAAACCTTGTTCTTATCTAAAGCTGCTTCGTAGAAATCATTTATTCCTGAGAAGTATGTCTTCTTGATTGTTCCTGATAGCTGTAATTGCATTAATTCAAAGGTTAAAGCTGCTGCTGATTTATTCTTTTCGTCATCTGTCATCCTTGCTTGGGTGTCGTTGTAATCACCTATGTACCCAAAGACAGTTGCGTAAGGTTCAAATGCTGCCAAAGAAACAGGAGCACTCCAGTAATTAATATCGTCATCCCATACCTGCAAGCTGTGTGTCATTTGTCTGTCTGCAAGCCATTTCTGTCTAGCGTTGTAGTCCTCTGGGCCTGAACCGTTGATACGAACAAACCCCATATTGGTTCCTAGTGCTAACAACTGAGCAGCACCAGCCGCAAGTGCAACTTCTCCCATTGCCCTTTGTCTTGTTCCTGGGTCGGCACTTGCAACATCTCTCCACCAAGAATCGACAAAAATTGAAGTAGGAATTGGAGTGCCAGGGACAAAACCTCTTCTTAAAGAAGATTTGAATATGTTTGTCGCAACTCTCATAAATGGTTGAACAAACCTAATTGCTGGCCCAACGACAGGGAAATCTGCTGACTCTGTTAAAAGAACTCCAGGGATAGAACCCCATCTCCCAGGGTTGATAGCCCAATCATTAGTCATTCCATTTGCAATTCTTTGAACAAAATCTCCCTTCTTAACCCAGTCTGTTGCGTATTGAGTTAGCTCCTCTCCTTCCAGCCCTTTTGCTCTACCTCTTTCGAGGCCATCTCCCATTGTTCTTGCCTCCATTGCAGGCAAAATGTCTTCAGTAAAGTTAACTGCATCTTGAAAATACTTTGCGTAAGGGCTATCTAGTGCAACTTCTGTCATGTTTTTACCGTCTATAACTGCACCCCTAACCGCACCATCAACTCTTTTTTCTGCATACTTAAATGCTTCATCAAACGCTTCTTTGCTGAATTTTTTATGTCCAGCTTCTACTGCTAGCTCCATGCCTCTAGGCATGTGCCTGAAGAACTCGTAACTCCAGCCAGCAACAGTGCTGTTAAAGGAGTCAATAGTTATAGCAAGTCTTGCACCTGAACTTCCTAGAACTTGCCATAATGCGTTTTGAATTTTACCTACTTCTGTTTCAGCCCATTGCTTCTCCATATCCATCGTGTTAATAGTCCAGCCTGTTCTGTCTGTTTTATTTGCAAACAATTCTCCTTGAGCATCTTCGTCTGCAACTTTTCCAAGGACATCTAAAGATGATCTATCTAAGTTTCCAAGAGGTCTTCCTGTCTTAAAGGCAATAGCTGCGTTTCTGAAAGCTGCTTGTAAGTTGTTTAAATAGCTCCCAAACATCTGAGCCGCATAAAGGCTTCTGCCGTAGTCTCTCGAAATAGCACCTCCTACTCCTTGTTCTATAGCAAGTAAACCCATATTAAATACTCCGTTAACTATTGCTTTAGAGGTAGTTAGCCCTCCATTTATTAAGTTTGCACTTCTGGCTAGCTGCATACCTTTGATAGGATTTTCTGCCTTAGATATTTCTCCGTCAAATTTGCTCCATATTCCAGTAGCAGATCTAGGAGAAGTAGAGGCAATAAGCACAGAATCAGCTATCTCATCAGCAGCAACTTTTGTGTCAAGGTCAACTTGACCTATTTCCAATGCTTCTTTTAATCCCTTAAATTTTGTCGCCAAGTCAGCCATGCCTTCTGTTGGTACAAGTTCTTTTTCTAACGCTTGCCTTACAACACTTTCTCCTCTTGTAGGAAGCTTGTAATCGTCTGGTATTTGGTAAGTATCTATATCTCTAGGTAGCTGCATCTCTTGACCAAGTTGACCCCATCTTCTTGTGATATTCATAATTGCTAAGTGCATCCGTCTTGCCGAATCTGCGGATCTAACTAATCGAGCAAGTTGAACACGTTGGTCAACCTTTGGATTAGTTGCTGCTGATTTCCATATCTCAGCTTCTATTTGTGCTCTTAGTTGTAGTTTGTCGGCAAAGTCCATTGCTCTGTATAACGCACCTACTTCGTGGTTAGTAAAACCTTCTGTTAAAGATTCAAGCCCACCTAGTATTTCAGCCCCATTAGCTCCTCTTTCTTCAAACCATTTATGACTATCTTTTTGAACTTGAATACCATCGAAGGTAGGTGCTCCTGTCATGCTTGACCTTGTTGCACCCATGTTTGCCCTGCCCATTGCGTCAAGACCTTCAAGAAGGTTTTCGCTTTGGTGGTTGTAAATGTATTTATTTGCTTTGTCGCCAGCCTTGACAATGTTTGGTTGGCTTTGTGTTTTTTGGAACATGTTTTCGCTCCATAACTCTTCAGGAGTTGTTTCGCCCCTAGCAATTCTGCCTTTGTTTTGCTCAAGAATGTCAGCAAACTCTCTAGCAAAATCTTCATCTCCTTCAAAAGGAACCTTGCTATTGTTGTCTGCAACCATTAAAGGGCCATTTGGCATAATATCTGGATCTCTTCTCTGCTCCTTGACCATCTTCTGAGCCAAGTTTGAATCGTAACCACCTAAAGGTTTTCTTTGTGCAATGTCTCCTTTGTAAGCTTGTTCAAAAATTTCATCAAAAGTTGTATAACTCTTATTCTCGAACAACCATCTTTGAGCATTTTTAATAATTTCAGCTAACTTTTTAAATGGTTTGCTCCACTCTGTCTTCGTGTAAAGATGACCAAACTCGCCCCATCCTGAGAACGCAATAGCTTGTGCTTCGTTGCTAGAGATAGTTCCATCCAATAACGATCTTGCAAACTCTGAACTTAAGCCCATTGATTGAACAACATCAGCAGCCAATGCCCTGATCTCATCGTCAAACTCGACAAGAGTATTAAGTTCCCCTGGTGTTAAATATCTCCACTGAAGACGATGAAACGATTCGTGTAATACAGTAAATTCTTTTGTCCTAAAATTTAATTTCTTGTCTCTTAAATGAGCAGCAATAAAAACAATGTCGTCTATTTCATCAGTAAGTTCTCTTGGCCCATACATGCCAAGTCCTTCAAATTGAGTACCAGCTTCCATGCCGTAAGAAGCAGCTTGCCCTTCTGAATATGTACCTCTTAACTCAGGTTCAATCTTTAGCTTTACATCTTTACCTGCGACACGATTAAGAATCTTTTTAAGTTTTATATAGTCAGCAAGGTCTTGTCTTTCTTCTAGCTCTCCAGTGAACTTGTTTGTCCTACCGTTATCAAGATTTCTTTTCCTTAAGAACTCAGGAATGTCGCTAGACAAAGAACCATTAGGGTTTTCGTCTGCTGCTTTTTCTATTCTTGTCTCGTTGGGTTCAATTAAACCAAGCTCTTCTTCTATTGCTGTTCTGTTATTCCAATATTCTTCGTGTTTAATCTTTTGAGCATCCCATCTTCTTTTTGCTTCTGTGTCTAGCTTCCCTCTTCCTCCTATCAAGGAGTCAGGGTGTGCAGGCTCTGGCCCTAAAGCTTGAATCCTTAGATCTTGAAAGCCAGCTTCATCAACTAATGCTGCTGCTCTTGCTGTTCTGTTCTCGTCAAGAAGTGCCTTAGTCCAAGGGAACAACTTGGTCATTGGCTGTTGCAAGTAGATAACAACTCTTTCGTAATCTCTTAAAGCTTTTTGAACTGCTTCTTCTGTTGCAACTCTTGCAATGTTGAGAAGGTTTATCAAGTCGCCAACTGTATCTATAGCTCCTGCGTTACCTTTTGCTCCATCGGAAAACTTGTTCATTGCTTCGACAAGTCTATTCAATGCAATCTCTGCTTGATCTTGCTCTGGAGCCATACGCAAGAACTTTGAGATAGGAGTCCTTTGAGGTACTTTTTCTATTGCTGTTTTAAGTGGTTCAGCGACTGGTGGCTCTTGGTCAATAGTCCTTGAATCCATCTCCTCAATAACAGCTTTAGCATCAAGATCTTTTGCAAGTTCTCTTTTTGCTCTAGCTAAATCTCTTTTTTGCTTTGTCGTTCTTTGTGCTGGATCAATCGCTTCAAGTGTTTCTATCTTTGCTGTTCTATTTGCAACTTGCTTCTCGCTTAGTAGATCTTTCTTCTTCGAGTTTGATAAATCGTTGAGTTCTTTTGCGTCAAGATTTTCGTAAGGGCGTGTAGTAATAGGATTTTCTACTTCGACCTTTGCTTCTATCTCTTCCGCTTGCTTGCGAATCTCTGCCGAGGCTCTTTCTCCTCTTTCTGTCTTCCGAGGAGCTTCTACATCTACAGGTTTCCAAGGATCTTCTATCTGAGGTTTGTAAACTTCTTGGTTAATAGCTTCTTTTAATTCAGTTAATCGTTTGTCTACTGCTCGTCTTGCAGCAGCATCACCAGCACCCTGCATACTTTCTACGACTTCATCTAAAATTGTTTTTACTGGGCCTGCATTTAAAGCAACTTCATTAAACCTTTGACTTAGTATTGCTGCTTCGTCTAACGCTCCTCTACTTCCTTCGACATTAACAATGTTGCCAGCAGCTTCAATGATCTCTTGGCTTTTGCCTCCTTTTGCAACTGCTCTTAAGGCACGAATTTCATTCTTAAGTACATTTTTTGCGTACTGATTAACGGCTGCTCTTTTCTTAAAATCACTATTCTTGACACTCATCCCAAGGTCTTTCAAGAATCCTTCTTCCCCAGTAGTAACGATTGCATTAGCAGCAATCTTCATTGCTTCTCTTAGTTTTGGTGCTGACCAACCCTTTCCTTCTTTTGCTACTTCTCTAATGATCGAATCATCTAATCCTTCGATAGAGCCAAGTGCTGCACCTCTGTCAGGAACTATTTCACCATCAATAACTTTGGTAAATAATTCTGAAGGTAAGCGAGATAGCTCAATCCCTGTTGCTGTCTTGGCTGTGCCGACATCAAGATTATATTTAGTAGCTAAATCTTCTGGAGTAATGTTTGCATCTCTCATTAGCTTTGCTATGTCAACTGACTCTCCATGACCTTCTGCAATATTTCTCATTGCTCCTTGCGTCCTTGCGTCTGCTGCATCTCTTGCAGATATTTCTTCTACTGCAATGTCTAGCCTTCCACTTTTCTTTGCAAGCCAAAGACGGTTATGACCATTAACGACAGTAAGCCTGTTTGTTTCTGGGTTTCTCCAAACCTGTATAGGGCCAGCAAGTTTTTGGTCAAACTCTGGAGCTTTTCTTATTAGTTCACCTGACACTCCTGACTTGTTCAAGACTCCTGCTGCCTTGAACTGCATGACTTGAGGCTGAACATCTATGCTGTCGATCTGCTCCATCCTGTATTTGCCAGCAGTTTCAGGAGTAGATATTTCTTTTAGTTCTTCTGCTTGCCTAAGATTGTCTCCAGCCTCTATAAGATCTCCCATCTTCTGACCAAACTCTGCATCACTAGGTTCTGCATTAATAATTGAGTCAGCTTTTGCAGGATCGTTTCTAACTGTTTTTTCTGCCTCGTAAACTTCTTCTAGTCTTAACTTTAATTCTGGTGTCTCGATAAGTTCAGGCTGCTTAAAGACAGTTTCAGGCATTATCTTTGCAAGCCTGATTCTCTTTAATTCTTTTTCGTTTCCTTTGTTAAAAGCTTCGTCTATAACTTTTGGCGTAATTTCCGCTTCTCCGTTCGCAAATCTCTTCTTAGCTCTTAAGTTAGTTTGAGCTTTGTACTTTCTGTTAAAGACTGGGCCAAATTTTTTATATGCTCTAAAGGCTCTTACACCTTCAAATCCATGACCAAACATTCCTCCTAAGACAAAACCTGCAAGACCTTGCTTGCTACCTGCTTCTGCAAAAGTTGTGTCAGGACTGTTCTTATAAATATCAGTCCATGCAGGCCATCCAGAGTAAGGCTGCCAAACTCCGTTCTCGTCATATTCTCCTGTGACCATAGTGCTTCTAACGTCAAGCTGGTCAAATAAGTAGCCTTCTGGAGCAAGCTCCATTGTTATTTTTCCAGACTTAAAGAGTAAGTCTTGAACTCTTTTACCTCCCAGTTCTTTGGGTAGTTTGATTACTTTCTCTGTGCCAGGAACTTTGACCCCTTTAGGAACTTTTGGGTTAGTAGGAACACCTTTTATTTTTGTTTTACCAAAAGCACCTTCTGCTGTTTGGACTTTCTTCTGGAAATTATCAAGCAGTGTTCTGGTTCTTGTCGGCAAGTTCTCTGCAATCTTGTTGCCAACCCACTGTTTGCCTTTAAATCCAGTGTATTGCTTAATTGCTCCACCAGCGTTTTTAAGCAGCCATAGAAATTCTGCAAACTGAACACCAGTAGCACCAAACTCTTCTACTACACCTTCTAAAGGAAAATCTGGCACTGGTTCTCCAAAAAAGATACGAGCATCTCCATCTCCTAGTTTTGCTCCTGAAAGTCGTTTTTCTATATTTGCTCCACTTTGAATGTTTCTTGCTGTTCCAGCAGAAATCATTCTTGTTAGCTTATTTCCTAGCCCTGGGCCAGCAGCATCTTCTTGTATGTATTCAATAGCCTGTTTGCTTGATTCTTCTAACCCTTTCCCTTGAATTAAATTACTTAAACCTACACCTATACCACCTCCGTACGTCTGAGCAGTTGCTGCTACAGGGATCTGACCAACAATATCACCGACAATACCACGATCAATACCTTCTACTGAGAACTCACTAGGTTTGTAAAAGTCTCCTTCAAAAGAAGCTTCTGGCATGTCGTCTTTAACTTCTTCGACAACAAGACCTTCTTTCTTCTCTTTAGTTTCTTCAGGCATTTTATTAAAGAATAACAGGAGCTACCCTTGTCAGATTACTTATAAATCTGAAACAGGGTTGCCTGCTGGATTCATGTCAAATGCTTTTAGTCCTCTTCTACCTGCTATTTCGTTAACAACTTCTACTAATTGCTTCTTAACTTTGTCTGGCATAGGTGTAGAAAAGTGAAAAGAATACTGCTTTATAAAGAAATCTCCAGGTCTATTTCCTTCTTTTCTTCTCCAACCTATTCTATTTAAAAATTCAATCATAGAAGGACTTAACTGATTCTGATATAGCAAAGTATTTAATTCATTCTTGAATGTTTCAGTAGATATTATCTTTGTTCTTCCTATAGAAGTTGTCCAGCTATTTTTTTGTCCTTGAGTAGATGTTTCTTTCATTGCTTCTTCTAAGTTCTCGATTTGACTTGCCTTAATAATTGGAAGTTCATCTCGTATTTTTTGTATATTATCTGCTGCTGCATTAACAAGATCAGTATCTGATTTTTTATATTGACCCATCTTCTCTTGCAACCATAATTCATCCGACATATTGCCAGGGTTAGGTTGGCTAAATATTGCTTCTTTATTTCTCATTCTTGCTGTATTTAAGTCGGTAAAGAATTGCTCATATTCTTCTTCTTGTTTGCTAGTGAATTGCGTCTCTAAGATATTATCTCTTGCTGCAATAGCTTTTCTAAATTGATCTTTTAATCCACCTTTAGCCTTGTTGATTCTTTCTCTAATGATTTTACCGTAGCCATCATCTCTAACCTCATCTTGTTTATCTATTCTTGTGATAAGAGGGCCAGCGTTTTTAGCAGTTAGTCCTTGTGCTCTTAAGTTATCTATTCCTATTCTTTTTGTTGTTGCATCCAAATCAGGATTGTTAACGATTCTATTACCTTTCTCGATAAACAGATCTTGTACTGGCTTTGAGAACAATTTGCGATTAACTTCGACAATGCTATTTATATAAGACTTTGCTTTTTGTGTTGCAATCAAATCTCCTGTTAGTTGACCATCAGCACTAACAGCAGCAGATGCTTTGTTAATTGCTTCGGTTGTTTTTGCTGTAGAAGAATAAGTATCAGCGTCACCTAATTTAAACTCAACAACATATTTCTCTGCTATCTCTTCTCCTAAGTCTTTAGATATATTCTCATGGTTCTTGTTGATTTCAGAAAATGTAGACATCATCTGCTGTGCTAAAGATAATGCTGCGTCTGGCTCTAAACTATCTACCAACTTCTCTCCGTTTGGCCCTATAACTATCAACGGAAAAGCTTCCATTGCTTTGTTTGAGTAATACTTAAATAACTGACTGTCTAACTTTTGACCAATAACATTACCTGCTCCATCTGTCTCTGTAACAGTAGACAAGGCAATAACACTATTAGTCAAGTTATCTGGAATAGATTCTTTGTATCCTTGATGTGCTTCTACTCCAAGGTTCTTTCTAACACCTGCATCAGCGTTACTTATTTCTGCCGCAAGCTGTACTGAAGTAGTCTTTTTGTTTTGCAAAGATACATTGATCTTGTCATTTATGCTGCTGATATATTTTTGTTTCTTATACTCTCCGTGATCTTTTGACTGCTGTTGAAAGCCCCACTTATAAACAGCCCTAACTTTCTCTTCGTATTCTTTTTGTATTATTTTATCTGTCGGCAAATCAACCATGCCAAACAAATGATTCTTAAACTCTACTGACTCAGGAGATAATGTTTCTCTATTGACTAATTCACCATCGGCTCCTGTTATCTGTCTTGCTTTATGGAAGTTATTCTCAAAGTTTAAAATATTAGTTTCTAATTGAGCAGCTAATCTGTATTGCTCTGCATATTTTTCTGTTACAGGGTTAAGAGCTTGAAGCCTGTCAAACAAAGCTTGAAGTTTTTTTGCCTTATCTGAAACTGGATCTGCTTTCTTTAAATCAGCCTCTACTTTATCTTTCCAATCTAAATATGTTTGACCTGGGTATTCTTGGTTAGATAACTTACCGATAGTTTTGGCTGTTACTCTTCTATCTTCATCAACATCTTTTGCACGTTGAATACCAGCAGTAGCAAATTGCTGCAAGTTTGTATTTAAAGAGCCAAGTTCATTTGCAAGCTTCTCAAGATTACTTATAGATGCTGGCTCTGGTGTTAGTTGAGGATCGCTAAGTACAACTGGCCCTGGTGCGTTAGGACTTCGTGCTTGAATAAAGCTAGAGACAGGTGCAGATTGAGGTCTTAATGCTGGTTCGTTTATCGACAGTTCTTGGAATGGAGTAGAGGCAGCACCCATACTTGGCCCACCCATTAAGCGTCTTGATGTTTTTTTAGTTAATGACGGCTTCATAGTTATCCTCTTTTGTATCCACCAGCCCTAGTGTAAGTAAAGCCAGCACTATCGATTGCACTTGCAGTATTTAAGCCAGTAGTAGCACCTCCTAATCCAGCACTTAATATTCCCGCAAAACCAGGGCCACGAACTTTTCCTCTCTTCATTGGTTTTAGTGGATCTAAGTACGTTCTTTCTAAGTATGGTTGTTGACTTGCGATACGACTAGCTCTTTCTATTCCTGATCCTCTTTTTTGTTCTTGTATCTGCTTGCCTGTGAAGGCTAAGTTTTGTGATGTCGCATAGTCAAAGACTGCCTGTTCTCGTCTTGCATCTGCAATTAAGTTTTGAATTGAGTTACCAAAACGACCTGCTGCAAGTATTTCGCCTCTAGCTTCTAACGCTTCTAATGCTGCTCCTCTCTTAGCTTGTCCTGCTGCTTCTTGTTCTTGCATTAACTGTAGGTTCAGTTGTGCAATATCACTTTCGTATGCTTCGTTTGCAAGGTATTCATTCTGTGCCATCAAGTCTTCTTGCATCTGCCGTTGCTGTTGCTCTCCTGTTCTATTTGCATCAGTTTGCAGTACAGCATATTCATACTGCTGTTCTGCCTGCATGTTCTCGAATTCTATCTGTGCGTTCTGTGCTCTAGTCGCTGCTTGCTGCTGCATTATCTGGAGGCCACCAGATAAGATACCTAATGTAATACTAACGGGATCACACATAATTAAATCCTCACGAACTCATAGAACAAACGACCTTCTGGCCCATATTCTGAGTGCTTTTTGATGAATGTAAATCCCATCCACTGAAGCCATCTGACATGAACTTTGTTTCTAGCATCTACTACATTAAATAATACAGGATACTCCTGAATAATCTTGTCTAGCTCCACCTTAGATCGTCTTAAGAACGTACGCTTGTCACGTACATCATCTAACATTGACTGACAACCTAACATCCATATACGACCAGACGTATCTGATTCAGGTATCACACCCCACATACCCATAGGATGCCCATGTCTGCTAACCATAGTCATACAGGGGTTACTCTTAAAGAAGCAGTAGAACAAACTAGCCACAGGTGTTAGCCCTGACTGTGCTCTAACTTCAGCTATATCCTCATCTCTCATGTTGTCGCCAATAGTTCTAAGATCTTCTAAGCAAGTAAGTCTTTGATAAGCTACATCCTTTTCGCTCTCGTATGGTAGAACCCTTCCCATTCTGCTGATTGGAATCGACAAGGTAGTGGACTCGTAGAACTTATTACT
>TARA_R100000655_G_scaffold30834_1_pt1 | contig 11159 bp, 11 predicted proteins | sample TARA_R100000655 | Tara Oceans TARA_R100000655 (sample SAMEA2622497) | marine metagenome | biome: marine biome (ENVO:00000447); feature: deep chlorophyll maximum layer (ENVO:xxxxxxxx); material: "saline water (ENVO:00002010), including plankton (ENVO:xxxxxxxx)" | depth 90 m
TATATTAAAAAGTTTTGTATTTCTACTTAACCATCTTTTATGTGCTTTTAATTCTTGAAGAATTTTAGTTAACTCCTCTTCTGTTAAAACACCATCACCCATTGCTTCAATAATGCTATTTCTAACACGAGCAGCTGTTGATATATTTTTAGCCGGATGTTTTTCGGTATACCTTCTTTTGACTGTCACTCTCTTTTCAGAAATGACATCATCGAATTCTTTTAAGTGCCTCATTGTTTTATTTTAATTTTCTAATTCAGATTTTCCATCCCATTTTTTAACGATGTAATGCTTACCATCTTTTTCTAAATATCTTGGGTCTTTCTTTGTTGGTCTCATAAGTAAACCATGAGAGGAATCACTTCTTCCATGCTTACCTCTATCTTTTTTATCCCAGCCTCTCGTTGTGACTATCCAAGAGCCGCCTGAAAAGTAAGAAGAAAATTGCCCTCTATTTGCTCTATCATTAGGATCTAATCCTTTATGCTTAACAATTAAATTTTGTAATTCTTTCCAAGTACTTTTCTTATTTTTCTCAGCATAATCTAATACCATCTTTTTAATGGTATCATTTTCTTTTTCTTCGTTTAATCGATTAAACCCTTTGTAATTTAGTAATTCCATAATTTACTTTATTTGTTTATTTATTCTTACTTAAGATCAATTCCGTATGTCCCACCTTGGTTTCCTGCACTTGAACTAAAACTTGGTGGAGTTTTTATCCAAATCGTTCCATTACCCATAAGTTTTCCAAATTTTGAAGGTTCTACTATTAAGAAATCTCCTGCATCATTATTAAAGGCTATGTAACCAAAATTTTCTAAACTAAGATAGTAATCAAAATAAATGTTTACCATTACTGAATGCCAAAGAGGTAAATTCAAACTCCCATCATTATTTATAGCCGGCACTAATTTAGCAGAATTAGAATTTACATCTAAACCAAGGAGGTAATTTTTATATGCCTCCATAATATAACGTGAAATCGTTTGTTTTTGTTTATTAGTAAATTTACCCTCAGGTTTTTGAGATCTTGCTAATATCTGTAACATTTCCCCAAACTTTCGGCTTTCCTTTTTTGTTATATTCCAACTTAAATCACCTGGTTTAGGTTTAGCTACAACCTCGGACATTGATGCAGATGAAAATGGTCCTACTGGGAATTCTTTTGGATTGGCCAATACCTTTTCACCAACCTCCCATAATTTAACAGGCATTTGTTTTGCATCACCATATCCTTTTTGTCCGGCTAATCTCCCATTTGGCCCTTTAACTTCTACTTCTGTATTTCCCACAAATAAATCGCCTTTCTCTCCACTTGCAGGTCTACGACCATCCGCGAAAATTAAACTTAAGAAAACTTCACCAGGACCTTGTGCTGGGCTGGTAGGCCAATTGAAACTCCAAAGTTCTGGAGATATTTTTTTAGTTCCCATAAACTTAGTCGCTGCTTTTATCCCATTTAGTTTTTTACCTACCGTAGAAGCTAAGGTAAAAGTTCTATTAAGTAAATAACCAGCCGCTTTTGCAGGATCCTCGGCTCTACTAATTAGTCTTATTACTCTATCTGCTTGTTCCGGAGGGAAATTAACTGTCCCAACTAAAAATTCATATAGCTCTTTCTTAAAGCTTCCAGTTGTTACGATACCTCGAAGCCTTCTCATTGCTTCATCATCTTTATCATCAATCTGCCCAATCAATTCTTGTCCTAAAATTACATCTATCATTTCTTCATGTATCGGTTCAGCATTTTCTGCTATAGGTACTAATATGTTTTGTAATTCTTCATAAAAATCATGTAAGCTTCTAGGCACCATTCTTTCAAAAGTTTTTCTATCATCTACCTCTAAAGCTCTTCTAACTTTAGAAGCAGATATATCTTCATCTCCTCTTTGTATTTCATGGCCTTTGAATTCTGGAAGAACACCTAATTGAGCTCTGTACTCTGGTTTTTCTATCATTGCACCATAAGATTTTTTCCTATCTGTCCCATATCCCCATAATGCAGGTTCATACGTCGGTCTTAATGCAGCATATATTGTATCGATAGCACCATTAGGAATTACAGTAGAACCGGATAAAAATGGATATTCACTTTGCATAGCCTGGAACATTCTCTGTTGAGCATCTTCATCGAAAGGTCTTTTCTTAGGATCAGGTTTTCCACCTCTTACTAATAATACATGTACAGGTAAACCGTTAAGCTTATGTAATTGTTTGAATACTTTAGCATGTCCTAATGTAAACGGCTGAAATCTTCCAACAAATATATTTACCTTCTTTTTACCTTGGCCCTTATGAGGAACCTTTAATGCTTCGTTCAAATTAACCTTTGATAAATTAGTAAATTCCTTAAAGTTTAGATAGACTTCTTCTTTAATCATTTCTTCTAAATCATTGCCTACATAAAGCTCTTCGTTCATTTTCTTAAGTTCTAGGTAATCCTCGAAAGTTTTGAATTCTCCATCAGTTTCTTCTTGAACAATGTTTTGAATTTTATTAACCATCTTATTAAATTCTTCAATTGCTGAAGACGTCATTATAGGACCTTCCTTTTCAGTATTTCTTTTTTTCCTTAATGAACCTAACATAACTTTGAATAAATCTTTAAGTACATCTGATTGTGATAAAATCTTTTTAGTCTTTTCATTACGGAGTAAGTCCATATTTAAGTTAAATTCTGGACCTTTTGCAAAATCTGCTTTATGAAAATCTAATTTCTGTAAATCTTCACCTCTTTTTTCAACATAATCATTAAAGAGAGCCGATACTAATTCTAGGTATCTTTCTTCTGTAGTGTTAGATAAAACATCATGTCTTTTTAATCCTCTTTCTTCTAAAAAGGCTAAAATATCTAAAAGAACAATTTCATTAAGGTCAGCCGGAGCTCTTCTTAAATCAACAGGTTCTTTTTGTTTCATTAAAGATCGTGTATAAGGATCTATCATTTTTGCAGTAAAGGTACTTTCTCCACCATCTTTGTAAAACTTAAAAACAATAGAATCAATTGGCTGACTTAAATCTGTATGTAATAATGTATGATGTATAGCCGGGTTGAGAACGCCTTTAAGTAAATAAGCAGTAAAAGAATCGGTACCAAATAATTCCATTTGATCCTCTACAGGAACACTTATGAAATCTTTAATCTTTTCTTTTTGTGTGTTTGATAATCTTCCTTGAAAAATAGGTTGCATTGGGGTTACATGAAATTTTGCAGCCCAGTCTTTAATAACCCTAGGATCTTCAATTATCTTTGCAGTTTTTCCTCTTTCATCTTTAACTAATATATGAGTAAGAACTAAACTGTTATGAGGTAATTTTTCATAGTGAATAGAACTTGGTTGATTATGTACAAAATACTGAAAACAAAATCTCCAATCGTTAGGAACTTGAGAAAGAATAGCTGGAGGTAAATCACTAATGTAAGCTATTGGTTTTTCATAATAAACCATCAAGGTTCTATCGATTAAGTTAATAGGCTTTCGTGCATCTCCTTTGTAAAAAGTTAATTCATTATCATTTTTCTGAAATGAAAAAGAAGAGCCTGCCAATTTTTCTGTGACTACTACATAATCAGTCAATAAATCATTAATGAACTGTTCGCCATGTTCTTTATATACGTTTCCTAATTCTTTCACTTATTTAGATTTGTTTCTTTTTATATATTTCGTAGTTGAAGGTAGGTATTTATTATCATAAGAATATGGTTCTTGTAAAAATGTATAAAGACTATCTGGGATATATTCCATATCTAAACTGTTTAGGCTCACTAGAGGATGAGTTATGTTAATTACACCCCACGAAAATCAGCAAAGGTCCGGTCGTAGTCTTTAGGAGCTTCTTTAGCCCATTCCTTAAATGCCTTTTTCTTGTCTCCGCTAGAAAGTTCACTATAAAGCTGTTCTAATCTTTTGGAACTATTTCGACCAGCTTTATACGACCTATGATCATCTGCATAATTGTAATAAAAATCATGCCCTCGTAAAACTCTTAAGTATCGAGTTAATGCTGGGAGTTTATCAAATAGTTCAAAATAAAGAGTATCATTATCAGCTAAACCTTTAAGTTTCTTTTTATTCAAATAAAGTTCCCAATGAGAACGGAACGATCCCTTCTTAAATGCATGTACCACATTACCGTCTTTAAGCTTAATTTCAAACTTAATTCCTTTTTTAGGATCTGATTGATCTTCTATACTTTTAATGTACTTTTCAGTTTCTTCCCAATCAACTGGAATTCCCTTTCTGATATACAAGGTAACATCATGCTTTAATTCTTCAGGCGTTCCCCACTTACTATTGCCTTTTTCATAGTCAGCATATGTTTGGTATTTTGCTTCGTACACTCTAATGTATTTCATGTTTTTAATTATTTTATATAAATATAAACAAAATAATTGGGAAATAAAAATTTTTTCATAACTTTTTTTAGAAAGTTATTAACAATTAAAATAGTTGGTCTGGATACCAACCATCCCATTCGTCTTCCATTATCTACCATATTTTATTATTCCTAACAACTGGTTAATTGCAGCAAACGTTCCAGTTAATTTGTATATCTTTCCTTTGTACTTAAATACAATACCTTCAGTTGGAAAAATAGATTCAATTCCACCTATTCTGTCCAGCCTAGCAAGTTCTCCCTCAACCTTTTTAATTTGTTCTACTCCACCAGTCTTTTTAATTTTTCCTGCTTCTGTTTCAATTTGTTTTCTAAGTCTTTGCGCTTCTGCACTAGGATTAGCCGCTAAAAAGTTTGAAGCATTTCTAAGAATAATAGAACCTAACTCTAAGAACAGATCTTCAAAAGGTCTAATGTTTTCTTTGTACTTTTGTTTTACATCTTCCTTTTCAAATTTCTTAACCAAGGCTGCTTCTTTAGGACCTATCTGTTTGGCAAGAGATCTCATATTCAAAGTTTTCTTATCACCATATCCCCATCGTAAAACTAAACCTTCTTTAACATCATCGGATAAATTAGGAAACTGTTTATTGATTAGTTCTCTCCACCACATTTCATTATATTTAGAGATAGGATCTGATGGTCTTAAATTATATCTTTTTTGTAAAGCATTAATTTGAGATAAGAATTTAGATTGATTTGTACTAAAATCTAAATCTTGTTGTAATTGAATAACTCTTGGCGGAATTATTTGAAATTTCTTTCCTATGTCTGATTTGACTTTATTTAGAATTTGTGGAATTTCTTTAGCAGGTTTACTGTCAGTGCCTAGGATATTTCCATCTCCATCAGTTTTGGTTAGGTTATGAAATTGTATAACATCCGTATCATATAAGATTACATTAGGATTCATTGTGGTAATAAGCTCCATGTTAAGGAAATTCTTACCTCCATCAAAAATTTCTTCTTGTCTATCTTTAGGTAATCCTAATAACAATTTAGCTAAATCATCTGCCGCAAATTGAAAAGTATCTTGTACCGCTTTACTTGGGTGACCTTCAAACTTATCCTTAAGTTGAGAAAGAGACATAGGAGTTTTGGAATCTCCTTTATTTCTAGCAAATTTAACCTCGCCGTCCTTTATAGTAGCCCATAAATTTTGACCATCGGTTTTTTCTGTCGGTTCTTCTTCAAAGTTTAATTCTCCTCTAAGACCTGCTGTGATCATAGACTTAAAATCATCAAAGGTTAATTCCTTATCATCAAAGGGATGCATCATATGCCCTGAGGCCCCACCTTCAAAAAGAAAAGGCTGGCCTTTTTGAGCCAGCCATTGTTCATATAGTAAAATATATTTCATTTAACAGTCGCAACATTTACATTTACAGCTTGTGCCACATTTACATTCAGTACAATCACAGTTCATATTTTTCATATCTTTTAATTTTTATTGTCGACCGTCAAATACTATTGCCATATCGCCTGTTTCCTTGTCATCCAATTCAACATATTTAATACCAGCCTTTTTTGCTTCATCGCGTATTTCAGCCGCATCTCCAACTGCATTTCCAAAAACAACAACACAATCTTCTTTTTTACAACCTACCTTTTTTAGAGCATCATGATATTCCTTAGGGAGCTTTTCATCTCCACCTTCATCAGCATCAGTAAACCAATCCCAAACTCCATCAATTCCTTGACTGAATTTGTTTGTCTTAGGTCCACCTTTTCTGGCTTTATTTAATTTTTCGTTTAAGAAATCTTTGTATCTGAGTATATTCATAATTTTTAGTATTTTACTATAATTTCTTTTGGTACATTCTTCTCATTATCAAATACGGTTGATAAAGCTTCATATATTTCAAATCCTCTTTCTTCGTATTGCCTTTGTGTATCAGATAGTTTACCCCATCCTTTTAAGGTTACGATTATGTTATCTCCCTTTTTTGTTTTATAGGTTGCCACATAATCATCTGAACCTTCATGCAATCTACTTTGCCCCTGTTGAAAATTTTCAAATGTTGGAATCATTGGTTAATTTATTTTTAACCCATACTTGATTGAAGAGCTCCTACCATTGCTCCGAAATCGTCTTTGTATTTATCTTCTAAACCTTTAACAACTTCTTCAGCTTTAGTTTCATCAAAGTCATCTCCATGAGCTTTCTTTAATAATTCCATAGCATACTCTTTGAATTCATCAGCCGACTTAATTTCTTTTTCGTTGATTTTTTTCAAAGATTCGTTAATCTCTTTTTCCGTCTTTCCAAATCTTTTTAGGATTGATCTTTTTAGAGATTCCGATACATCAGAATCAGGAACAGAAGTTACGACCTTTCCACCTTCTTCAGTACCTACTTCATCTGGTGAAGTTTCAGGCTCTTCAGTAATTTCTTGGTCTTTAGTAACAAGTTCTTCACCTTCAGATTCTGGTTGTTTTTTAGGTTTACCTTCTTCCATTGTTGTAGCAGCTATTCCGGCAGCAGATTCAGAACCATCTCCTTTTTCTACAGGTATTGCTTCTCCAGCTGATCCAGCCTCTTCATCTTTAACTTCATCTTCGATAGTTTCAGCCTTAGCTTCCATTTCATCTTTTCCAACTTCTTCTTTAACAGCTTCATCCTTATCTTCATCTTCATAATCTTCACCATCATGAGTTTTAGATTTGTCTCCCTTGTTTCCACCTAATACAACATCATCGAATTTTTCATTCTTAGCAGATTCATCCTTATCCTCATCTTCGTAATCTTCTCCATCATGTGTTTTAGATTTGTCTCCTTTATTACCGCCTAATACAACGTCATCGAATTTTTCATTCTTTTCTTCATCTTCATCTTCATAATCTTCTCCATCATGAGTTTTAGATTTGTCGCCTTCATCACCGCCCCATACAACCTTGTCGTATTTCTCAGTAATAAAATTATCAAAAGAAAGTATATGAGATTCATCTTTCTTAGCTTCCTCTTCTTCCTTTTCATCGTATTCCTTATCTTTCTTAAGAGCATCGATTTGTTTATCATCAGACTTAACAGCTCCTTTGTAATGGTCTACCTTTTCTTTATCATCTTCATCATCAACTTTCTTATCTCCTCTATCTTCATCTTCATCGCCTTTCTTTTCATCATCTTCTCCACGTTTCTCTCCATCATAACCATCTTCTGCTAACGGATCTTTGGATGCAGCTACAGGTACAGCATAATCTTCAGGTTCTTCATCATCATCGTGATAATTGATATTCTTATTAACTGTAACTTCCTTTTCATCTAAGAAATCTTCGAAAGTTTTAATTCTTCGACTTGCCTTAGGTGTATCAGCAGACTCTTCTTCTTTTTCAATTTCTCTTCCAGCTTCAGTATCATCTTCTTCATCTGGAACTTCTTTAGTTATATCTTGATCTTTAGAAACCTTTTCTGCGCCTTCTTCTCCAGGCTGTTCTTCAGGTTCTCCCATTGCTAAACCATCATCTTCAATTTCATCAGCCGTTGCTTCACCGTCTCCTACTTCTTTAGGGACTGCTTTACCAGCTCCACCTACTTCTTCATCTTCACCTTCGTCTCCAGCTTCAAGTTCTTCAGCATCTAAGTCAGCTTCAGCAACTTCAGCGCCAGGATTTCCTTCGCCTTCTTCTTCACCTTCTTCACCTTCTAATGATTTTGGTTCTCCTAATTCAATATCTTTCTTTTCGATTTCCTCAGCATCATCTTCACTGATATCAGCTTTCTTTGGTAAATCTTTAAGTAAAGATTCAAGTTTAGTTAACATTTTCTTTTCTTTTGCTATTTCTTCTAGACTACTGTATCCAAGCTTTTTAACTAGGTCAAGAACACCTGCACCGTAGGTCTTCGTAATTGATTCTATTAGGCTTTTTTCCTCATTTAGAATCGCAGAGAATTTTTTGATTGGTTTCATGCTATTATTTTCTTTTTTTTATATATTCAAGCTCTATTGCAATTTATATTATATTAGTATCTTATTGTTTGTACATCACAGGGAAACTTTTCTTCCCTATATATTTTTCTTCTTTCTATACCGTGGCGATAAACATAGTTCATCCATTCAGTTCCATCATTAGAGTATCTAAAGTCATCTACAAAGTCGTAAATCTTAACATGTGACTTTGAATGATGTTTTCTTAAACCTCTACCAATACTTTGTCTAATTATGACTTCGCTTTTGAAACTTTCGGTAAAAAATATGTTATGTATTTTTTTAATGGATATTCCTGTGGAAAAAGTACCATAACTGGCTACAATAATTACATCTTCACCTTTTTCCATTCGAAGTTTGAATTCTTCTCTTATATCTTTAGAAATTGTACCATCGACATAATAGACTTTTTTATCCGTTAGCTCCCTTAACTTATTATATATTTTCTCTCCGTAAGCTATCTTATGAAAAAGAACTAATGAATTGGAATGAGTCTTACCAATAACCTTAGAAATAAATTCTAAACGCTTGTCGGATTGATTGATAAAATTTTGTTCTAAATTAAATAAATTTTTCCTATCAGCATAATTACGTGATAATTGCCAAAATGCATCTTTTTGTTCATCGGTCGCATATTCCATGTGGAGTTGAATAACTTTACAATTCGATATAAAACCTTCCTCCTGTAATTGTGCGGCCTTAACTTGAGTGACCAAAGGTCCCATGGCAGACATTAATGTTAATCTATCAACCGTTCCTCTTTTTGGAATGGTCCCACTCAAACCAAACCTATAATCACAATGCCAACATTTATCCGTTATCTTTTGTATGGATACAGCTTTTGCTTTATGAGTTTCATCTACCATAACTACATCAAACTGCGAAAAGTATTCGGCATCTTTTTTAACTAAAGATTGATATGTTCCAATAACAATGTTAGAACTTTTTCTTATCTTAGCACCAGAATAAATTTGTTGAACCTTTAGAGAAACTCTACTTTTGTAATTATATTGTTCAAAATCACCAGTTGCCTGCAGAACTAATTGTACATTAGGAACAATAAATAAAATTCTTTTCTTTTCTAATTTCTCCATCAAATAAGCAACGACCATAAAAGAAATTAAAGTTTTACCTGCTGAAGTTGCTAATTCGGCTAAACATCGACGGTACTTTAAGATTTTGAAAGCTGCATCAATTTGATAGTCTCTTGGTTTAATATCAGGATGTTCTTTGAAAAAACCATCAACCCATTCTCTAAATTCTATTTCATTAATTGTTCCATCAAAAATTTCAGTCACTCCATTTATACTTAGAGGCAATTCATACTGACGACAAATATCTACAACTTCTTTCCATAAACCTGAAGGAATTTTATTTCTTTTAATGAATGAAATGTTCCCATCCCATATTTTCTTTTTCACTAAAGGATGAAATCTCCAACCGTCTATTCGTTTGGTGAGACTACTTTTTAACTGCTCATACTCTAATTCGGTACAACCGTCAATAACTAAAAACTTTTTATTATCTGATAATGAAAGTTCCATTACATATTATCCTCCAATTGAATCCTATTTCTGATTGCAAATGCCATGTTATCTAATGTCCTAATACATTGGTCATAATAATCAACATGCGATTCAATTAAATTGATTTGTGTTTTTAAGGGAGCCAAGTCAGCTTTAATAAAAGCATTCTTTTCTCCGTTGGTTAATTTAATATCATAGTTAAGACTATAATTTCGATATAATTCTTTCCAATACTTATCCCAGGCTGCATTCCTTTTATAGATAGTTGATTTGAATTCACTTACCTTATCTAACAAAATTTGTCTATATGATAACATCATAACTTGACATTCTGCTAAGTCATTATAGTTTTTACTTTTTACAATGAGGTCTTTAATTTTTGTTTTCCAATCATCACGGTCTTTAACTAACTGCGATTCAAGTTTTATATTTGCCTCGTTAATTTTTTCTACGTCTAATGCCATTAAAAAATTCCTTTATCGTTTTTCTTTCTAAGTACCGTCTTCTTAGGTCTAAATTTCTTTTTAGGTTTTCCCATTGTAAAACCTCCGGTATTTTCAATATCTTTTGCTCCACTCTTAAACTTTGTAAAAAGCTTAAGCTTAACTTCACTACTTTCTAAATCATCGAAGAAATTTTCCAACTCTTCGGATTCGTTAATAAATTGTTCAAAGTTCTTAATCATAAAAATATCATATCCTTTGGATCATTACTAAAGTATTGGTCTAAATTTTCTAAACATCCGGTTCGGTTCTTATATTCATATTTGATTAAATCATTTAGATCTTTTATTCTTTTACCTGTTAAACCGTACTGCCTTAAAAAACTATCCCACATAAAAACTTTTTGACCTTTCTTAATTTTTTCTATCATTTTGTTTTTACCTTCACTATCATTATCTAAAAGATAACGTGCAGTAGGTATTTCATCAAAATCAGTAATTTTCTTTTTTACTCCTGTTAGGCCAATTGAATTATTCATAAACATTGCATCTATTGGTCCTTCAAAAATTGTAAAGTCTCTTCCCATATCCACTCTAAGAATACCAAATAGCATTGATATTTTATTTATCGCGGTTAAATCTTCGTCAGATAAATTATGAGGAATTTTTAATCTATCATAAATCCTTTCTAAGTTCCATGTTTTATATTTAGGACCTCCTGTACTTTCTAACTCTCTAGTTTGAAAACCTACTATCTTTCCGTTTGTATCCAGATTAAATACATATAATTCTTTTCTTTTAGGATCATATCCAAAAAATTCCAACTTATGATGGAGTAATCTGCTTTTCAAATATGGGTATGCC
>TARA_R100000655_G_scaffold107365_4_pt1 | contig 11113 bp, 4 predicted proteins | sample TARA_R100000655 | Tara Oceans TARA_R100000655 (sample SAMEA2622497) | marine metagenome | biome: marine biome (ENVO:00000447); feature: deep chlorophyll maximum layer (ENVO:xxxxxxxx); material: "saline water (ENVO:00002010), including plankton (ENVO:xxxxxxxx)" | depth 90 m
ATAGAAAGAATAAGTATAGTCAAAGCTATGCCAAAGGCAGAGGCACAAAGAATATTAGAATGCCACGTCAAACGTATACACTTTGAAACAAAAGAAGAAACAGATACTTTTAGTAGTGCAATACAAGATAACTACGGGCATGCTGGGAGAGAGTATGTTGGCCAGGTAATGGGTAACATATCAGGTGTAAAGAAGTTACTAGGTGAGGTACAAGCAAAGGTGGACGAAAAAGCAGGTCTTACAGCAGAGAATAGGTTTTGGTCTGTATTGGTATCTTGTAGCCTGACTGGAATAATACTAGCAAAGAGAATGGGTCTAGTAGACTATGACACTAAAAATTTATTTAACTGGACTATAGAACAATTAAATCAAAACAAGCATCACTCGGAGGACATGTCTGCGTCTGTAGAAGAAGTGCTTAACGATTACATACACGAGCATTGGAGTAACGTGCTTTGGATAAAAAGCACAGATGACCTACGTAAGCAGGCAGAGATAGAGCAGGTTGTTGTACCCGAACATTTACCTAGAGGTAAGTTAGTAGCGAGATACGAGACAGATTTAAAGAGAGCTTATCTAATACCAAAGCCACTCAAGGCGTGGTGTGGCGATCAGCAAATAAACTATAACTCGTTTGTACATGATCTCATAAAGAAGTTAGGGGCACGTAGGAGTAAGATGAGGCTGAGTAAAGGCACTCACATGAATCTGCCTCCAACTGATGTAATAATAGTAGATTGTGCAGTAGAAGATGTCGGTATTAAAGACTTATGATTTAAACCCTGATGGGGTTCACATAGTTGTAAACTGGGATAGCATGGGAATCAATGCCTCTGTGTTTATATTATGTATAAATACTGTGGAGGCTACCAAGCAAATAAAAAGAATATTTATATCTAAAGGTTGGGAAAGCGAGATACGCACAGTCGTTGAAGATGGCAAATTAGGTGTGCGTGTATGGCGTATGTCTTAGTCAAAATCATACATATCTTCTTCATCTCTCATGTATGCCCGCATTTTTGGACTCAGAGATACACCGTTGTGCATTGTTGCTGATTGCCTAACGTGTTGTTTTATTGATCTTCTCATTGCATCTGCACTTATGGCAAATCTAGGATGTCTTTTATTAAATTTATTTATGGCATTTAACGCATCTTCTGTATCCATACCATGTCTTATTTCTAAATATAACTGTCTTAGTAGCTTTGAGCGTCTTACATTAACAGCTTTATCTATACCTTTAGCTACTTGGTTTTGTTCTTGTGCCCTCGTGTATTCTGATGGCGGAAAACCTAGGAATTGAAAGAACAGTCCATGTCCTGATATGTCATCTACTATTAAATCACCACGTCTAGTATATATACCATCATCAGCTATATATCTACCAGTTTTAAAAATGTTACGAATAGCCGCAGGCATCATACGTTCTATGCCTCTTTGAGTATCACCAAACTCATCTGTTACCTCTGATATACCAGCTCCAAATTGGCCTATAACACTACCTGCGGGGCCTAACAAAGTCTTTCCAACAGTTTCTAGTACACTATCATCCTTGTTATAGGGATTATTTCTAAATATTAAATTAGATAAACCTACACGACCTGATATATCTGTAAATTCAGCACTTATTGGCCCTTTGTATAAATGATCCCCTAAAAATCTATTTGTTAAAAACTCTGCTGATTCTTCTTCATCATCGAGAAACATATTTGCAATAAACATTACTAAACCTACAAACGGCATACCTTGAATACCTGCAAGTAAAGCAGATGATGCACATATACCTAAAAATTGTTTTTGTGCTATTTTCTTTTCTTGTGGTGATAAACTTTTATCTGCACCTACAGCTTTTAGACCTGTTTTTATTAAAGTATAATACATTTGTATGCCGTAAGATTTATACATCATGGCTACACGACCAATAGGTATTTGAGCTATTCTAGGTGCGTTGGCAAGAGATGCCCCACCGTTCATTTCTTGTGATCTGTATAACGCTTCGTTTGCGGCTAACTCTTGTTTTTCTGCCGTAGATAAATTTCTTTCACTTGCCTTTGTGCTATTCTCTAACCTATTTAATTCTAAGTTATAGGTAGAAATGAGTGCTACCTGTCTGTTAAATTTTTCTTGTTGATGGAAAAAGAAAGCAGAAAAAGCATTTATTTTATCCCAAAGGTTTCTTGCTCTACCACCTTCTTCTAGTGTTAATGTATCATAAAATAAGGAACGGTTTAACTGACCTCTATCAGATGCCGATTGAACAAGTGGTAATAATCTGTTTAATTGTCTTAATTTGTTAGCATCAACATTTAAATCATCTCGCAATTTAAATTTACCATCTTTGTCTGCAACATAATAATTATCTATAGACCAAGCCGCTCCTACGTCTACAACCTCTCCATTTGGAGTTGTTATTTTTCTTGCTTTTTTTCCTACTCCACTACTGCCTATAAATACCCCTGCTTCTTTAATGGCTTTAAAAGATTCTCTATGTCCATACTTACCACCAAGTATGGGTTGAAACATAAGAGGCACTTGTGTCATGTTAACTATAGCAGAGGATATGTTAAGACCTATTGTACCTAAAAATGCTATTCTGTTAGCTTGTGCAGAAGCTCTCATCAATATATCTCTAGGAGGATTTCTTGCGAATCTAGCTCTTTTTTGTAATTCAAGTACATATTCTTTTGCTTTAGGGTTTCCTAGTTTTTTATAGTCTTCTGCCAAACCGTCATCTATTTCTTGTAATTTTTTCCCATACTTCATTCTAACGACTTGACGGCCTATATCATAACCTTTTTCTTTAAATGCACCCAAGGCATCTTCTTTATACCCAGGGCTGTTTTTTCTTTTTACAAAAGATTTAGCAAAAGAGGTTGCAGGTAAAGTCTCTATAAACATACGTAGCACTTGTTCTTGAGTTACATCATCTACTTTATTAACTTTCATAACTTGTAATACATCTTTTACAAAAGAGCCTGACGGTGCGGTTTGAAAATTCACTTTATCTAAAGTAGAGTAAGTTTCTACGTTAGAAACATCAGGGTCGTTTGCTAATTCTGCCATTGCCCTTTCTCTACCTCTGTTAGACTCGAATGCTTCATACGCCATTTCTGTAGAATCACCCTTTTTAATTTGGTATGAAACCCAATAATCACCTTCACGAGTTAACGGGAAGTATGGTTCTATTTTATTTTTATCAAATAATTTAGCTAATACTTCTTTTTTTAAACTTTGTTTAACTTCTGTGCTTGCATCTGAATTGTCTATTTCACCAAGTATAACATTTTTTAATTTTTCGTATTGTTTGGCATAAGTTCTTCTCATGTCATTGTAGATAGCTTGACCTTCTTGACCTAGCTTGTTCCACTCTTTTTGTATCTCGTCATACTTTTTTAATAGATCATTACCACTTTCATCTGTTCTAGCAGTGCCATCTTTGTTTTTATATTCGTCTCTTTTTTTAGTAGGATCTACTCTAAATACTGTGCTTTGATACACAACAAAATCAAATGATTCTTTTCTACCATCGTTTATGGCTTTTTCAAAAAACGGCTCATATTTTCTCATGGCAGCGTCTATAGCCACGTCAACTTGTCCCGTTTCACCATTCATTAAATCTATTGTTTTTTGTAACTCCCTTACTCTAGGTGATTTAAAATTATATCTTGTAGCTAAATCTCCCAAAGCCTGTATAGGTAAACTTATAAATACACCTGATTTTAATAGTTTTGGTGCTTTAGACGATAAGAAATCATATACAACACTTGTATACTTGTTTTTATCCATAACATCTGCTGTGCTGGATACTATTCTTTTTACAGTTTTTAATAGTTCTGGTCTTTGTGCTACTAATGCTAACTGCCCTGCTGATCTAAATTCTGGTGCAGGAGTTATTATATCGTCTATGACCTCGTCTACTCTTGATAGTGCAGAATCTATTTCTTTGGTTGGTTGTCCTGTTATACGCCTTATAAAATTACCTACGATGTTTACCAATCTTTGGAACGCATTTATAGGCTTACCATTGGGATTTAAACCAGCTAACTTTGCTTGGAATGATGGATTACTCATAGCCTCTGCCACAAACTCATCTACATTCGTAGAGCCGTATGCAGTATCTAACATATCTTTTACGTCATTAAATAACGCATTGAGTTGTTTAGTTGTGGGGTGCGATTTGTTAGCTAGATTAGCAGAAGTGACAGCGTGTGCCATCTCATGTAGTATCACGTGTGGATTGAAACCAGTGTCTGCGTCTAGTTTTATTGTGTTTGTTTTGGGGTCAAACAAACCTGATACAGGGATCGCACCCTCATCGGTCAAGTTGTTCACTATTTCTACTTTTGTCGTGCCTACCTTCTGTGCCAACTTGCCTGCAACTTGTGCTGTTTCTTTATTTAAAGAAGTTGCTTGTAGTCCTTCCAACGCAGATTTTAAATCACCTGCCCTCAAAGAATTTTTAATTATAGGATGCAGTGGTAATGATAATCCCTCTGTAGCATCCGCTTTTAAATATTTATCTACTATTATAACTTCGGAATCAGCTATAGCCGCTATCTCTTCATCAGTTATTTTATAATCAGCATCAGCTTTTATTATCTCATCTGCTGTAGCCATATAATCTTCAAAAGTTTGTTTTTTATCTTTTATATTATTTCTAACTTCATCAAACTGCTCTGCCTCTGCTTTTTGATTTGCTTTTAATTTTTTGTCTGTATCAATCTCACCCCATTTACCACCAGCGGCATTACGTCTAAGTTCTCTTTGTTTTATGTAATCAGAACGCTCTATAGCTATTAGTTTTGTAATCGCATCATTTGCTTTTTTAGATAAGTTCTCTCTTGACCAATCTAATATTTCTTTAGCTCTATTCTGACCAGTTTTATCAAAATATTTTTTTAACTCAGGTGTTTTTATTTCTCCTGTCTTGTAAAACCCTTTGTTAAATATAGAATCATGTGCGACAAGGACAAATACGTCAGATGTTCTACTTACGTTTTCTGCATACCTATTAAATGCTCTACCTGCTTTTATATCTAAAGACTCTCTTGTCTGCTGTTTTCCTTTGCCTTTTTCTATTATTTCTTGCAGTTTTTGTAAATCAGACTCTTCAAATATGTTTCCATCATTATTTAAATCAATACCAGTACGAGAATCATAATCAGAAAGAGGTTTACGTAAGTTCTTTACATATTCTGTAAGAAGCCCCTCCCTCGTCTTAACTTCTTTTTTCTTTAGTACATTCTTACGTTTACCTGTTTTCTCATCTGTTTCTATAATTACATCGTAAGTTTGCACCCCTTCGTTTATGGCTTTACTGAGCTGTGACTCTATTCTTTGTTTCTTTGGGCTTTTTTGTAATTTTTTAAATGCTTTTTCGCCATAGATTTGTTTGGTTTTTGTATCTTCTACAACAACTTTTTTAGGTGTTTCTTTTGGTTTTACTAACGGCTCTTTTTTTGGTTTAATCTTTGTTCTAGTTTTTTTACCTAGAGCTTTACCTATACCCTCTACTGTTGCGTCATCTTTCAGCTTCTGGCGGGCCCCTTTACGTCTAGTATCACCTGTTAACTTCTTTACACCCTTTTCTCTGTCAGCTACAAACGCCTCCATGCGTTGAAGTGCATTGTCCGCAGTTGTAACATCTTTATTATTTACAGCCGTATCTAGTTCTCTAGTTATTACACTATATTTACCTCTATCATTCCCTTGTTGCACCTTGGTTAGTCTGGTGCTTAAATCGTTTCTTTTCTGTCTTATCTCATTAAATTTTTCTTTTGTTAACTCCTTATCAGGTGTTACTTCAGTTGTAACTTTATCCACAGGCGTTAATGTATCCTGTTGTTCTCCTTCTCTTCTTCCAACTCTAGTAGTATCTCGTTGGCTAACATCCAATCCTGCGGGTGTAAGTGTTGCAAATCCTTCGGGGCTTCTAGTAGTATCGTCAGGTCTTGTTTCTGCCACGTCTTGTACAGCACCTTCAGTGCCTCTTCTAGCTGCGGTTTCGTCAAGTTTTTCAATCTGTAGGTCATCTGTTTCAACCTTTCTAGTTTCAGGTAGCACCGAGCCTTTTCTTTTTTTGTCAACGTCTGGTATTTCAGTTCTTTGTAATCTTGTGCCTTTTTCAACATCTATACCTTTATAGATATCATCTGTTTTTATTTGTTGATAATCTTTAGCTTCTGCTGGTATAGGTCGCCCATCTCTTACAGCATCAGTGGCTAATTTTATTACAGCTTTCTCTTGTGCATTTATAGCTGTGTCAGCTATACCTGCGTCCCCAAGAGCTTTTGAAAAACGTTTTTCTGTATTTGTTCTACTAGCAGTGTCAAGATTTTCTAATATAGGTCTAAGAATATCACCACGTTTTATCTCTGTAGTTCTTTTTTGTTCTGCATCTAATGTCTTAGTGATATCTTTTAGTTGTGCTTCTTTGGCTTGTTCTAGTTTCTTTTCTGCTTCTACCCTAGCAGTTTCTTCATCTTTAGCTATTAAATCTCTTATTTCTTTTGTCTCGTCTACATCTATTAGACCTTTTAACTGTGCGTCTTCAAGCTCATCTATTAGATCTCGTTGTACGGGGGCATCATCTACTTTTGGTTTAGCTGTTTCTGTTGTTTCGCCTTCTTCTGGTACTAATATAAAATTAGGTTCTTGTCTTGCTAATCCTAAGTCTAACCCTTCAAACAATTCACCTTGATCTTGACCCTCTTCTAGTTTTGGCCCAGGTCTTCTATCTTCTAAAAGTTTTCTTCCTTGTTCTTCTAACTCTGTTTCAGCGTCTAATGCACTTATTGTTTGATCGCCTCTTTGATCTGTTAGTTGTAGTATTTCAGTATTACCATCAGCGTTTGTTCTTTTTCTAAACTTTGGTGCTATCATGTCTCCTACAGCTTGCACAAAACCACCAACACCAGCACCATAACCACCTTGTTCTAGTGCATCATCCATCAATCCTTTTTCAGGGTTGTATATACCTTTTTCAATAGCATTTTGAAGAAACGCTGCAGTAAATTCTTGAGTACCTTCTACTCCTGCTTCTTTAGCTATACGTTTTGCTCTACTAAAAAAATCATCTGCTACATCATCACCAACAGATTTTTTAAATGCTTTTATTATTCTAAGTGGAGATATAAGTTCTGTTGCACCGACTGCACCACCTAATAAAGAAGCTATACCTCTTTCGCCCTCTGTAGCATCTCCTGCACGAGCACGTTCACTAGCCTCACCAGCACCTGCTGACACAGCCAATCCAGCAGCAAGAGGCAATCCTAAAACAGGAACTAATGCTGTTGCACCAATACCAAGAAAAGAACCTAAAGCCTCACCAAATTTACGACCAAATATTTCTTCTTGGCCTTTTTCTGCTGCGAAAAATTCTCTTACAGGATCAGTTGCACTTAATATACCCTCTCGTGCTGCCGTCTCTGTATCTTCACCAAAAGGAGTTACTGCACCTAATGCTGCTGATTCTCCAAGGCCCACTGCACCACCAAAGATACCTTTAATAAATTCTTGACCTTGGTCAATTATATCAGCTTCTTCAGGTTCTTCTTCTATAGGTTTATCTAAGAGATCTTGTAGCTCTGCTTCACCTTCTTCTCGCAGTCTGTCAGCCTCACTTGATAAAGAACCAGCACGAAGTTCTTTGTAAGCGTTAGCTACAGTTTCAAATTCTGGTGTGCCTTGCTTATCTTGGTTAGCAATAATCCACTCACCAATTTGCTCAATGGTAGCCATTTTACTTTATACCTAGTATTTTATCTACTTCGTCCATATTAGTAGTGCCGCCTCCACCACTTATATCTTTTTCTAAATCTTTTATAATACCGTTAGTAACGGCTTGTAGAGATGCTGTATCTGACTTAATAAATGCGTTCATTTGATCTATAAGTTCTTTAGCTCTTTTTTCGCCTGCGGCTCCACCTGGGTTTAGTTTAGCGTCTTCTGCCGCTTTTAGATATACTTTTTGATATTTAGATTTTAAGTCGGCTATGATTTTTTGTGTGCCAGTAAACAATGTTGTTCTAAAATTTCTTAAACTTGTAGCACTCTTTATCTTATTTGCTTCTGCTAACAATGCATTCTTTTGTCTACCTAAATCTGCTTGTAAGTTAGCTATTTCAACTTTAACTTCTCTATCTGCAGCCTGAGACATTAACTTTGCATGGGCTATATTAGCTCTTTGTTTAAAGGTTGCATTATCTACATCCTGCTTATAGAACATTTCTGCATCTTTACTAACTGCATTTAACACAGTCGCATCAAGTTTAGCTTTTGCTGTTCTCGTTGCAGCATTTTCTCTAGCCGCAGTGTCACCACGCTTTTCACCTATATCAAAAGCGGTTTTAGTTATCTCAAAAGTTTTACTTAGGATATCTGCTTTATCTTTGCCTATTTCTTTAATTAAATCTTTTTTATCGCCAAAAAGATCTTGGAAACCTTTTACTTTAAATCTTTCTTGTGCTTTTTCTTCTGCTAGAGATGCCCTTGTTACACCTCCTAGTGTGGTTCCAAAAGTAGCTCCACCTGCTCCACCTGCAAGAGCAGCTCTTAACCTACGATCACGTAACACATCAGGATCTTGCATACCTTCATAAAACTTTTCTTTTCCTGCTAGTAATTTTTCTAAATCGCTTTGTTTTGTTTTTTGTATTGATTCTAACCCAGGGATTATATCTTTAGTAGCATCTGTAAAATCGTCTCTACCCTTTTTTCTTATTGCATCTACATCTTTTATTTTATATGTATCATCTGTTTCTTTTAGTTTTTTAACTTCTTTTCTTAGAGATTCTAAAGGAGATTTATATTTTACTGAAGAAGCATCTATAGCCGTTATACCTGACTTAGGTGCGGTTAACTTATCGTCTTTTGGTTCCTCTCCTGTTCCTAATGTTCCATAACCATAGTCCATAACAAATTCAGGAAGAGGTTTTTTTGGTATATTACCTACTCCTATAGCCATAGGATCTACACTTGTGTTAACTTCGGGGCCACCCATCTGACTAGCTATATCCGCTATGTTTCTTTGTGCTAATTTCCCTAAAGGCGTATCTTTTTGAAATCTATTTAATACATTAGACCCAGGAATTAGTGGTATCGTATCACCTTTTGACGCTCCCATGCCAAGACCCATAACTTGATCGTCATATGCTTGATCTGCTATTAATTTATCACCTAATACTTTTTGCATACCTTCGGGTTGAGCTTTTGGTTCTCTTAGTTTTGCTATAGCAGCTCGTTTTTCTTCTGGCCCTAAATTTTTATCCGCCATTATCTCAGCGATTTTTTCTTGTATTAGTTTATCTAAAACACTACCCCCAGGCTGAAACCCTACAATGCCACCATCTGCCATTGTTTTCATATTAGGTGCAGGTCTACCTGTTATACCTTGAGCCATAGCTTTTTTAAGATTACCTTGCTCTTTAGCTTTTTTAAGAGCCATTATACCACTAGTCTGGTCAATAAGCTCTTTTTTAGTCATATCTAACACTTCTTTTTCTCTTTGTGCTTTAATAGTGTTAGGGTTGTTTTGCATTTTCATTTGCATATCACGGGCAGCGGCTTCTTTCTCACTTTTTAATTTTTGTAAAGCGAGTAAATCTATAAGTTGTTGACCTTTTTGGAATTTTTGCATTAATGCGTTAGGGTTATCTCGAAACGCATTTATTCTAGTTTGTACTTCGTTATCCATTATTGCCATGTTATTACCCTACTATAAATTCATCTTCTGTAGTATCATCTTTTGTAGTATCATCTGTTTTTAATACTTCATTTACATCTTCTGATATATCTTCAACATCTGACTCTGGTGTGGTTAAACCAAGTAACGCACCTAAATCAAAGCCACTACCATCTGCACCAGTACCAAATAGACTATTATATAAAGTCATTATACCACTTGTACCACCTAATAACTCTGATAATGCACTTGGTTGTGCATATGTATATTGTTGTGCAGCAAGCGGTAGTCCCTGCAATAAAGATTGCATATATTGTATTTGTTTATATGGATAATCTCTTTCTTCTTCAAACTGTGTTTTATCTGCTGCAATACCCTCTGCATCTATAGCTCTTTGTATATCACCAGCTTTTAGTTGTGCACCCAAGGCTGTTAATCCAAATTCATTTAAAGCATCTTGAGCAGTTTGTTCTCTACCTTGTTCTACGTTAAACTGCCCCATAGCTTTATCAAAAGCATCTCTATATCCTGCTCCTGTGATACCTGCTAATCTATCTAGTAAACCACGAGCTCCTTCTGCTTCCATGACAGCCTGTCGTGAACCACCAAAAGCTCCTGCTCTTGTTAATCTACCTGCATCCTCGATACGTTGTATGTTAGCTTGTCTTTTAGCTTCATCTATCTGTGGCTGTAATGCTGCCATTATGTAAGGATTCATAAACTTTGCAGCTACACCCTCATCAGTAAAACTCCCAGGGGTGAATCCCCCCATATCATCGGTGGGCACAGTCAAATTAGCAAGTCCTGTAAACGCATCAGTTTGTAAATCGGATTCACCTGCTGTTAGAGGGCCTGTGTACGCCTCATAAGGCATGTCTGCCAAAGCCTCACCTTTACCAAGCATATCTGTTACGTAAGGGCCTACGTAATTTGATAGGGAGGATTCTGTGCCCGTTTGTTGACCTACTAACTTAGCCCCTGGATCTGGGGTTGTTTGGTTAGCTATTGTGGTATCTGGTGTTGTTTCAGTCATGTTAGCCTCTCATAGTTGGCATCATTCTATTAGGATTTATAGCAGGAGCTTGTCTTGTAGTTCCTGTTCTAGCTTTTCTAACCCTGTCCATCATTGCATATAAATTTTTTGCTCCTGCATCAGAGTTGCCATTACCTAACCCACTGACGACATCTGCAGGTATTACAAACTCTCCATCACTTAAAGCAGCAGGTTGTGTATTTCCTATCATAGCAGGCACTTTATCTGCCATACCATCAGTAGCACCACCTAAATACATACCTCGATTTAAACGTGCTATACCACCTCTTGCCAATCCAAAATTTGCTCTTTCTTCTTCTGTTAACAAACTCTCTGCTGTTGGCACAGTAGGTATTGGTTGTGTAGCCGCAGGTGTTGTCTGTGCAATTTGTTCTGCC
>TARA_R100000655_G_scaffold5306_6_pt1 | contig 11103 bp, 9 predicted proteins | sample TARA_R100000655 | Tara Oceans TARA_R100000655 (sample SAMEA2622497) | marine metagenome | biome: marine biome (ENVO:00000447); feature: deep chlorophyll maximum layer (ENVO:xxxxxxxx); material: "saline water (ENVO:00002010), including plankton (ENVO:xxxxxxxx)" | depth 90 m
GTGACATCTACAAAGCCACTGTAGGAACGGAGCGTAGCGGAGTAACGCACGTAGTTCAGTGCGACCCGAAGGGTGAGCGCAGCGAATATTTTCCTCTTGAGGGACGAATCCGAACCTGGGCGAGGACGCAGGCTATGCAGGTGGCACCAGATCACTCTGGCGGCACCTGGCGCTCCTGATCGCCCTGCGGACGGTTTCCTCGCTCCGCGAGGTTCGCACCTCAAGAGGTGCTCCTACAGCGGCTTCGTAGAAATCTGGGGAACATCAATCTTTCCCTATACAACGAGTGTAGTTCGCATCAGACCGGCTCGCCCTCCGGCCCCGCACTACTGGACCGCAGCCGGAAGGTGCCCTCGCCCATGGCCAGTAGCTGCCCCTGCTGATCGAACACTTCCATGGTGCTGTTATAGATTCTGGAACCACCTGCACGACGTGTTCCGATGGCATGGATCAAACCTTCACCGGCCTGGCCGGTAAAGGTGTTGGTCATGGACAGGGTAACCGCCTTGCGGACTCTCTCGGGATAGGGGCAGTAGGTTCCTGCACAGGCACCGGCCACATCCATCAGCGTGGCGAGCACGCCACCATGAATCACGTTGCCCAGATTCAAGTGCTCTTGGCGTACCTGAAGACCCAGTACTGCCCTGCCTTCTTCCCACTCCAGGAAATGCAGCCCGATCAGGGCAGGAAACCCATTATTGAAAAGCGCATTGGCGTCTTCCATGGAAAACGCGGATGGCGGTACTGCTGACATGTGTTGTCCTCGACAAGGGGCAATCAGGCCCGTCCCTGCACCATCTGTTCCACCTGAGCCACCACATCCTTGAGTCGTGGCCCCAGGTTTTCAATCAGGGTACGACGACTGAGGCGCAGCGAAGAGCCCCCGCAGTTAAACGGCACCACCTGGGCACCACCATCCATAATCAGTGGCACGGCAACGCCGCTCACATCCCGGTTCCACTCGCCGTCGGAAATGCAGAAGCCGTACTCCTGATACTCCTCATAGGCGGACTGCAGGCTGCGCTCCAGTTCCGGCCAGGCCGCCGGGTCCTGCCGGCGGATCTGTTCATAATATTGCTCACGCTCTGACTCCGGAGTCGCCGCCAGAAAAGCACGTCCTAGCGCCGAGGTAGCCATGGGCACGCGGGAGCCGATGTTCAGGCGCAACACCAGCGGGCCATTGCCCTGGCATACCTGGATATAGGTCACCTGGGCGCCATCCGGCGCCCCGATCGCCACCATGCAATCGGTGGCATCGGCCAGCTCCTGCATAAAGGGACGAGCCAGTTCACGCACCCCTTCGCTGGCCAGATAACGGTAACCCAGATCCAGGACCCCGGGGCCCAGGCGGTATTTCTCCAATTGCGGCACATAGCGCAGGTAACCGAGCTGGGTCAGGGTGGCTGTCATGCGCGATACCGTTGGACGGGGAATATTGGTGCGCTTGGCCAGCTCCGCGTTGCCAAGGTATTCATCGGACGGACCGAAACAGCGGAGAATATCCAGCCCCCGCGCCAGGGCGGTGACGAAATTCCGGTCTTTGTCGTTGGTGCCCACGTCAGCAACAGCTCTGCGCATTGTTGTATTTCCTTTCAGGCTTCGGGATCGGGAACCGTTCCCCGGCACAGCGGGCATAGATTCCACTTATAGTTATGTATTAACCGCGCAAATATAGCAAAAAGCGGTTCCACCTGCATAAGCCAGTCATGGTCATGACCCAAGGCCTCACGCACAATGGGATCCACACTGCAGGCATCTAAACCATGTCATGTTACGGACCAAGCGGTCAATATTTTAAAACTTCGTTCCATTATTGTATTGTGGGTATTCTGACTCAATAAGCAACCGACAAAAGGACATCCCCATGGGCTCGCTGCAACAGTTCTATATCAATGGTGAATGGGTCAACCCTGCCGATGGCGCCAGCAGCCATACCGTGATCAACCCGGCCACGGAAAATCCCTTGGGTGAGCTGGCCATGGGCGGCGCAGCGGATATCGATGCCGCCATTAGTGCCGCGGCAGCGGCCTTTCCGGCGTTCAGCGCCGAGCCGCTGGAAACCCGGCTGGGCTACCTGGAAAAGATTGCCGAGGGTTACCAGGCGCGACTGGAAGAGATCGCCCAGGCCATCAGCCAGGAAATGGGCGCGCCCATCAGCATGGCTCGCAAGGTGCAGGCCCCCATGGGCCTAGGCCATCTGAAAACTACCCTGGCCGTGGCCCGGGATTACCCTTTTGAAGAACAGCTCGGCCAGGCGCAGATTCGGCGAGCCGCTGCCGGGGTCTGTGCTCTGATCACCCCCTGGAACTGGCCCATGAACCAGGTCATGTGCAAGGTGGCACCAGCCATCGCCGCCGGCTGCACCATGGTGCTCAAGCCCAGTGAGTTTGCCCCGCTGTCAGCACAGATTTTGGCAGAGATCATTGACGAAGCGGGCCTGCCGGCCGGGGTCTTCAATATGGTCCATGGTGATGGCGCCCAGGTTGGTCCGCTGCTGTCCAGTGACCCGCGTATTGATGTGGTGTCACTCACCGGCTCCACCCGGGCCGGCGAGTCCGTCAGCCGCGAGGCCGCGGCCACCATCAAGCGGGTCTCCCTGGAGCTGGGCGGCAAATCCGCCAACATCCTGCTACCCGGTTGTGATCTGCAAAAGGCTGTTACCCACGGGGTGCGGGCGATGATGAACAACACCGGCCAGAGCTGTAACGCTCCTTCGCGGATGCTGGTACCCGCCGACCAGTTGGCGGAGGCAGAGGCCATTGCCGCCGAAGCCTGCAGCACGATTGTGGCGGGCGACCCGCAGAACGAAGACACCGTGATCGGCCCCATTGCCAATGGCCGCCAGTACCAGCGGGTGCAATCCATGATCGAAAAAGGCGTGGAAGAAGGGGCCAAACTGGTTGCCGGCGGCACCGGCAAGCCGGATGGGCTGGAAGCCGGCTATTTCGCCCGCCCCACTGTCTTCAGCCAGGTCAGCAACACCATGACCATTGGCCGCGAGGAAATTTTCGGACCGGTACTGGTGATGATTCCCTACCAGAATGTGGATGAAGCAGTGGCCATCGCCAACGACTCCGACTACGGCCTGTCCGGTTATGTGTTCGGGGAAGACAGCGACGCCCGCGCGGTGGCAGCCCGGTTACGTACCGGCATGGTGCATATCAATGGTGCCGGCCCGGATCTGCAGGGGGCCTTTGGTGGCTACAAGCAATCCGGCAACGGCCGCGAATGGGGCCGCTTCGGGCTGGAAGAGTTTCTTGAGACCCAGTCCCTGTTCCTCCCAAGCTGATCCCGCCTCAGGGGTTCACCCGTCATTTACGGACACAAATACCCTTTTTTTGTGTACTGACACTAGCGCCCCGCCCGGGGCGCCACAGTGCCATTTACCTGTCCTGCTGTAACCCTGAGTATCGTGACATTAGTTAATGTCACAGTTTGACATCCGCCGGAGATAACCGGTCGGGACCAGGAGGACACATGACAACAACAGCATCCAGCAATATCAAAGCCGGTCAGCAGAGCGCACAGAAGGTGCCGCTGGGCGCCACCGTGAACATCCCCCCCCGTCGCCTGGACTTCCAGTTCGACGACAAGACCACGGCGCGCTATTTCTACGATAACGATCCCTTCCTGAGCGCTTTCTGGTTGAGCCTGTCTGCCCTGTTTCCGGAAGGCGAAGCCTTTTTCGTGGACTCCGTGCGCCACTACCGCAAAGAGGTCACCGACGCCAAGCTGAAAGCTCAGGTAGCGGGCTTTATCGGTCAGGAAGCCATGCACAGTAAAGAGCATGAAGCCTGGAACGAGATGGGCGTCAAATTCGGCTACCCCACCGACAAGCTGGACAAGTCGCTGGGCAAGCTGCTCGGCCTGGTGCAGAAACGCACCCCCAAGATTTTCCAGCTGGCAGCCACCGTGTGCCTGGAGCACTACACTGCCATCATCGCCGAGCAGCTGCTGCGCGAGCCGGAGCACCAGGCCCGCATTCTCGACGATGCCACCGCGAAACTGTGGTTGTGGCACGCTCTGGAAGAGAACGAGCACAAGACCGTTGCCTATGACGTGTATGAAAAAGTCAGTGGCAGCTATGCCATTCGTGCCGGTGCCATGATCCCCACCACGGTGCTGTTCTTCGCCGTACTGGGCGTATTTCAGGCGCGCATGCTGGCCTCCGATGGCCGCCTGCTGAACCTGAAGAACAACTGGAATGGCATGAAGTTCCTGTTCGGTCGCAAGGGCTTGTTCACCAAACTGGCGCCCCAGTATCTGGATTTCTTCAAGCGCGACTTCCACCCCTCCCAGCACGACACCGACGCGCTGCTGGACGAGTGGCGTGAAAAGCTGTTCGGCGCCGAAGGCCTGCTCACCGAGCAGCATGCCCAGGCCAGCCAGCGCAAGGGCAAAAAGGCCCACTGATTGATTCTGTTTCTCTCCTTTCAGGGCCGCTTAAGCGGCCCTTTTTTATTGGCAGACGCGGCACGCTTCATGCTCCACGCAATATGTAGGGTGCACTGAGCCTAAGGCGAACTGCACCATCAGGCGCCCGAATGGTGCAGTTCGCCTTAGGCTCAGTGCACCCTACTATCCACCCAGCTATTTCTGTGTTTCTTCACTTGCTTCCACGACAGCGTCCTGTAGAACATTAGCAACTATGGGGTGTCATTCATGAAGTGTCTTTATTTAACCGTTTTCCTTCTGCTGGCTCCGCTGTCACTGTTTGCCGAACCGGCAACCCTGGAACCGGTGACCGTCACCAGCACCCGCATGGAAAGGCCTTTGGCCGACACGCCAGCCGCCGTCACAGTCGTCAATGCCGACAGCCGTCTGCGGGGCCAGTCCCGTCTGCAGCTGGATGAAAGCCTCAACCGGGTCCCGGGCCTTTACCTGCAGAACCGTTACAACTTCGCCCAGGGCTTGCGCCTGTCATCACGGGGTTTTGGTTCCCGTGCTCCGTTCGGGGTCAGGGGACTGCGCCTGAATGTGGACGGTTTCCCGGAAACACTGCCGGATGGCCAGTCGCAACTGGACAGCATTGATCTGTTTGCGGTGGAACAGCTCACCGTATTGCGTGGCCCAAGCTCCCTGTTCTATGGCAACGCCACCGGTGGCGTAGTGGACATCACCACACAATCCGGGAAAACCCGCAATGATAGCGCCAGCGTGTCGGTGATCGGCGGCAACCACGGACTAAAACAAGCCAATGTGCAGACTTCGGGGCGACATGATCAGGGCCAGCACGCCCTCAGCCTGACGGCTCTGGATTACCAGGGGTTTCGCGAACAGAGTGAGATCCGCAAGTATCAGTTCACCGGTCAGGCCGGCTGGGATCTTGCCGACACCCGCACGGTCACTGTCTTTCTCACCGCCATGGATACCCCCGTAGCCCAGGACCCGGGTGGCTTGACCCGTCAACAGGCTCACCAGGACCGGCAGCAAGCCAGCCGCTTTGCCTCCCTGCTGGATGCCGGTCAGCAGGTCGACCAGCAACGCCTGGGCCTGCATTACCGTGATGACGACTTCGTCAACGGACGACTCAATGCCCGAGCCTTTATCAGCCAGCGAGATTTTCGCCAGCAACTGCCCTTCCCCGGCAGCAGCCTGATTGATTACCACCGGCTGTTTTACGGCGCTCGGCTGGATTACACCCTGCCCTTTACCGTATTGACGCTACCGCACCGGCTGTTAGTGGGCGTCGATATGGATCGTCAGCAAGACGACCGTGGTCGCCGGGCGGTCAGCCCCACTGGCAACATCACTGCCGTCACCGCCGACGAAGAACAACAGGCCAGCGCCGACGGCATTTTTCTGCAACTGGATAGTCACTTGTCCGATCGCCTGATGCTCACAATCGGTGGTCGGGCAGATCGGCTGCGCATGACCATCGACGATGCATTACTGACTGATGGCAACGACAGTGGTCGCCGGGAGTTTCAAGAAAACAGCTATAGTGCCGGGCTGAGCTGGCAACTCAGCCCCGCACACACACTCTACACCACGGTCAGTTCTGCCTTTGAAAGCCCTACCTTTACCGAACTGGCCAACCCTTCCGGAGCGGGCGGTTTCAATCCGGACCTGGAACCGCAAACCGCACTGAACCGGGAGGTGGGCGCCCGTGGTGCGTTGGGTGATCGTCTCTTCTACGAAGCGGCTCTATTCCGGGTAGATGTGGATGATGAAATTACCCCCTATGAGATCGGCGGCCGCACCTTTTACCAGAACGCCGGCCAGACTCGCCGCGATGGCCTAGAGCTGGGGCTGGAACATGCCACCACAGACCAGCTTACCCTGGCCCTGTCCTGGACCTGGTCCGATTTCCGTTTCCAGGAGTTTTTCGACACCCAGCAGAATGCGGATGTGAGCGGCAAACGTTTACCTGGGATCCCACAACATCAGCTGTTTGCACAGGTTGACTGGCAGGCTGAAAGCGGCCTGTTTGCGTCAGTGGAATCGATCCTGGGCCGCCACCGCTATGCGGAAAACACTAATCGAACGCGGGTCGGCAGCGAGTGGCTGGTGAACCTGCGGGGAGGGAAAGCCTGGAAGCGGAACCAGCAAACCGTGACCCTGTTTGCCGGCATCAACAATCTGCTGGACCGCGACTATTACAGCAACCTTCGCATCAACGCCAATAGCGACCGGCCAGTGCAAAACCGTGGTTATTTTGAGCCCGGGCCGGGTACAACCTATTACTCAGGCATTACGCTGGATTGGTAACCCCCGTTCTTGTGGGAGCCATGCGTGTATGGCAAATCATGGGGTGTATCGACCGCCAAGATCTGGATAAAACGTAGGGTGCACTGAGCCTAAGGCGAACTGCACCATCAAACGCCGGATTGGTGCAGTTCGCCTTAGGCTCAGTGCACCCTACGTCCTGGAAAACCACGGATGCTTGCGACCATAAAAAAGCCCCGCCCGCGAAAACGCGACCAGGGCTTTCTTGCCAACCACAATCAGAACGCAGACACACCGCCATCCACGGCAATGGCCTGACCATTCATGTAGCTGTTGGCTGGCGACAGCATCATCAGCATGACGGTGACAATTTCTTCCGGCTGACCCAGCCGTTTCATGGGGCAACCGGACGCCAGCATGGCATGCATGGCAGCCTTGTCTTCAGACAAATTGCCTTCGTCCACCATGGGCGTATGGGTATAGAACGGGCAGATCGCATTAACACGAATATTGCGCTTCGCCACTTCGACAGCGGCGGTTTTGGTCAGCCCAATTACCGCATGCTTGGCGGCGGAATAGGCCCCGATCTTCGGTGCACCACCCAGACCCGCCATGGAGCTGACGTTGACAATGCTGCCGCCCTTTTCCTTCATGGCGGCAATCTGATGCTTCATACCGAACATCACGCCTTTCACATTCACGTTCACCTGCTGATCCAGTACTTCCTCGGTGAGCTGATCGAAAGGGATAAAACCATGGGCGATGCCGGCATTGTTCACCGCCATATCCAGGTGGCCAAACTGTGCCAGTGCGGTTTCCACCATGGCCTTACAGTCCGCTTCACTGGACACATCACAACGCAACGCCGCCACTTTAACGCCCTGATCCGCCAGCGCTTCGGCTTGCGTGTTCAGGGCATCCATATTGATATCCCCCAACACCAGCGCCGCCCCACGCTTGCCCAGCTCTTCGGCCAGCAACTTGCCAAAACCACTGGCCGCGCCGGTAATCAGCGCTGTCTTGCCGGTAAAATCCAGAATTGGATCCATGAAAGGTTCTCCTGAAAGTCGAACAGCGACGAGCCACTAGCTCGTAGCTCGTAGCTCGTAGCTCGTAGCTATTTAGATGGTCATGCCACCGTCTACCACAACGCATTCCCCGGTCACATAACTGGACGCATCGGAGACCAGATACAGCACGGTGCCCGCCATCTCTTTCGGATCGGCATGGCGGCGCATGGGGATCTGGCTGATGGCGGAATCATAGATGTCCTCGTTGGTAAACAGGGCACCGGCAAACTTGGTCTTGGTCAGGCCCGGCAGCAACGCATTCACCCGCACATTGAACTGAGCGCATTCCTGAGCGAAGGATTTGGTCATGCTGATCACCGCCGCCTTGGAGATGGAATAGATACCCTGCATGTCGCCCGGAGTGAGGCCATTCACGGATGCCGTATTCACGATGGCGCCTCCACCGTGCTCGCGCATCAGCTTGGCGCCCTCTACGGACATGTAGAAGTAACCACGCAGGTTCACATCCACAGTCTTGTCGAAAGCGTCCACCGGGGTATCCAGAATATGCCCGAAGAAGGGATTGGCCGCGGCGTTGTTGACCAGAATATCCAGCTTGCCGTGCACATCACGGATATGGGAAAAGATCGCCTGGATCTGCGCCATCTCTCCGATATGACAGGGAAAGGCTTCGGCACTACCACCGTCTGCCTTGATCGCATCCGCCACCGCCTGACAGCCATCGATCTTGCGGCTGGAGACAATCACGTGGGCGCCCTGCTCCGCCAGCAGTCTGGCAATCTCTTCACCAATTCCCCGGCTGGCGCCGGTGACCAGGGCAATCTTGCCCTCAAGGTTAAACAGCTTGGTACTCATTACTACTCTCCCGAAAAAAGCAAAAAACAATACGGTGGGAGCCATGCTTGCAGGGCGAACCGGAGCGACTGCCAATTCGCCATGCAAGCATGGCTCCTACAATGGGGCTTACGCCCCTTCTTTGATGATCTGTACGGCCATGGATGCCAACGGGTCGACCAGCGCACCGACTTGAAACGCCTCTTTGCTGGACGCGTTCCCATCCACAGCACGTTTCGCCACACCCTGACAGATGGCAGCAAGACGGAAGAAACTGAAGGCCAGATAGAATTCCCAGTTGTCGATGCGGTCGATGCCGCGACGCTGGCAGTACTGATCGACATATTCTTTTTCAGTGGGGATCCCCAGAGCCTTACGATCCACACCCTGCAGGCCCGCCATCTTGGCGCCCCGCTGTGGCATGCGCATGCCCATACACTGGTAGGCCAGGTCCGCCAGCGGGTGCCCCAGGGTGGACAGCTCCCAGTCCAGCACCGCGATGACCTTCGGCTCGCTGGGGTGCCACATCATGTTGTCCAGCCGGTAGTCGCCATGAACCAGCGATACCTGGCCGTCGTCTTCCGGCTGGTTGGCCTGCAACCAGGCGATCAACTCATCCATGGCAGGGATGTCCTGCAACTTGGAGGCTTCGTACTGCTGAGTCCAGCGGCCCAGTTGCCGCTCGAAGTAGTTGCCGGGCTTGCCGTAATCCGCCAGGCCCACCTCGTCCAGATCCACGCTGTGCAGGGCCGCCAGCACACGATTCATCTCTTCGTACATGGCGGCGCGGGTGGCGTTGCCTGCCTCGCCCTCGCCGGCTTCCGGCAAAGAGGCGCCCCACAGAATGCGTCCTTCACAGAACTCCATGACGTAGAACATGGAACCGATCACGTCCCTGTCTTCGCACAGATGCAGTACCCGTGGCACCGGTACATCCGTATCTTTCAGCGCCGCCATGACGCGGAACTCGCGATCCACCGCATGGGCAGACTTGAGCAGCTTGCCCGGCGGCTGCCGGCGCAACACATAGGCACCGGACGGTGTAGTGATCTTGAAGGTGGGGTTGGACTGACCGCCTTCGAACTTGTCAGCCTCGATGGGCCCCTTGAAGCCATCGATTTGCTGTTCAAGGTATTCGGCCAGTTTCTGTGTATCCAGCGTATCCACCTGGGACATGGAGCTCTCCTGTTATTCTGTTTGCTGCGCAATAGGCAAAGCCCGGAGTGCAATAAACACCCCGGGCAAACACCGCTTCTCAGGCGAAGTATTTGGCCAGGTTGCGGCCCAGCTGCATCATGTGCACCTGATCCGGTCCATCCGCCAGCCGCAAGGTGCGGGCATAGCTGAAGAAGTTGACCAGCGGAGTATCCTGGCTCAGCCCCGCCGCCCCGTGGACCTGAATCGCCCGATCAATCACATTTAACGCCATATTGGGTGCAACCACCTTGATCATAGCGATCAAATCCTTGGCGACTTTGTTACCTTCGCGGTCCATGGTGTCTGCCGCCTTCAAGGTCATCAGCCGTGCCTGCTCGATTTCACAGTAGGAACGAGCCAGATCTTCACGCACTGAGCCCTGCTTGCTCATGGGCTGGCCGAACACCACACGCTCATTGACACGCTTGGCCATCAGTTCGAAGGATTCCTGGGCGGCACCGATCAGGCGCATGCAGTGGTGGATGCGGCCCGGGCCCAAGCGGCCCTGAGCAATCTCGAAGCCACGCCCTTCACCCAGGATCATGTTTTCCTTGGGCACCCGTACGTTGTCAAAGACCACTTCCGCATGGCCTTCCGGCGCGTCGTTGTAACCAAACACCTGCATCGGGCGCACGATATTGACCCCGGGGGTGTTGGTGGGCACCAGAATCTGGGACTGCTGCGCATGGCGATTCGGATTGTCCGGATCGGTCTTGCCCATCACGATCATGATCTCGCAGGTCTTGCGCATGGCTCCGCTGATATAAAACTTGCGGCCATTGATCACGTAGTCGTCGCCGTCACGCTCAATGCGGGTTTCGATATTGGTGGCATCGGACGACGCCACTTCCGGCTCGGTCATGGCAAAGGCACTGCGGATACGGCCTTCCAGCAGCGGTTGCAGCCAGTCTTTCTTCTGCTGCTCATTGCCGTACTTGGCCAGCACTTCCATATTGCCGGTATCCGGCGCGGCGCAATTAAAGGCTTCCGAGGCAATACGGCTACGGCCCATTTCCTCGGCCAGCGGCGCGTATTCCAGATTGCTAAGACCGGCACTGTAATCCCCGTATTCCTTGGGCAGGAACAGATTCCACAGCCCCTTGGCCCGGGCTTTCTCTTTCAGCTCTTCCATTACCGGCGGGGTTTCCCAGGGGCTTTTTTCCAGCTGTTCGTGATAAAGCCCTTCCACCGGGCGAATCTCGGTATTGATGAAATGACGTACCTGGTTGATCAGGTCCTGCACTTTTTCTGTGTATTGAAAATCCATGACGCTCTCCCTTGTCGCTTGTTCGTTACAGTCTTTGTGCTGCGTTGAAAATTAAAAATAGGTAATGGCTTCGAACCGATCCGGACGATCCAGGTGCGGCACATT
>TARA_R100000655_G_scaffold6659_1_pt1 | contig 11071 bp, 10 predicted proteins | sample TARA_R100000655 | Tara Oceans TARA_R100000655 (sample SAMEA2622497) | marine metagenome | biome: marine biome (ENVO:00000447); feature: deep chlorophyll maximum layer (ENVO:xxxxxxxx); material: "saline water (ENVO:00002010), including plankton (ENVO:xxxxxxxx)" | depth 90 m
AAATAACATAACATTGTAATAATGGCAATAACAAGATTAACAGATTTAGTAACAGTATTTGAAGGCAAATGGGTGTATGGTGATGTGAAATTTGGGTATGATGGTGATGTGAACCAAGACCACGACACAAAATATCCATTAATGCTGATACAACCACCAACATCAATAATGCCTGTAGTATATGAAGGCAGAGAGGAGTATGAATTTGAAATAAACTTCTACAACTTATACACTCAGGCAGCACAATCAGTAGTAGCGTTGCAAAAAAGATGGGATAACTTGCAAGACTTAGCAAATGAATGGCTAGACTTCATATTAAAAAATTATCAAGACTCAACAGTAGATGCTTTTTTGAATGATGAGAGTATTGAAATAGAAAGAGTGAAAGATGTGGCTAATGATAAGTTAGTACAAATAAAACTAACATTTACAATGAGTGGATTTACTAAGTGCTTTAGACCAACATCTAACTTTCCAACAGATTATACTGATTTAGATGGTTGGCTTAGTGCAGACAGCCTAGTAACATTTGACATACCAAATAAAAGAGTTACTACAGTTGGAGATAGGTCAGCACTATCAAGAGTAAATCTTATTCAAGCAACAACCAACAAGCAGCCTACTAGAATTGGCTATGATGGTATAAATGATAAGACATACTTATCTTTTGATGGAGTAAGACAAACATTAATATCAGATGCTAACCTTATGGATGAGGCAGGAAATGATTTTACCATTTTTGAGGTAAGTAAATTTGGAGATGTAGACGAGGTAGTTTTTTCTTATAATTATGATGATGGTGCAGCAACAATAAAAATTGGACTAGATGAAGATGATATTTATTATGCTAATGTTATTTATGGTGTTCAAAACAAAACAGCCACAATAACAAATGGTACGGACATTAAAGGTGCAGCACACATTGGAGTAGTTAGAAGAAGATTTGATGGTGGTGAGAATGACTTCTTGAAGGCTTGGTACTATGATGCCAACAATCAGAAAACAGCACAAGTTAGTGCGACTACAGTTTCTGCTAGATGGAATGATGAAAAGTTTTATGTTGGCTCAAATGAAGGTACAAGTCTTTTTCTAAGTGGCGAGTTTAACGAATTGATAGTTTACAATAGAGCATTAACAGATACTGAGATAGATGATATTGTTGGTTATCTAAATTATAAATACAAAATATATTAATATATTATGGCAGGAAAAGTAAGAGGACAATTACGTTGGGGGTTTCAACCTTTAGCGTATATAAGTGGGAGTAGTTCTGATTTAGCAGGGGCTTTCCCTACAAATAGAGCAAACTACATTAAAAGTGTTAATGACCCTTTAAGATACCAAATACAATGGTTTGCACAAAAACCCACAGGGGGGTGGATGACTGAAGGAGATGAACCTTCATCTTCTAATTATGTTGATACAGGAAATGCAAGTACAAGCGAAGGAGATTGTGTGGCTGTTAATTTTAAAGTTTACACTGCTTCATCTACTACAACAGATTGGGTAGAAATAGGAGAGATTAGAAAATCAAGAGATATTGCTAATAAAAATTATGCAACTCAGCAACCAGCAAATGGTCATAGATTTACTATAGATATTAGCAGTTTAGTAGCAGATGAACTTTCTTATAGTTTATGTCCAATAAACAAAGGAACTTGGCAGGTTAATTTTAACGGAAGAAACTCGTATGGAGGAATGAATGGAGGGGCATTAATGCAAGATAATGTTGTGGGTAATTCAAGTCCTGCTGGAGATGTTATAAGTCTATATAATATATCTGAAAATGGCACAATGAGAAGATTGAAGGTGGCAGTAAGTTTTGAAATAATTGACAGCACAGGGGCTATCGTAAGTGCTACCAATACAAGTATTACCCATTCACAAATTATAACAGTTATAAATTCTGTAAATCAATTTGAAAAAGATAGCGTGTATTATGCAGGTTACGCTATGAGTACCAGTTCAAGTACAAAGTATAAATTCTTAAGCAGGTGTCCAAATGCTACTCAAAATGCTAGTACACTTACTTATGACTTTCAAAAGCCTATACGAGTAGATGAACAGGCAGAGTTTTTACAGTTCTACATAAGAAAGGCATATTCTACTAATATAAACCCTACTGCTTCAAGCAAAGACACAGTAGGTAATATTGGCATAAAAGTAGAAACATTTGATGCTAGTGGTCCTGAAAATACATTTTATTTGAGAGATTTTGAAGACCACTTAAAAACATTTGTAATTGGTACTACAAATACATATAGATTGCCAGAAAATTATCAAAACAATATGTTTGTTCAAAATATATCTCCATATTATATGAACAACACTTCAAATCTTATTGGGGCTAGTAAAGCATCACCTTCTACTACTGGTAGTTTCCCTAATTGGAATGCTTATAGTGGTACAAAGATAACAGATGATACTGTTTACTACAGAGTAAGTATTTCTAGGTTTGCACAATGGTCAACATATGATGAAAGAAGAACATCAGAATACAGGTATTTTGTTATAGACAGAGAAGATGCTAAAATACCTTATGCGTTTGTTAGATTACATTGGTTAAACTCTTTGGGGGGTATTGATAGTTATACTGCAAAGAGAGATATTGTTGAAGGATTAACAATAAGCAGAGATGTAGTTGAAAGAAAGAGTAGTGATAGAACTTGGTATCAAAATCAAGCAGTACTGACTTCATCTTACATTTCCGACCAAATGAGAGGTGGGAATATATACAAGGGAGGTAGAGAGGTGACAAATGTTAATGCAGAGAAAAATCAAAGCGTATATACTGAGCCTTTAAATTCTTCAAAAGCAAAATGGCTTCAAGAAATTATGTTATCTCCAAATGTATGGATAGAGATGGACACAGATGCTACAGCAATGGGTAATTCTATTAATCCACAATTAAGACCATCAACTAAAGAATACATACCAATTATCATAACTAATAATGATGTTGAAACTGTTAATCAAGCAGAAGGGCTGGTTAAATTTAATATTGAATACACATTGTCGCATAAAGTAATAACACAAAGAAACTAATATATGTCAGTAAATATTCAGGTATTAGACTATAAATACCAAGATGAGGAGGGGACTCAAATGCTTACCAATTATTCATTCACATCATCAAGTGGATGGACATTAGGAAATGGCTGGACAATAGCAGGAGGTCAGGCTACTCATGCTACTGGGGTAGTAGGTAGTGGTGGAAGTTTAATAAATACAGATATAACGCTAGTTCAAGGAGGTACATATAGAATAAATTACAAGTTAAGTAATAGTAGTAATGCTGGTTATTTAAGATTAGGAAATCATGTGGATGGGGCTGTTACACATTTACCATTATCTGTAGCAAATGGCTCTCATACTTTTGACTGGATTCAAGGGGCAAACAATCTTGACCAACTTAATATATTTGGTAGTGCTGATTTTGGAGGGGATATAGAGTTTGTAAAGATTTTTGAGATAAATGGTATTAACTGGGAAAGAAGTATAGTTGGAGAGTTAGATATTACTGACCATTCTGAATTTCCTTTAGCACTCACATTTCAAATATCAGAATTTAAAGATATAACCTCAACAACAGGAGATTACAGTAAATCTTTTAAAATACCAGCAACTAAAAATAACAACAAAATATTTAAGCATATATATACTCCAAATATGGATGATAAAAATAATCCACCTACAGAGAATATGCCTTGTAAAATACTTGTAAATAATCTTTTTTCTTTAGTTGGCTCTTTAAAAGTTACAGGCATAGGTGGTTATGGAGAACAACCATCTTACTATGATTGCGTTTTTTATGGTAATAATTTAGGATGGGCAAATGGTATAGATGGCAAGTATATGAATGATATAAACTGGGAAAGTGCTGGTGAAAATTTAACTTATAATAGAGCAAGTATTGAAACCACTTGGGATGATGAGCATTGCGACTCTTCAACATCACCAATAGTATATCCCATAACATCTTATGGGGCTTACAACCCTAATGGTGCTAATGCAACCATACAACTATTGCAAACTAAATATGAACGATATGGTGTTTCAAGCAGTCAGGTGGGTTATTTTGGGTTTGACAATAATGGGGTTGATTATGGCACACCTCCCCCTGTTGCAGATTGGCGACCAGCAGTATTTGTTAAAGACACTTTAGAAAGAATTTTTGCACAATCAAGTGGTCTTGCAGGATATACTATAAACTCAACCTTTATGGATGATGATATGTTTAAAAGGTTGGTATGGTTATTGCCTAACTTTAAATATAATAATCCAGATGAAAGATTTGATGACTATTCTTTCCAAAGTAAGTTTACAAATGAAAGAACACTTAATGTGCCACAGTACCCCTCTTCAGGAACACCTCTCCCAAACACCCCAGCATTTTCAGAGGATGGTGTATGGAGTTTTTATGTAGGGAATATAACAAAAAACAATCATCTTACTTATTATAGCGGTAGTGATAGAGAAGATATAGACCTAGATACAGTAACATCAGATGCTTCATCTTACAACTTAACAGTAAATTTAGATAATGGCAGTTATTTAGATACTGCAAACAATTACATAACTATAGGAGAGTATGGTTATTATACTATTAGGCTAGATGGATTGCAAAGCAGACTAGCAAGATTACTTAAAGGGGGAACTATTCATAGATATGTTGGTGAAGTTAAATCTACTGTTAACTTAGAATTACAAACAGTAGGTGAAACAAGTGGTGACAATTGGAATATAATAGAAATGGCAGAACTAACCATGATACCACAAACTGTTGGGGCTGACCCTGATATTTACGTTGGAAATCCTGCTAGTACACAATATGAGGATGTTCCTGCTATTCAACTAACAAGATATTTCAATAAAGGGGATAGGATTAAATTAACAAAAGGGATGATGATAAGTGCAACAAGTGGTACTGCACAAAGTCAAGAATTTATGATGTATGTTCATTGGCAATGCAGGTCACGTTCTAATTTTAGCATTGAATTAGACACAAGATATGTGGAGTATGGGCAAACTTATAATTTGAAAGATGTTATTAATCCTGAATACAAGCAGGTTGATTTTATAAAAGGAGTTGTCCACGCTTTTAACCTTCAATTGACTACAAATGAAACTACTAAGGTTATAAATATAGAACCTGCCAATGATTTCTATAAGGGGCTAGGGAAGGGAATAGATTGGACTTATAAATTAGATAGAAGTAGAGAAATAAAAGATAAATTTTTAAAATCTGATTTAAAAAGAAATGTTGTTTTTAAATACAAAGAAGATGATAAGGATGGGAAAGTTGCCAGAATGGGAGATGATTATTTTAATGGCATACCAGATATGTTTCCATATCAAGAGGATTTGAGTAGTAAATTTCAAAAAGGAGAAAGTGAGTTTGAGAATCCATTTTTCGCAGGAACTTACAATGCTAAAGATAGAAGAACAACATACAACTATGAATACGACACAGCATTTTCTGCTTGTTTATGGAGAAGTGCATCATCATCTACTTCAGTAGCAAGAGCAGGAAAGGGGTATGAATTTCAACCAAGACTTTTATACTGGAAAAAATATAATCCAAATATTCCAGCACAAGTCTATCTAACCCAGAAAAAGGCTTATATTCAATCTTGGGTTGACCCTGCTATTGAGGCAATAGTAGCAGGAAAAGACACAAGTAATCCTATTTCTGTTATAGCCCCTAATCCTTACCCTCAAGCAACATCATACAATCCAGATGATACTTCAAGTCCTGTATTAACTTATGGTAATGTATGGATGCAAGATTATAGTGATACTACAGGGACTTATGGGGACAAAACAGTTGGCAGGGGTCTTTTTGATACATATTACAAGCGAGTTTTTGAAATGATGAAGGCTAACCCAAGACTAAGAACAGCATACATTGATTTAAAAATAAGTGATATTGTAAATTTAGATTTCAGAAAGTTAGTTTATATAGATGGATGTTATTGGAGAATAAACAAGATAGTTGACTATATGCCTAACAAGAATGAGCCAACAAAAGTAGAATTAATTGAGTGGGTTGATTTAGGGAATTTTAACCCATCAGCACCAACATTTGGTAGTTCTTATAGTGGGGTTATCAATGGAGGTGTTTATGGATATGGAGATGAGCCTTTTGAAACTGGAGTTGAGCCTATTTTGGATTAAGGGGGATGATAGTAATACTAATATGGGAATATAAATATGGATAATAACGAACAAATATCAGCAAGAGGAGTAGCACAGCAAAGTGGACTAGAGATTTTTTCTAGTATTATAAATTATACAGGGCAATATGTGAATTGGAGTATTGGAGATTCTGCTATAGGTTCTAGTTCTCCTGCTTCTGTATATACTACAACAGCAACAAATCCATATACAGATTCTCTTATCAATAATCCACCAAATGTAGTTAATGCTTGGTATTCTTACTATACAAGTGGCTCACCATATACAGCAGCACAATCACCAGCGTTTGCAGCAAGTGTGTTTGCTCTTTATGGGCAGAAAACAGGAGGCAATCCTTCTTACTCTGGAATATATCAGAAACTTTCATTAGTTACAGGAAATGACTATCAGATAAATATTAGAAAATCTGACTCTACACTAACTGGAACTATTATTGTTCAGGTCTACACACCATCTGAAGATGAATACACTTTAGTTCTTGATACTTCTTATACTGCACCAGTAATAGCAACAACAGATGCTATCTTTTCAACAGAGTTTACAGCAGTAAGTGCAAACGATATTTTAATGGTTAGTTTCACTACAGATTATAGTGCAGGAATGGGAGGTATTGTAATACCAGAGATTTCTATACAAGAGAAACAAGAATATTTAATACCAGTTTACGCTACTGATAGATGGGGTAATGCTCATAAAGTATTAAGAAGAAATTTAGGTAATCCAAGACTTAACGAGTAATGAGAGTATTTAAACATACAAATATAACATTAAGAGAAGTTGGTGATATGTTAAGAGTGAAACTGCAAGATGAACTAAAGTTTCAAAAGCATAATGCAACTGGTAGATTGAGTAGAGGATTAAAATATAATGTTGTAAAAAGAGGTATTAGTATTTTAAATGTAACCTCATCTGTTGCATATTGGAAAGCAGTTAATAATCCTGCTTTTGCTAAGACTCCTAATTTTAGAGAAGTTCTAAAGTGGGTACAAGCAAAAGGACTTGCTTTAAGTTCTGCTGAACCAATCTTTAAAAAGTTAAGAGGGTTTTATGGTAAACCTTATGTGTACTGGACAGAGGGTAATAATTTAAGAAGAACAAACTTTGCAGGATATGTAGCAAATAAGTTTAAAGGGGAAGTAGCAAGTAAATTAGCCCCATCTATAGGTGTTGATGTAGCAAATATGATAGCAAAACAAATTAAAAAGAATAATCCAAAAACAAATGTCGCTAAGGCATTTTAATAAAGATATATAATGGCAACAAATACAGAAAAAATAGTAGTACAGGTAGTCGTACAAGGAGAAAAGCAATTAGATAATTTAAATAAAAAAACTGGACAAGCAACCAAGAGTGTTGGAGGGCTTACGAAAGGCTTAGGAAGTATGGCTGCTGGAGTTCTTACTGCCTCTGCTGCTTTTCAGAAAATAACCCAAGTTGTAAGTGGTGCTATAAAAACTTTCACAAAGTTTGAGTTTGAGATGGCAAAAGTAAAAGCAATTACAGGGTCATCTGAAAAAGATTTTCAAAAATTATCTAATACAGCACAACAATTAGGTAGAAGTACGTTCTTTACTGCATCTCAAGTTGCAGAATTACAAGTTAATTTTGGTAAATTAGGATTTTCAACTGCTGAAATTTTAGATGCACAAGAGGCTACATTAATGTTAGCAACAGCAACGCAGTCAGACTTGGGTAGAGCAGCAGTCGTAGCAGGTGCTGCTGTAAGAGGTTTTGGATTAGATGCTCAAGAAACGCAAAGAGTTGTTGATGTTATGGCTGTAGCATTTACAAGTTCTGCATTAGATATAGAAAAATTCCAAACATCTATGACTAAGGTTGCACCTATTGCTGCTGCTGCATCTATTAGTATAGAGTCTACATCAGCAGTTATGGGAACGCTTACTGATGCTGGTATCGAGGCATCTATTGCAGGTACATCTCTGAGAAATATATTCTTAAAAATGCAAGACCCTGCATCTGATTTATCTCAACATTTAGGATTCACAGTAGAGAGTACTGCTGACTTAGAAAAAGCATTAACACAATTAAATGCTGAGGGACTTTCAAATGCAGAAATGATGGAACTTGTGGATTTAAGACAGGTTGCTGCATTTCAAACTATGGTTAATGGGGCTGATAGAGTTTTAGATTTGACTGATTCTCTAGAAGATGCCAATGGAGAGGCACAAAAAATGGCTGACATCATGGCTGATACTCTGCAAGGGGATATTTTAAAAGCAAAATCTGCTTGGGAGGGATTTGAAATTTCTATATTAGGAGGTAATAACAATATATCTCGTTCTTTAAGAGCAGTTATTAGTGATTGGACAGAGTTTTTAAGTATCACAGTAGATAATATGCGTTCATCAGAACAATTAGGTGCAGACTTCTTGAAGGATTCATTATCTAATGTTAAAAAAATGGAAAATATAGGCAAAGACTTGCAAAAGATTCAAGAAGATGTCAATATTAAATTAAAAACAAGAGCAGAGTTATTTCAAGAAGAAGCAGATAAATTAGAGAAAAAACAAAAAATACAAAAAGATGCTTTAGTGCTTCTAAAAAAAGAAGCAGAAGGGTTTGGGGCTAGGTCAATAGCAGCAAGACAATTAGTGGAGGATTTTACTAGGCAGATTGAAGCCAGAGAATTTGCTTTGGAAGATTTGCAAGAGATAATAGACCACGAAGTAAAATTAGAAAAAAACAAAAATGAAAGAATACAGTTAGATAAGGACATTCAAGATGAAAAAAACAGAAGAGCAAGAGAAAAGAAAGAAAAAGAAGAAGAAAGAAAAAGAAAAAAAAGAGAGCAAGATGCTTTTAAAAACGAAAAAGAAAGAATAGATAGAGAGGCTAGAGAAGAATTAAACGTATACAAACAAGGTCTTCTTGATAAGCAAATAACTCAGGCAAGTTTTGATGAGGCTGCTTTTGACATGGAACAACAAAGATTGCAAAACCAACTTGACCTTCTTATTAAGTATGGAGAAGACACCTCAGTTATTAATGGTCAGATACTTTCTAATGAGTTGAAAATGATATCCGATAAGGCTGCGGCAGAAGCACAGGCGGCTAAAGATAAGCAAGAACAAGATGCACAAGCGAAGAAAGACAGGGAAGAACAAATTGCAAGTGTTGCTGAAATGGGGAATCAATTAATAACCTTAGCAGGGGAAGATAAAAAATTGCAAGAAATTAAAAAAGTAGGAATACAAATTTCTACTGCTGCTGCTATTGCAAATAACATAGAGGCTCTTTCATTGGCTGCTACTGGTGCAGCAAAACAATCAACATTACTATTTCCTGCTAACATTGTAGCAATGCTTTCTACAGTTACTACTATAATGTCTTTATTTGCAAATATAAGAGCATTGAAAAATTCTTTTGGGGATGGAGGAGTGATAGAGGCTTTTGCAAATGGTGGTATGGTACATGGCAAATCACACGCACAAGGTGGCGAGAAGTTTGCAGTAGGTGGTAGAGTGGTAGAATTAGAAGGTGGTGAGGCTGTTATAAATAAAAGAAGTACAGCAATGTTTAGAAGCCAACTATCAGCAATGAACGCTGCTGGAGGTGGTGTTAAGTTTGCAGATGGAGGATTACTTAATATGCCTTCATTTAGCCAACAACAATTCAATGCTTTAGGGCAGAATCAAATGATGGGTGCTATGGCAGGTGGTAATAAAGTAGTTGTGGTTGAAGCAGATATTACTGCTAGTCAAAATGCAGTAAGTGTAATTCAATCAGATGCTACAGTATAATGACTAAAGAAGAAATTAAAGTATATATAGTGTACCTAACACTACTTATAATAGTATTAACTTATGGGCTACTAACAAATGTTTGTTGACAAAAAAACCAAATTAGAGAGATTAGATATATGTAAAAGTTGTAGTTTTTACCGAAATTTTATGTTACTTAAAAGACCAAAGATAGCAAGAGGTGCAAGATGTGCAGATTGCAAGTGCTTCTTAGATGCAAAGACATCATTAACTAAAGAGTTCTTTGGTAAGTGTCCACAAAATAAATGGTAAAAAATCCTATGAATTTAAAAGAAATCGCTGAAAATTACAGCAAAGACAAAAGAAAAATGATGACAGATACTGTTGTCAGAACCCAAAAGCACGTTAGAAATTTTACAACTTATCACGCTGAATCACTTAGTATTATGTTTGCAGAATGGCATTTGTTATTCCCAGCACAAAAGCAAGATATGAATTGTACATCTTGTAGAGCAGCAGTATTTAAGTTTTGGGAAACTATGGTTGATGAGTGGATTGAGATGGAAAGTACACCTAAAAACACAACTAAAACAACCAATGGCTCAAAAAAAACAAAAGCAAAGGCAAAATAAAGTAGATGTAGTTTTTGACTTTATTGAAATTCTTGGTGCTGAGTTAGAAAAAAGGTTTGGGAGTTCACCAACTTGTAAAGACATGATTAGACATCTTGTAGAGAAAGGAATCATAGAGCCTAAAAGACTCAGGAATTATATGGTTATTGCTGATTTTGATAGAATGTTAGTTACCAATAAAGGCAGTAGAACGCACACTTGGATGGATTTATCCATTAAATACGATATAAGTGAAAGTCAATCACAAAATATAGTTTATAAAGAAAGAAAAAAGGCTGTTGCTTGTACTAACATAACACATTAAAAGTTTTGTAAGAAAATTAGGTAAACAGGATTTACTTTAATAGTATTTTTGCACTTATGAAAGAAAAATGGTATAACATTCAGAATAAAGCATCAGAAACTGCTGATGTATATATCTTTGATGAGATAGGAACTTATGGTGTAACTGCACAAGAGTTTATAAATGACATCAAAGGTTTAAAAGATATGCCAATCAACTTACGCATTAACAGTTTA
>TARA_R100000655_G_scaffold80833_1_pt1 | contig 11070 bp, 13 predicted proteins | sample TARA_R100000655 | Tara Oceans TARA_R100000655 (sample SAMEA2622497) | marine metagenome | biome: marine biome (ENVO:00000447); feature: deep chlorophyll maximum layer (ENVO:xxxxxxxx); material: "saline water (ENVO:00002010), including plankton (ENVO:xxxxxxxx)" | depth 90 m
GAGAAGCGGGCGCCGGTGTTTGGGGGGCGGTAGGGGCTCTGGGATCCTGCCGGGTGGCTGCGCCACCCTTTCGCGGGCGGGGCCCGCTCCTACGGACTTTTAACACGCATAAGCCAAATAAAAAGGCCCCGGTGTCTGGGACACCGGGGCCTTTTTATTTGGCTCCGCCTGCTGGGCTCGAACCAGCGACATGCTGATTAACAGTCATGAGTTCTATGAATGAGAATAAACGGTCTTGAAACGGAAATTGAGGTAAATAACTGAAATAGAAGGAAAGTTATATCTTTTGGTGTTGAAGCGCATTCACGAATGCGGATAGGATCTGGCTACATGGAGGCTACACGCGATGGTATAGCCGGAACCGGAGCCGCAGATGCTGCGCGAAAAACTTACTCCAAACCGCATCAATCGATTCTCATGTTCGGAGGATCGGAAGCAGACCTTTCTATGGGACACCGAGGTGCCACGACTAGCGGTTAGGGCCACCTTCGGAGCCAAGTCCTTTATCTTCGAGACCAAGCTGAACCGCAGGACCATTAGACGCACCATCGGGGACGTTCGAAGTTGGAAGATCGCTGATGCGCGGATGGAGGCTCGCAGGCTTCAGACGTTGGTCGATCGCGGGCTTGACCCCCGAGAGCTGGACAGAGAGCAACGGGAGCGCCAAGTCGCCGCTAAAGCGGCCCATGAAGTTGCTAAGCGCGAGGAACTGGAGCGTCAACGTTATACCCTCAAAGCTCTCTGTGAGGCATACGTTGCGATGTTGGAGGCGGCGGGTAAGAAGAAGAGCGCCGGCAATACCCGGTCCTCTTTCCGTTGCCATGTATACGATGCTAATCCGGAGGTAGCCGCGCTGCCTGCCCGTGAGGTGACCCCACGCCAAGTCGCCCAGATCGTGCGTCAAGTGCGAGAGGCTGGCAAGGAGAGGGGGGCAGGTGTACTGCGCAGCTATCTGAGCGCTGCGTTCAACGCTGCCAAACGCGCGCCCCTGGACGGCAATTTGCCGTCGTCGCTGATTCCGTTCCAGGTCGAACACAACCCGGCGGCGGATATTCCCACCATTCCAGTTCAGCGGGGCAAGCGTGTGCTTTCCCCGACTGAACTCAAGGCTTATATGGAGGCCCTGGGACCAGATCTGGCCGATCAGGCTTTGTACTTGGCGCTGCTGTGCGGGGGACAACGCATGGCCCAGCTTCTTCGGGCAAGGGTGAGCGATTATCAGCCGGAGACGGCCACGTTGCGTTTGTGGGACGTGAAGGGAAAGCGGGCAGAGCCCCGGGAGCACCTCCTACCGCTTGGGCCCAAAGCGAACGCTTTGGTGATCCAGTTGGTACAGCGAGCGCAAGAGATGGCGAAAGAACGCCGCACGCTCCAGGTCGATCCGTGGCTATTCTCCTCGACCGGGGCCGTGCCTATGGATACCGGCACCCCTGGCAAACGGCTGGCGGAGGTTAGCCATGCCATGGGTGGAAAGACATTCAACCTTCGGGATGTACGCCGCAGCGTGGAAACGATGTTGGCCGCTCTACGCATCAGCAAGGATACGCGGGCTCAGTTGCTAAGCCACGGCATTAGCGGTGTCCAGAGTGCCCACTATGACCGCCATGACTACACCGAGGAAAAGCGAGCGGCGTTGACTGCATGGGAGAACCGGCTGGCGGAAGTGGCTGAAGGCCAGGTGACTGGTGCGGTCGTACCGTTCGCCAAGTTGGGCTGAGGGGAAGAGATAAATGACCGACCGACTAGATGATGGGTTCGCTGCCGAGTTGCGGCCCGAAGATTTGGATGAGATTGATCAAAACATAACCATTGGGCGCGCGGAGCTCCTCAAAATCGCGCATCCGGGACCGAGCGGCCACGTGAACACTCGGGATTTTGGGGGCTGGCTCCGGATCGAACTCGATGGGCTGTATGTGAACGTTGATCAAGAAGGTGAAGCGATGTTAACCCCTGAGGAGGCTGCAGTGCTATCCGAGCACCCCACCGGTAATCCCACGGAGCCAGTCTTGTCCTTCCCTTTTGATATCGGTCAGTTGCAAAAAATGCTCACTTACGCGGCAGCTAATGGAGTTGATTTCCCACTCAACCCGCAAATATTTCACGCGGTGGTAGAGGAGAAGGCATACCGTCCCGCTATCGAAATGATAGACATCCAACGTAGGCGGGGCCAGGTGAAAGCGAAACGCAAACACACACGGCATCGAGAAGATGACCTGAGTCTGCTGATTGGCGAGATACAGGGTAAGGTGAGAAATCGATATTCTACCAAAGAGGTATGGAACCGGCTTCTCCTAATTGCAGAGCAGAAGACAGCGCCCCTTTTGCAGGTGGTCGACGATGGCATTGAGTGGGATAAGGGGGATAGCACTACAGAGATATTGACGCGGAAAAATCTTTCGGACCGCCTACGCAGAGATAAAAAGCGACAGGAAGGGAATGCCTGAGATGAATGAGAAGGCCGCCAAGGACGAGTTATCCGTGGAATTTGGCTATTACCCAGTTGGCTGCAATATCGGTAGCGATTGTTTTTCGATTCAGGTACTACCGGGCCTAGAGGAAAGTGTGGCTGCCGTTTCGGAAGATGCAGGTGTTTTCCGGGGATGGGCCTACGCTGGTGTCCGGAAAGATTATGATGTGATGACGGGTAGGGTTCATGACATGCCGTACAACGCTCGCATTTTCGGGCTTCCTCGAACGCATGTCATGACACTGTATGAGCGTGCAAGTACGGAGAAGATTGAATTTCTGGTATGGTGCATGTCGTTTTTTGTTGGCATGCGGTTGACCACGGCGGAAGCAGGTTTTCTTGATGCGACCCCGGTAAAACCTGGTGAGTTGGTCGATTTCTCTCTTCGTGCGAACACAATGGTCGATGCTATCCACTTGTCCATCGCCTATTTTGAGTCACATCGAGCGGAGCATCAGTCTCACAACAGGGTGGAGGCAATTATCCATGCCCTGTTTCTTTCTCAATACCCTCAGAGCCTTGAATTTGAAAAGTTTCAATACCTGTACATGGCGTTGGATGCGTGCTTTAAGTTGCTTTCTGATAAAGGGGCCCGTGGAAGGCGCATTCCTCATGCGAGCCGCATCCAATGGATGTGTGAACTGCTAGAGATGCCAGTGCCTGGATGGGCTAAGTATTCTGGGGACTCTCCTGCGCCGGTTGCCGCTGTTCGAAATGATGCCTTCCACGAAGCCTTGTTCTTCGGTGGTCCTTTGGGGTTCTCGATATACGGAGGAAATCAACGATCGGGTGATCAAGCTAATGTAATCCTACAAATGCAGGCGCTTGTATGTAGATTGTTGGTTGCTATTTTGGGAAGGCCAGAGGCCAGATACGTCCGGACTTCTATTGAAACCCGGCAGATATACGGTCTGGATATCTGAGGTCGGCCCGACGGTACATTCATGCTCAGAAGGCACCTTTGCTCTTCTTCCCCGCACCTACCCTCATTCCTTCGCAGTTTTCCCTAGCTCTTTGCGAGGGTCATAAGTGATCTTGCGTGCTCGCTAGGGCATTGGTGATCTTTCCCCATCTTGCTAACTCTCGCGAGACGGCGCGAAACCGCGCGAAAGCGCTCTTAGGTGCGAACGCTCATATGCTTTGAAAGATTGGGGTTTCCTATCGTAATCAACGTAAGAGGAAACCCCAATATGAAGTTCAAAGGCCAATTCCCGCCCCTTGAAGCCGTAACCAGTCCGACGGTGAACACGGCTGCGGCATCCTACTACCTCAACCGACGCCAACAGACCTTGAGAAGCTGGGCTTGTCTGGAGAACGGTCCCATTCAGCCGCGCCGCATTAATGGCCGACTGGCGTGGCCGGTGTCGGAACTCCGAAGCGTGCTCGGTGTTGAGGAGGCGAATCAATGAGCCGGAATAGTCGAAAAAAGGGCATGAAGTTTCCCGGTGGCTTCATCGGCATCCCCAAGATCCTTGCGGAGCATCAGGACTTCTTGAATCTGAGCATGTCGGGCAAGGTCGCCTTGATTGCGCTTATCTACCAATATCGCGGCGGAAATAACGGTGATCTGAGCGCGGCTCCTCGTCTGCTCAAGCCGTGGGGGATAAAGTCCAGGACTACTGCTCAGCGAGCGGTCAGTGAACTCTTAGACGCGAATCTGATCTTGCGTACCCGGGAGGGGCAATTTCTGAACCCGGGGGGCCGCTGTGCTTTGTATGCTCTAACATGGCTCCCCATTGATGACTGTGGCGGAAAACTTGAAGTCGCCAGCACCAATACCCCACCTCGTAAGCTCTCCTTGGAACGCTCGTGGTAAGCGCAGCGCCTGGACCAGAAATTAACGACGAGGTATCAGGGAATGGACCCAGGTGATGAAATACTGACCGATCTCGCCAAAGTCAGTAAGTCTATTCGTACCAGAAATTATGCTGATAGCGGCATACTTCGAGACCAGAAAATGGTCCCCTTATTATATTACCAAGGGTATAGCCGTTCAGGACTGCTCATGCGCGTGCCACAGTATGCCAAAGCGCTATCCAGTTTGTAGCCAGTCGCGGATGAGACTTAGCCGAGCTCCATTGGGGGCAGTCGCCGAGTTGCCTCCCCTAGGTGGATTCTGATGGCTATGAAGGGTGCGAGAGACGGACTTCCAGCATGGCGAGAAATCCGTTTTAGCACGTCGACAATCAGGTTTGTGAGGGTTATTTCTATGCGGTCACAGGCGACTTTCCCGCTTCCCCAGCAAGTGCGCTAGCGTTGGGCCGGGGGGTAAAGCTGGTAGCAGGCATGCCTGCCATATTTATTGGCGTGCCCGTCCAGCATACACTCTTCGGCGCTCCTGTAGCCGAACAGCACCTTCTGTAATTTGGGACCAGTGAGTAGACCTGCGATAAAGCAAGCAATCGCGATCACAGCGGCGATTCGGATGGGGACTTGCCGCATGCTTATCATCCCGTCTCACCAAAGAGCAGATCCAACTCCTGTGGTGTCATGCTTTGCTTCAGGTCCTGTAACAGCTCACTGGTTCCGGCGCCCCCTCCCTCTGAAGCTGCGATTAACTTATAGCCGTTAACACGATCGGCTTCGATGCCTTTACCGAAGAACAACATCAGCCCACAGCCTGACAGCGCCATCTTATCGCCCTGCAAAGCCGCCTTTCGGGCCCAGAAAAGAGCGCGCCGATAGTCTTTTGGAAAGAAGTTCAGACCTTTGACGTAGGAAGTGCTCAAGGCGTTTTGGTCTACAGCACTACCGGCGATTGCGTCCCTATAGGCTTGAATGATGAACGTGCGGTCGTCACTTTGTGGTGCCTTGGAAATCCCACGCCGGACCAGGCTGTCGTGCGCCTCTAGTAGGATCTCCGGTCCGGTTGCCTCCGGAGGGCTCTGTTCTGCCGTCTGAATGACCTCTCTATTCAGCGCTTCGTAAGCTGGCTGGGAGTCCCTGTAGGCGGGGAAGAGCATAAGAAATTCTTCTGTCTCGGCACGCCACTGTGATTCGCTCGAGGAGTAGATCTTGAGCTTGGTCAAAGAGAAGTCCGTAGCCGGCATGACAGATGTGCCGTCGGATCGCTTGGAAGTGTCGTTCCGGGATGGCTCGTCGGACCATCCCTTGGCGTACATGCAACCTTCGAAAGCCTTCTTTCTGGCCTTCTTGGCGGCGATGGCTGCGCCCATATTCATTCCGTTGGCCATGCCGGCGGCCATTCCCGTGGCCAGACCCGCTCCGGGAGATATGGCGCCTGTCGTGGTGCCGGAGTAGTTACTGTAAGTGGTTTGTCCTGTCTGGGTGTTGTAGTTGCGCCCAGACAGTTGAAATTGGGTACTCGGGGACCCTGGATCGTTGTAGGTCACCTGGGGCATTGGTACGGACCCATGAGCCGCTTGAAGGCAATAGCCCTCGTCGATCGCTAGTTGCTTTTCTTCCATGTTCGGGTCGCCGATAGCCGGATGATGCCAGCTTGTGGCGCAGCCAGTCGCCACGCTGACGACCACGGCGACCCCAATAAATCGGTGAACGTTCATCCCCATGCTCCTGCTTTAGTTGGAGTTCCTGTTTTTCTTGTTTGTGCCCCTAGGGCCGGTACGAACCAGAGCCTATCAACCAGTGAGATTCAAATCCAGTAGATGGACAGGCTGTAGATGATGGTGCGGTAGACTGGGATTCTCTCTCCATGACCCCTAAACCGCCTCTCTCCGCCATAACCGCGCGCCAGCGCATTTCTTCGAACCTGAAGCGTATCCGCCAGGAGAGAGGGCTGAGCCAGGAGCGTTTGGCCGAAATGGCCGACTTCCATCGCACCTATGTCTCCCAACTTGAGCGCTGTGTCACCAACATCAGCATCGATGGTTTGGAGCGCCTGGCTAATGCCTTGGGTCTGGATGTACTGGATCTACTAACCCCCTGAATTCCCCGACAGCGGCCTTGGAGACCCGTAGGCGCCTGGACATGTGCTCATCGCCATCGGTAATCTACCTTCGTCAGGGCAAATTCCCTGGCCAGGTTTGGCGACCTGAACATCCAAGGCGCACGAGCGCCGCTGTCATGGTTGGCGCTTTTTAGTGCCCGCCATGCGTTATGGCGGCTGTGCGTGGGAGGTCCCTCGGGGCCTGCCGGTTTCCTTGGATGCCGGTTCGCCAACCTGCGCACAGTCCGCCTCCATATCTGTTTGGCGACAGCGGGGGCGGCTTCGAATCCAAGGAGACCGCGATGACTGAAGAAGTCCCCCAAAGCGATATCAGCCGTTACGACACCCTGACCCTGGCCGCAGAACAAATGGACTACCTCGAAGCTATCTGTGCTTCTATAGCCGATGCTTTGAATGCGGATGGGCGTCAAGGCGAAAAGATTTGCCGCGCGAGACAACTGGCTTTACTCGGTCGCAGCCACGCTGAGCAGTGGTCGGCAGCCTTCTCTTGCGAAATGGAAGGGGTGAAGAAACACCTGGAATCCAGCCAGAACTATTAACAATTCCTAACATTGGATCCGGAGTTGAGTTTTTCCATATACACAATTCCATTGATATGCCGGACTCCCAAAAACCTCTCAATCCTTTGGCTGCTTCTGCTTTTCGAGGGTTTCCCGCACCAATGTTTGTATTCGCGGGTCGCTATCGACTCTATCCACCAGACGCCGTATCGGCGATTTGGATTCGGCGCTGCCCGGTTCCGGAGGGCTAAACGGCTCTATCGCCTTGATAATGCCTGTCTGAGTGGCTTGGCGGCGCAGTTCGAATCGAGAGAAAGCTTCCGCCGGGTCGATTGCGTCTAGAGCCTCGAAGTTCTTCGAGGCAAAGGTGAATCGATCTACCTTGGCACTGTATAGATATTCGTCGTTTTCTTGGCCGGTGGCCTTGTCGATGCGCTGGGAGTAGGTGGAAATCAATACCCAGTGCACGGTTGGAAGAAGGGCGAACACTTCCCCAAGAAGGCGGAACCCGATGCTATGGATGTGATCGTAGTAAATCAGTCGCTTCTTCTTGTCAGTCAGGTTTTTGATGTTGAGCTTATTTCCGCTGGCCGCGATTGAGCACTCTCTGACGGGGAGGTCTTCGATTTCGGGTAGATCGACGTCCAGGGCGATCATTTCGGGGCCAATGATATCGAACGCCACGATGGTCTCGTATGGCCACTCCAGCATCGCCAAACGGTCGCTGAGCACCGTTTCCATCGCACCCATATCTCCTCTTTGCGCGTCCTGATGCTCGATTAACTGCTTTCTCTGCAGCTCGATGTGCGCGGTTTCCCGTTCTTTCCTGGCGTCGAGTTTGCTCTGATGTTCTTCGCTGAGCTGGGCTGCCTGCCGTTCCCGTTTTTCGCCTAATGGCGGAATGATCGTACCCCAGAAGCCGCGCCGGGGCAGTGGTGGGCATTTAGGCTCAGGTTCGGAAAACTCGCACTCCTCAAACGCCAGAGGTTCGAATGGCGGGGGAGTCTGCAGGTGAACGGTAGTCAGCACTTCCCATTCGGAGTTGATCTCCCGTTCCGCGTCGGCAAGCAATTGCTGCGCTGCGGCCTTGCTCTCCCGCTTGGCTTTGCGCTCCAGGCCGGTGGGTAGAGGATTACCGTCCACATCAGAGTAGATGAGTTTCCCGGTATCGGAATCTACGCTGACCCTGACCGAGATGTGGACGGGTTGCTGGGTGTGGCCGCTATGGCTGGGTTGCCGTCGTCGGCCCCCGCTAACGCGTTCGCTATAAGAGACGCCGGTGCCCGGTATCGAGGCCCTGACGCGGGTGCCATTAGGACCAAAATGTACGCCCGCGCCCCTCGGCCCGATGCCAACGCCTAGACCTTTTTTGCCGGCGGTTAGACGGATACCCGGCGCGATTTTGACGGATTTGCGAAAACGAATGGCCATGTATACCCCCAGCCTTCATGGCGATTTATCGGCTTTATATGATGGCACTGGTTGATAGTGGCGAGTCAGATGTCCGGGTCCCCTAAGGTTTGGCGTCTAGCCTTCAACATGTGCATTGCCGTCTCGGCTGCTGCATCAGCCAAGTCCTCGCCGGCTCTTCCTCCTCTATAAGCCGCACCGCCAGGGGCTCTAGTGCGAGCTATGGCCTGTTCATTCACTTTTGCTTGATACGCATGGGCGAAGTAAAGGTCAAAGGCTCTACGCTCGTCGTCCGTGAGGTTCACGTTCATCCCCTTATTATTGTGATTTGCTTCACATATATATCGGTTCCTGAACGAAATCAAGCCAGTCCCATTCATTGCGCCCCCACTGGCCAACGCTCTTAATCCCTCCAGCGCCATTCCTTTTCGGAGTAGACAAGCTTCCCATCCGCAATTCCCACGGCAAACTCCCCCAGCGGAATTTCCTTGGCAATGCCCGGAGAAAAGACCACGACCTTCATATCGTCTTCGGACGGGGGATTGGGGCCTACCAGGAAAGGTTGAGCGGCTAAGTCTGGCAGGGCCGGGCGGCCTCCGGGTTCCATGCCGAGCTCCAGGAAGCGTCGCCATACCGCTTTGGCAAAGGCGTGGTAACGGGCAGGGCCGCCAATGAGCCAGATACACTTTACATTAGAGTTTGTGTACCTCGCTGTACGACGCTCATATTCCTCAAGAGTTTGCTGGGCAAGCTGCACTTCATAGGCAATGAAGCGGGTTTCCGTGTTACACAGCACATCCGCCTGCCATTTCTTGCCAGTGATGCTCTCACCTGGCTTCTCGACTTCCGCCACATAGCCTGCCGCTCGTAGGGCCTTAGCGATCCATATCTTGGCCAGGATATGGTGGGCGGACTCGGGTTCTGGTTTCTGGCCGGGATAGCCTGGTGCGTGGGCGAAGAACTGCAATCCTAGCGGGCTGCGCTTTAGAACGGCGGGCCAGTCGGTTTCCCGCATCCTGTAGGTACCCTTGGGCTCGGCCTGCATGGCCTTCCACAGGTCGAAGGGGATAGAGAAGGACTCGATTTCCTGGCCATCACTCGCCCTAACTGCGATCAAAGCCATTTGGTGCGCTCCCTGGTGCTCCTCTTGTATTGGGAGAAGAGTACCAGCGGTCACATGCGTTTGGGGCGCCCCCATGGGGACGGCGGACAGGAAGAAATTGGCTACACCGTGGCTACACGGCCTTTTTAGGGACTAAAGAAAAAGGGGCTAGCTTTCGCTAACCCCTTGTTCTGTATGGCTCCGCCTGCTGGGCTCGAACCAGCGACATGCTGATTAACAGTCAGCTGCTCTACCAACTGAGCTAAGGCGGAATAACTTAAGGCGCGTATCTTAGTGTCGGTCCCGGGGGGCGTCAACCTCCCCGGGGCCTGTTTGCTGCTTATTTGCTCAGTGCTTTCTCGATACGGCTGATCGCTTCGGTGAGGGTGTCCATGCCCACCGCGAAGGACAGACGCAGGCAGCCCGGGGCGCCGAAGGCGGAACCGGGTACCAGGGCCACTTCGGCGGTTTCCAGCAGCTGGGCGGCCAGGTCGGTGCAGCTTTCCACGCCGTCCATGTCGGCGATCGCGCCGGAGAAGTCCGGGAAGGCGTAGAAGGTGCCGTCACTGGGCGCGCAGGTGACGCCGGGCAGCTTGTTGAGGGCGTCCACCACATAGTCGTGGCGTTCCTTGAACGCTTTGACCATGTCGCGCACGCACTGCTGGTCGCCGGACAGCGCCGCTTCGGCGGCGGCCTGGCTGATCGAGGCCGGGTTGGAGGTGCTCTGGCTCTGCACCTTCTTCATGGCCGCGATCAGCTTCTGCGGGCCGCCGGCGTAGCCGATCCGCCAGCCGGTCATGGAGTAGGCCTTGGAGACGCCGTTCATCACCACGGTGCGGTCGTACAGCTCCGGGCAGGCGTTGACGATGTTCACGAACGGCTGGCCGGTCCACAGGATGTGCTCGTACATGTCGTCGGTGGCGATGACGATGTCCGGGTGCTTCTTCAGCACCTCGCCCAGGGCGGCCAGTTCCTCTTTGGAGTAGGCCATGCCGGAGGGGTTGGAGGGGCTGTTGATCACGAACAGGCGGGTTTTCGGCGTGATCGCCTGTTCCAGCTGCTGCGGGGTGATCTTGAAGCGGCTGTCCAGGTCGGTTTCCAGGATCACCGGGACGCCGCCGGCCACTTTCACCATGTCCGGGTAGCTGACCCAGTAGGGTGCCGGGATGATCGCTTCGTCGCCGTCGTTGAGCAGGGCCAGGGCCATGTTGAAGAAGCTCTGCTTGCCGCCGCTGGAGACCAGGATCTGGCCGGCTTCGTAGTCCAGGCCGTTTTCACGCTTGAACTTGTCGATCACGGCCTTCTTGAGACCGGGAGTGCCGTCCACCGGGGTATACTTGGTTTTACCGGCGTTGATCGCCTCAATGGCGGCCTGTTTGATATGATCCGGCGTATCGAAGTCCGGCTCGCCCGCACCCAATCCAATGATGTCCTTACCCTGGGCCCGTAATTCCACTGCTTTGGAAGTAATCGCCAGAGTGGGGGAAGGTTTGATGCGTTGAACGCGGTCGGAGAGGTTGATATCGGACATGCACTCCTCATTTCTCTAATGAGTTCGGGCCGCGCCACCGGCGCGGGTAGGGGAGGCCAATACTAACGCATTCGGGACCAGGAATCATGTCAGACACCGCGTTCAAACTGCATTCCGACTACCAGCCGGCGG
>TARA_R100000655_G_scaffold95973_1_pt1 | contig 11065 bp, 16 predicted proteins | sample TARA_R100000655 | Tara Oceans TARA_R100000655 (sample SAMEA2622497) | marine metagenome | biome: marine biome (ENVO:00000447); feature: deep chlorophyll maximum layer (ENVO:xxxxxxxx); material: "saline water (ENVO:00002010), including plankton (ENVO:xxxxxxxx)" | depth 90 m
GTGCTAATGTGCAAGTATTACCATCTAAAAATGATTGAACAACATTGTCATCTGCTGATAAACTAAATTCATCATCATATTTAATTGTTATATCACCTGATGCTACATATTCAGGAAAAGCATATGCTTCAGCATCACCATTAGTATTCATACCAACTCTATTTACACCATTAGCAATATTAAGATTAAATGATTTAATAATCATATCTTGGTTTGCACCATCTACTTCAAGTTGTTTTGTGCTTAAAGAACCCATATTAAAAAACACACCTGCATCAGGTTCAACCCAAGTTCCATCAAATGTTTGCTCTAAAACAGTTCCTGTGCTTATTGGATTAGCAAATCCTGAAAAGTAATTTCCACCTAAGCTCAAATTTCCACCATTAGCAGTTACATCACCTGTTATGGATAAATCTGAAACAACACAACCTGCAATCTTAATTCCTTCTGCTGCTTTAGGATAGTATGCTAAATTAACTGTATGTGGTAAACCACTTGATATTGTTCCACCTATACTTGTATTATTATTAGAACCATCAATTTCTACTGTATAAACATCAGAACCATCTGCATTGTATGTTTGAGTTACCATAAGTAAATGCTGTAACATTAACTCAGGTGTAGCAAGAAATTCAAATGGACAAGTAACAGTTCCACCTTTAGCAGTTATTACTGTGTCTGCTGCATTTTTAACTGTTCCTCTACCTGATAATAACCTTGATTCCCTAGTTATATTAAATGTAGGTTTTTGTGCTTGAATCACAGGCAGTTGTCTGTATGCTGTTCCGTCTGCACCTGAACTATCTATGCCTGTTCCAAAAGTTGTTTCACCTTTAATTCCTAGCTTAACATCACTAATAGGGATAACTGTTTGACTTATAGCCATTATTTATCTCCTTCTTTTTTTTTCTTTATTTTATTTGTAACTTTTTTCACAATGTTCCACCCTATTAATTTATTTGCTAGAACATCATTTATTTCAACAGACTTGCCTTTTTCTAAAGCCTTTCTGATTTTTGTAGTGGTAGGTATAGCTTGTGCTTGTAACCTACTAAATTTGTCTAATATCGCTTTAACTTTCATTTATCTCCTAAGCTGTATTTCCAAAATGTGTGCAAGTCAAAGTCCATTGTGCTACCATATAATCTTCATAATTATCAACTTCCACATTAAAATCTAAATCACCAAGTGTTACATCAATAGCTTTTGTATTATCAGCTAATGTTAATGTTATATTATCGTGTATTAATGCTTCTAATATACTCACTTGGTTTAATACATAATCTTGAAACTTATTATCTTTTCTTTTTACAAAAAAATACTGACAATCCATTTCAAAACTTCTAACTTCCATAAAGGTAGCTTTATCTAATTGACTTGATCCTGTTGGAACTATCTTTACAAACTGATTAGATTTAATTTCTTGTTCCCAATCACTATATACAGGACATTTCATCTCAGCTCTAATTTTGCTTTTTAAAGCTGTTAAAATATTCTTCCAATTATTTGTATAGGTTACAGCCATTATCTAATCATTTCTATAGTGCTATTGCTCTTATTTGTTTGTTTCCTGTGTCCACCATATACCTCAACTATCCAATAGTCAGAAGTATGTGCAGAACTGCCTGTAAATCTACCATATAAACCTGAATAAATATGCTGTAGTCCACCTGTTATTGTTTCAGCAGTAGTAGTTGCACCTTCTAATTGATCATTTGCTAAATAGCTTACCGTAAATTTTGCTGTTCCATAATTACCACCTGTGCTAATAGCTATTTTTAATCTGTCATAATGTTCACCTGTATAAGTTCCTGCTAGTTCTACTAAATCCATAGAACCATTAGAATCAACTCTATATGCTATTTTACCATTCTTATCTTTATCATCTACTTCGTGTGATAGTTTATATAAACCATCATTTAATTTATCTATTAAACCTGTTCTCTCAGGATTGGTAACTAAACTATAATAATAATCAGCTTCTTCACTTGCACCTTCTTTTGCTCTTATTAAATTAGCAGTAGCTATATAACATACAGATTTAATTATAATAGGATCATATTCAGCAGTAGCAGAATTAATAGCAGTATCAATATCTATTTGCTTTTGCTTTTCTAATGGTGTTGAATATCTAGCATCTAAATAATTATGTAATTCTAAACTAGCATCAACTAAAGTTTGATCTAAAAATGAACTAAAATCTTGCCCTGCTTCAAACACTTGTTCATTAATAGTAGTTGAAGAATAATTGCTATTATAATATTCTACTTGATTTGTAGCACTATTATAAAACCATTCTCCATTGCTATCAACTGCACCTGATGTTGATTGTGCTGCTGCAAGTTCTTCACTATTAACAAACAAAGTATCTACATACCCACTATCTCTAAATAGGTGAAGATTGCCTGATGTTAAAGTTGGAAATATTTGCACCTTACTATCAAAATCAGATACTCTATTAAAGTATTTAGTTAAATCTGATTGACTTGCATATTTAAAATTTGTAGCCATTTATTTCTTTCTCCTATTAGCTATTTTTTTATAACGATTTAACTTTTGATTCTTAGTGTTTACTTTTTTCTTTGCTGTTCTTTTATTATAAGCCATATTCTATCCTAATAATATTAGTTCTAATTTGCTGTTTTCTTTTGGGTTTAAACTTCTACCTGAAACATTAACTAAAGTATTTTGTGCATTGTTGTTAAAATTACAACCTCCTGAATGTGCTGATAAAGATTCAGCATAAACTTTAAACTCAGCATTAGGTAAATGATTAAATTGGATATGCCCTTTAGTGTAATCAATGCTACCTACCACACTATCATTATGTCTTAGGTTTCCATTACCATCATCTAATAAAAATGCACCTTTATTTAAAATAGTTTTACCTGTTGCAATATCATCTATAGTTTCTAGTTCTAATGATGAAGCAGGGCCATATACTATTGTATCAGTTGTTCCTCCACCGTGTGGTGTACCTTGTAAGTCAGGAACATTAGATGACATTGTTGGAAATCTACCCAAATCAAACGGTGTAGTTCCACTTGTTGATTTAGATATACCTACTCTAGTTTCAGAATGATTAGACATAGATGTTACCCTTACATCTCCATTATGTAATCCTATATGAACTTTTTTATTCTTTAAACCTGATGATTCATCATAAAAAAAAGCATCTAGTGCAGCCTGTATTTTAGGTAAAACTGCATTACCTGAACCTGCAAATGTAGTATCAGAAGCATCTGTAGTAAATGTTACTATTTGTTCTGTTGTTGTAGAATCAATACCACCTGCATTATATTCATCAATCACAAATGTTATAGCATAAGCAGTTGAAGCTGCTAAACCTGTTTTATCACTAGCTTTAATATTTTGTAATCCCCAATCTAAATATCCACCTCTAGTGTAGAATGGCCCTATACAAACACTACCTACTACTACACCTTTAACTACTCTATCTGCACTTCTAGCATATCCAAAAAATGCACCTTTTTGTGAAAATTGTCCTGTCTGTGAAGTCATACATTTACCATTATCAAAGGGTAAGTGTTCATTACCAAAGAAAAATCTCAAATCATCATCATCTGAATGTGCAGCTTCTGTTGAACCTAATAAACCTCTTGTAACAGTTAATACAGCACCTGATATAGATTCTACTTGCATTACTTCTGAATTGATCATAATTAAATCACCTGCTTCAAACCAATCACCATCATCAACAGTTATATCTGTTTCAGCTATTGCTACATCTTCAGCTATTTGTATATCTGCACCTGAATTATAAGTAGAACCTGCAAATAAGTGCATATCTACATATTCATTACCACTATTAATATCTTTAGGTTCTATAGCTATATACCCTGCAGGTGCATTACCTGCTGATTCTAAAGTATTACTTAATGATGTGTTTAATGGTGAATATTCTATTATTCTGCTAGTGGGTAAATACATAAAATCACCTGCAGGTAAAATCATACTCCAAGTTCTTCTTACAGTTTCTTCACCTGTAGAATCTTCTTCATTCATATCTACTGAATTTTGAACATCAGTAGTTGTTCCACCACTATCATTTCTAAAATCAATAGTTGTCATAGCAATTTCAGCTGCTATATTACTTACATTTTTAACTACAATTACTTTCGCATTATGTAAAGTTAGTGCTGCTGCATTTTTACTAAATGAAGCTAATGTTAAAAAACCATCTGAATCATTTACTTCCTGTATAATACTAGATTTTTCTGTATAAGATTTAGGTGTTTGACACATATAATCACCATCAGGAGATTTAACTTCTAATGATACATTTGCTGACTTAACTCCTGCTCTTGATATAGGTGTTCTTTGTCTATTTGTTGTTGTGTTTCTATAAGCCATAAAAAATTTTCTCCTGTTATGTTAAATGATATTTAACTTTTATATTTACTGAATAATCTGAATTAACACCATCACTTCTGAAAAATGCTAATATTACTTTACCTGCTGCTACACTTGCACTATCTACAGTAAATTCTGTTAAATATGCCTGTTCACTACCTGCATTAGTTACATCTGAATTATGTGCTAATAATGTTCCACTTGTTAATGCTGATGTGCTACCTGATGTAAATGTATAAGACATTAAGTGCATACGAGTTGTATCACCTGAAGCATTACTTCCTGCTTCAATCCCATATACTGCATCTATTGATATTGCATCAGGAACATACCATAGCATTGGAACTAATAAAGAAGCATCTGTTGAAGCACCATCTGCTGTTGTAAAAGTAGTTGCAGGATCAGTGCTTGTTCCAAATGTTATATCATCTTGGTTAGCTAATGCCTGATTGTTAGCAGAAAATGGTATAGGGTAATGTGTGTTCGCTGCATAATTAGCAGATATAGTTGAAGCTATACCAAAGTCAGCATATTGTGTATTAATATGATGTCCTAATGCTTTAACTTGATTGTTGGTAGTATCAACATTAAACTTAGTTGTTCCACCTGAATTAGCAACATTAAAAGCAGCTGTGTTGTCTGTTGTTGATTGAACTTTTAATGCTCTATCAGATAATGATAAGGCAGTATCAGAACCATCACCTGATTCTATTATTCTAGCTGTGCTATCAATACCACTATTATTGTTATCTACTTTAAGTAAATCTTTATAGGTAGCTGATGGTGATTTGCCTGTTAAACTCATATATTTCTTTCATATTTACTTTTATAATATAATATAATATTTATTTTTTTAAACATTTATTATCAACTTATTACATTCCACTTGAAAACTATTGTAATATTTGTATCTTGACTATTTGATGGTGTTGTTAGTTCAAAAGCATAAATTTTTCCTTTTGAAATAGGCATATAATCACTACCAATACCGGGACTTGTTAAGTCTAATTCTAAATATGTATCATCTGCAATGTCATAACTTTCATCTTTTCTGTAAACAACAGATGCAGGAACTTCTGTAGCATCTGATGATTCTTTCAAAACCAATCTAAAATTTCCATCTTGTGCTATTTCACTTCTAAAACAAAATTTTTCTATTGTTCCATTATAAGGTGCAATAAACCCAACTGATTCATTATAGTTAGTTGTAGATGTTCTTTCAAATATATATCCTGTTATTGGTAGATATGATGATGCTTGTGCTGCATTATACCCTATAAACTTTATATCATAATGGTATTTACCTATCCCAACTATATCTGTTCCTAAATCATCTGTAAATGCTAGTTCATTAGGTGCTGCATCATCAACCCATATTTGTCCATATCCTGCTGTATTTGAAGAAGCTGCTGCAACTTCACCTATCTTTAATCCTGTTCCATCAAAAGTTAAATTAGCTTCTGCATCTAGTTCTGTTGTGGTAGCACCAACTGTAACAAGTTCGTTTTCAGTTGCATTATTTAAAGAAGTAATAGTTCCTACATCATCACCTGTTTGAACTGCACTACCATTTACATTTAATGATCCTTCTATATTTACTGTATCTTCTGAAATTTGTATTGGTGTAGCTTTATTACTAACCTTTAAGAATTTAAGTTTAGATTCCAAATTACTATCCCGTTCTAGTTGTATTGGATTCTTTCTTTTCTTTTCAAAAAGGTTAGTAATATACTTTACAATTTCAGCTAGTTTCACTACTTTCCTCTAACTTTATCCATTATAGGTTTTAATATCATATCCCATACCATATCATCTGCTTTAGTTGGTGATAATTTTATAGCTTTTTCTACTACATATAAAGCTAATAATACCCATTCCCAATTTGTTGTTAAAAAGTTCATCATTGTTTTTTCTCCTTAGTTAAGATAATTGTTTTTTTTCAGAAGCTACTGATTGGACAGAATCTAAAAATGATTCTATTACCTGTAGCCTTTCATCTAGTTGTTCAAACTGTGTTTGTTCTATTTCTTCATATTCATTTGTTTCATCTAAAAATCTTTGTATGTCTTTACTTAAATTTCCTAACTCTTTTGAATTAAGTATATTTTCAATACAAAGTAAAACTTTATAAGTTTTTTTTAAAAGATATGTTGCTTCATTAATATTTTTCATTTCTTTTCTAATTTTTTCAACCTTTTTTCTAAACCTTCAATAGGTTTATGTGAGTCTTTTTTTAGTGTAGCTATATCTACTTCCATTTGTTCAAAATACTTTCCATATATAGCTAATTTTGATTGTAAAACAGATACTTGCTTATCAAGTTCATTATCTTCATTAACATACTTATTAATTTTATCTAAATCAAACTTTTTAAATATCTGCTTTAATACCATATCTAATACTTTTTTTGCTAATATTCCTTGTAGCATTAGAACCTTAAATTAATTCCTGTAGAAATATACTTTTCATCTCTACCGTAAAAACTTGTTTTAGTTCCTTCAATAAATAATCCTATATGATCTCCTAAGTCAGTTCCTATCATTATGCCTACATCATATTGGTTTTCTTCACCTTCATAGGACTTGTCTGTTAAACCATAAGATTGTGGAAATACATTAATCCAAATATGTGAATATAATTTAGATTCTCTTGTTCCCATTAATATATCAAATCCTATTACCTGATAAAGTTCTGCTTGATATTCTTTTTCTTTATTATCTTCATTATATTGGTGAATTACATTAGGCATATGGTATTCATAAAACTCTGCATCAGAATAAGCAACTGCATTGGAGTCAGCATCTGTCCAAAAATAATCAGCACCTTCATAATAATATGTCCAATATCCATCAAGAGTTTCTTCATCTGTTTCTATCCATATCCAATAATCATCTATATTACCATTCTCATTTAAATCATTTAATGGAACTAGGTAATCAGTATATCCATACTCATAAGCTAATTCCCACCAAGCACCTTCATAATCATCAAAAGCAGGGTGTCCATATACAGGGTGTCCTTTAATAGTAAATCCTGTAGTAAAATCCATTATCCAAAAGTGTTTCCTGTATCTAAAATCTAATTCTGCAAATTCTAAATCTCTACTTTCTTTATTCATATATTTAGCTTTAGCAACAAACTTATCATTACTCCATTTAAGCCAAAATTCACCATCTTTAAATTCATTATCTCTATTTCTAACCTGTGAGTATTTAAATAGATATTCCCAACCATTTACTGCACCTATTACTGCTTTATCTGATAATGAAGATTCACTACCTTTATAAAATCTGCTTCTTCCTTGATAAGGGAATAAAGCTATCTTTCTTAAACCTATAGAATAGTTGTAGTCATCTTCTTTTACTTCTGTTCCACTTACATAGGGTGAACCCATTGAGCCACTGACATATAAAGTTGAGTTGCTAAAAAAATTAGCAAAGCTAAAACTGCTAATCGCAACCATATAACATATAATTCTTTCATATTTCATTAGAACCTTCCTTTGCTTGATTTTTCTACCTTAGTTAATCTTTGTTCAAACTTATCTAGTTTTGCTGCTAAATCATCTAACTTATCTTTACAATCATCAATACCTGATAAATCAACTTCAGGTATATCAATTTTTCTATTCTTTAGTTTATCTAATTCAGTTTTTATATATGTTAAATCAGTAGCTAAAGGTGATAGTGTTGTGTTCAATTGTTTTAGTTCTTTAAATGTTTCATCATACTCATCTAACTTATAAGATATAATCTTTAAATCTCCCATAGACTTAATATTATCTATCTCTTTTGTATTATCTTCTACTGCACCTGTTAGTGTAAAATAAACACCTACTGCTGATACTAATACTACACCAATAGTTACTAAGAACTTTAAGTCCATTTGAAAAGATGTTGTTTCTCCAATTTTGTGAGCCATAGGTTCTACCTCTTTTTCTTTTGGTTTGTGAATGAATTGATCATTCAATGCTTCTGCTACTTCTTCTATTGTAACAAATTTCATTTCAATTAATACTTTACCTAAAGGAACTGATCTGTTATATGTTATAGCTTCATCTGCTTGTTTATGTAATGCAGACTTTAACTGCCTATCACTTATATAGCCTTTAAGTAATAATAAATCACCTAGCTTCACACCACAACCTTAAATATAGTAGTTCCTCTTTGTATTTTATCGTGGCTTTTAGCATTATATGATTCTAGTGATTCTTCAATATTATAACCTTCTGTATGGTTTTGTAAATCTATTTTTATTCCATCTCTATTTCCATTATCATAGAAGATATAACAATTTTGTGATGCCCTGCCTGATAGATTTAATGCTTTTTCTGAATAGTCATTAGCACCTACCATACTACTACTTCTAGCATAGTTATCGCCAACTCTAGCTGAATGTATGTGTCCAAATATAACATAGTCTATGGTAGTTCCTCTCATTTTATATCTTCCTACTATTTGATTTACACTAGATTCTACTGCTGTCTTTTTAATAGAACCATTACCGTGTAATACTAATAAATTCTGTCCTGCTACTTCTACTACTACTTCTGTAGGATCACCATCTATAAAGTTGATGGGAGTATCTTTAAATAAATATCTTAATGTTTGAAATATTGTGTAATCATAATTATCAGAAGCTAAAGAATCTGCCCAACTCCAATCTTTCTTAACTCTACTTTCATTGCCTGTTACCATAGCCACAGAAACATTAAAATTGCTATTTAAATGAATGATTACTTGTTGTAGTATATCTACTGCTAGGAATGTTGCTTTTGTTCTGTTTGTAGCCATATTTAGAAGTTCATCTAATCTTCTATCTGAATTAAGTAAATCACCTGATTGAACCATTAATACATTAGTTATACCAAATGCTTTAAAATACTTAGTGGCCTTATCTACAAACAGCTTACATCTAGCAGAAGCTACTTTAAAGTCATACTTGTTATGTGGTAGTGATACTAATTCATTAAAATGAACATCAGAAAATTGTATAACACCTACACAACTTGTATCTTCACTATGCTTTTTAACATAAGTAGATAATTTATATTTGTCAAAAATCTTTACTAACTGCTTATTGTATTCTGCAACAGCATTTTCTACTCTTGCATATTCTCTAAATGACTTTCTTTCTATTCTGTTTATATCTTGTGCTGATTGCTTTTGTTTAGCTAGTCTTACATTCTCTTGGATCAACTCAAGATTTTCTATTACAAAAACGGACTTATGCCCACATATACCACATTCCCATCTTTGTCTGTCATTGTCAAAACCTGCTTTAGTAAGTTTTGAACTATGACAATGTTTACAAAACATATATTATTCCACTTTAGCCATTCTATCACTTAATTCTTTTGCCCGTCTTGGTGTATCAGTTCTTGCCCACTTACTATCTAGCATTTCATCTGCAGCTAACTTATATTTTTTCTTTGATATAAAATGAATTGTTTTACGGAATTTACTAAAGGCATTTACACCTAGTTGGTAAGCCATATTAGTTACTATTCTTTTTACTTCTGTAGGTGCAGGTAGAAACCACTCGTATTTATCAGAGAGCATATATTTAAGGTTATTTAAATCTTCTACTAACCATTCTTCAGCTTGTTCTTCAGTTACTTTAAGATACTTGATCCTCTTACCATAACCTATAGTATCATAACCTGCTGTGCATTTATACACGGTAGAACTGAATCCTTCGTGCTTTTTAATATCATCTATTAAAGACATTTATTTATACTGTATGTGAAACCTAAATGTCAAATCATCTGCTGCATAAGTTTGAACTGTTGTAGTTGAAGCAAAGAAATAAACAGATGAAGAATCACTTGCAGCTTGAAGTAACATAGGTATATTGTGGTTATCTTCATCATTAGTTGGTGCTTGAATTAAAACAAAATTACCTAAATCTGCACCACCTACTGCTGTGTTTACCCAACCTAAAAATCCTGCTGCTGCACCATTTGATGCTGATATATTTACTGCAGCATTAGCTGTGCCTACTGTTTGATTATTTGTCATTAAATAAACTATAATATCTGTATCTGCTGCTCTTTTGCTTGATATAGTTAAGCCCATTAATTTAGAACACCCACCATTACCTAATACTGCATTTGGTATTTCTACTTTATCAAACAGCACATCACCTGAAGCATATTCACTTGTATCTAATGTAGGAGTAACATCTATAACAGTATAAGGACTTATTGTATTACCCATATTACACCTCCTCTACTTTACAACCTTTAGATTCATATACACTTACATAACTGCCTAATGCTTTTCTGTATATAACTTTCCCATTAGGTTTAGTTATTTTAAATTCACCTGATGGTTTCTTTTTTTCTACTTTTTTTGATTCTGTCTTTGAATCTTTTTTTTCTTTAGCCATTTTACTCCTTGTATGGTTTCTTTAAAGTTCCTTTTCCAAATCCTGCAAATGAACCCAAGTTACTTGTTCCTTTGCCTTTCTTACCTTGATTAATTCTGTGTCCTACCTCACTAATATAATCTGTATATTTCATCTTGGAATTTTTATAGTAAGCCTGTTGTCCTTTGTTGTCATCATTAACTAATTTCATATCATTGTTTGGATCAAGTTCTACACCAAACTCTTTGTTATTTAGATTTCCTATATCTTTTTTATTCTTCATAGTTAATAGTCTATGGTGAGCAATCCGACTGCCCACCAT
>TARA_R100000655_G_scaffold109929_1_pt1 | contig 11030 bp, 23 predicted proteins | sample TARA_R100000655 | Tara Oceans TARA_R100000655 (sample SAMEA2622497) | marine metagenome | biome: marine biome (ENVO:00000447); feature: deep chlorophyll maximum layer (ENVO:xxxxxxxx); material: "saline water (ENVO:00002010), including plankton (ENVO:xxxxxxxx)" | depth 90 m
AGTCAACACACTAAAGGACAAGCGGTAGATATGCAATATGTCAAAGGTGGTAAAATGAATAATAAACTATTAATGAATACCATAGTTGAAAACTTTGAGTTTGATCAACTAATAAATGAGTTTGACTATTCTTGGATACATTGTTCTTATAAATGCAAAGGAAATAGAAATCAAATTTTAAAGGCATACAAAGAAAACGGAAAAACAAAATACATGGATATAACTCATCAATACAAAACACTATGAAATTTTTAAGCAAGATATTTGGTAATATGTCTTTAGATGTGAACAACTTAGTTGATAACATAGTTACCACTGATGAAGAACGAAAAGAATTAAAGATTAAATTCAAACAATTAGTATTAGATGCACAGGCAAATGCTGAGGAACAAATTACTCGCAGGTGGGAATCTGACAACAAAGCAGGTTGGTTACCTGCAAACATCAGACCTCTGACATTAGCCTTTTTAGTTGTATCTACTATCTTATTGATATTTATTGAGGGAGGAGTAATAGATTTTAATGTCAAGGAAAATTGGATTGATTTACTGCAGTTGGTTTTAATTACGGTGATAGGTGCTTACTTTGGTGGGCGAAGTTTTGAAAAAATAAAAGCAAAATAAAAGACAAAAGGGATCATAGATTAAGATTAACAAAGTCAGAACATGACTTAATAAAAAATAGACGAGATAATACAATCAGTAATATCTTAGTGGTCGGAGATTTGCATGAGCCATTCTCATTAGATCAATACCTAATCTGGTGCAAAGAAAAATATAAAGAATATAATTGTAATGAGGTAGTTTTTATAGGCGACATCATAGACAATCATTTTTCCTCATATCATGAGTCCTCAGCTGATGGAATGGGTGGAGCAGATGAGTTAGAATATGCAATTAAAAGAATATCAAGGTGGAGAAATGCTTTTCCTGTTGCTACTGTAGTAATAGGTAATCATGATAGAATGGTCATGCGAAAGGCACAAACTTCTGCTATCCCCTCTAAATGGATTAAAACATATAAAGAAGTATTAGAGGTTCCTTATTGGAATTTTGTTGAAAGATACGAAAAGAATGGTGTTCAGTTTTGTCATGGAGAGGGTGGAACAGCGAGGACTAAATGCAGGGCTGACATGATCAACACAGTGCAAGGACATCTACATACTCAAGCATATTGTGAACATTATGTTGGTCAAAATTTCCGAGTGTTTGGCTTACAGGTCGGTTGCGGTATTGATTGGGAAAGTTATGCAATGGCTTATGCTAAGTATGGAAAGAAACCAGCCATTGGTTGTGCTGTCATTTTGAATAATGGAAAATTACCAGTAAATTTATTAATGAAATTGTAAACTATGAAAAGATTTATTTTTTCTCCTAAAGCAATTTATACATATAGCGAAATAGACAACGAGTTAAAAAGGCTATTGCATGAATTAAGCGTAGAGGAGAAGTTAGACTTACTCAAGTATTACCACACACAGTAAAAGTGTTGACATATAAGTGGTTTTAATATGTCTATCTAAGGCATATAAGGAATCTTTTGCTTTTTTTTTCATCATCTCACATCATATAACTAAAATTTTTTTTATTTTTCTTGGGTAAAATTTGGATTATATATAAAAGTTTCTTTATATTTGTGTAAACAAAAAAGAATATAATAAACTAAGAAAATGAAACCAATTAGAATAACATTTTATCATTATCATTTAGTAGAAATGATAGCTGAAGGGATTTATTACAATAAAGGGATTAAGAGAATATCTAAAAAACAATGTAAAGAATGGATTAAAGGTAGTTTAAGTTGTTTTGGTAGTGGTGGAGCAAAAGATTTTAACTTTTCAGATGAGGATTACAAATTAGCAGAACAATTAATTAAAAAATATAACTTATAATAATAAGGGGGTGAAATTCCCCTTTTTTTAAAACACAATAACATGTTAAATTTTACAAAATACAATAGCAAAAGAGTTTATAATAGTTTAAGAGAATCATACGATCTAAATAAACCAATCAATTTTAGAGATTTAGATTATATATGCAACAATTCATTAGACTTAGAATTAAATCAAAAATTTATTAATAGCTATAATGATCAACAGTGTTTCTCATTTTTAGATATGGCTGATCTTAGAGCAGAATTTAAACTATGTAATCAGTAAATAAAAATAATTTTATATTTATTCGAGATAATTTGGATAGTATATAAAATAATGTTTATATTTGAGTATAATTTTAAAATAGAATATCATGAATACAGAATTACTTACACCTACACAATATAAAAAAGTTAAAATGTCATTAGATCAGTATGCAGTTGGTAGAGTTGCAATGACTAAATTTATTGAATCATTGAAAGAAAAGGAAGTTTTTTGGCTTGATCGTTTAAATGCATCTAACACAGAATTAGAAGTTAAAGACAATCAATTTTGGTTAAAAACAGTTAGAAAGCAATTGTTAGATATGCAAGATTTGGTTAAGATAATGGATAAAACAGAATTAATAACTGAGCATAAACTATACTAAGATGAGTTACTTAGAAGATAAGATATATAAACATCAATATATAAAAGAGGGAGAAAGCGATTGTTGTAGAGCAGGTATTTATATAGATGTAATGATTTGTTCAGAGTGTCAAGATCATTGCGATCATGCACCAAAATTGTGCGGATATTGTGGAGATGAGTTATACAATGAAGAATCAGACGACTCACTAGAATTTTGTTCCGATGATTGTTGGAAAGGTTATGAGTGGGAAACATTTAAAAAAGATTAATTTAAAATATAAAAACAGATGAAGTATTTACAAGATTACATGAATAAAGGACAAGATAAATTGTTCAAAGAAAAAAAAGTATTTTTTGCTTTTAATAATGATCAATTAGATGAGGGCATAAAGAAACACAAGTTAAAGGGTGTTAAGTTAGTGTCTATGGGGCAGGGAATGTATTGTCCTAAAAGTAATGCAGGACAAGTGTTGCAACGCTTAGACGAAATATATAGGGCAGGAATAGAGCAAGACATTAATGATCATGGAATAGATAAGATAATTTTGCGAGAATTATTGAACCATGAGGCATTTTATGTTGGAGATGTTGCAGACACGAAAAGGAAGTTAATGGATTACCCTATTACAGAAGAACAGATAATAGAAATTTACTATAAAAATTATGAGAAATATGCTTAAAATTAATTTGAAAACAGAGAAAGAATTGCAATCTTACATTAGATTAGCAATGCAAAAAGAAACAATAAATAAGAAGAATTTAGCATTTATGTTAGATATAAGTTATCCAACAGTGTTAAAGTATTTAGAGAACCCAGAAGAATTAAGTATTAAAAAATTAAGATCAATATGTAAGGTTCTCCTTATTGATCTTAAAATAACCTTAAATAAAGAACAGAATTATGATCAAAACATCTAAAGTAGCCAGAGTAACTGGTAATGGAACTTGGGAAGGCAAGTTTGGACTAATGTATAAGTTTGAAATTGAAATGGAAAACGGAGACTTAGGAGAAAACATGTCAAAATCTCAAGAATGTAAATTTAAAGAGGGAGAAACAACTGAGTATGAATTTATTGATGGTCAATATCCAAAAATAAAACCTGTTAATAATTTCCAACCTAAAGCAAATTATTCAAGTAGTGGATCAGATGTGCAAGAAAACATAAGATGGGCTCAAAGTTTAAATATAGCTAATTTGCAATTATGTCATAAATTAATAACTAATTCAGAAGTAGAAGAAGTTGCAGTAGAATGGTATAATAGGTTAAAAAATGGAAAACCTGAAATTTTACCTTTCTCATGAGAGCGACATATTTGAAACACAGTAAAAAGCCATCACAGTATGGTGGCTTTTTTTACTATATATTTTTAAAGGGCGAAGATGGTAAAAGTTATAGGACTTGCATAGGAGATAATTTTAGAAACTTTTTTAAGTGGAGCAACATTTTGCACCATGCAGAAAGTGGAGATGAAATTTTAAATCTCAGAACAAAGTTATATAAAGGTAAACCAATCATTGATGCCGATAGTAATCCAACATTAAAAAAGATAGAAATATGAAACAGACATACTTTCCGCATGATTCAAATGCGAGGAACGATATAAAAGTCGTTAGATTAAGAAAAGATTTAGGTTTAGAGGGATATGGTATTTACTTTTGTTTGTTAGAAATGTTATTTTCAGACAAGAACATGATCAACATTGATGACATAGATACCATAGCATTTAGTTTACAATGCGAAAGCAAGGTTTTAAGTGCAGTAATTAAAAATTATGATCTCTTTGTTGTTAATGACAATTCTTTTTATTCTGCTCGTTTAAATGAAACGATAGGACAAATAGTAAAAAAGAGTGCAAGAGCTTCTGAAAATGCTAAAAAAAGATGGGAAAATAAGCAGTCGCATAGCGAGGGCAATACTATTAAATTAAATAATAGTAAATTAAATAACATTAAAACAGATAAAATAAAACAAGAAAAACTTTTAGAAAAACGATCAATTGCTTTTAAGAATGAAGTTTATAGTTTAGATGCTTCAGAAGAAGATAAAAAGAGTTTCTATGATTATTGGAGCGAACCTAATAAATCTAACACAAGATTAAGGTTTGAATTACAACAAACATGGAGTTTGAAAAGAAGAATGGATCGTTGGTCTAATTCACAATTTAATAAGTCAAGTAAAAATAAATTTCCTGATTATTGGGATAAAGAGTTTAGCAGAAAATTAGATGATGAATCTAAGCGAACAGAATACTATGATCATTTAAAGTCATTAGGGTGGTCGAGTGTTTACTCTCCAAATGCAGGAATGGTGTGGACTAAAAAGAAAAGTTATGAGTCAAGTATTTAGGTTTTGCTGTAGGTGTGTTAGAATGTCATTGATCAAAGAGGGTAAATGTATGTTCTGTAATGGTAATTTTTATTTAAAAGGAATTAATGATGACATGCACATCCGAAAGAATAGAAAACATGAAAAAACACACTAAGGTTTATATGCAACACTTTGGATATGTATTAGATGACTTTATTGAGTGCGAGGTATGTAGACAAAGGGCGGTAGATATTCATCACATAGAGCCACGAGGAATGGGGGGTAGTAAAAAAAAAGATTTTATTGCTAACCTTGTGGCTTTATGTCGATTATGTCATATAAGAGCAGAGAAAGAAAAAGATTTTAATGAAATAGTAAAAGTAATACACCTTACACATTTAAAACATTATGAGGACTAAAGAATATCAATTACAGAAAAATGTTATTAAATGGATTAATCTTAAATATCCTAAGTTATTATATTGTGCAAGTGCAGGTGGTGTTAGGACATCATTTAAACAGGCGGTAAAAATGAAAGCAACTGGATATATAAAAGGCTTTCCTGATTTGTTTATATATGAACCAGTAGATCCATATCATGGTTTAGCAATTGAAATTAAAATAAAAAAAGGTAGACCTACTAAACATCAAATAGATTGGCGAGATAAATTGAATCATAGAAATTATGTTGCAGAAATAACTTATGGTTTTGATGAAACAATAGAAGTAATAGAAAGATACTTGTCAGGCAAAATATCAGAATTAAATGTTGAATAATCCAAAAATTAAACCAACTTTTTTTAATACTAGAAAATATGGTTTACACTGGAACTATACAGATACTAACAATTGGTTGTTAACAATTATTACCGAAAATAACGAAGAAAGTAATTTTATTTTTAGAGATTTGAAACAATTAAAGAATCCTTTCTCATTGATTAGAGAAAGAATTGGAAGTGTGAAATATACAGAATATAGCAAGATATCTAAAGCAGAATATGATATGTTATTAAATATAGGAACACCAACACTTTATAAGTTTTGTCAAAATTAGATGACTTTTTTACTAAAAATTATGATAAGTTATTATCTATATCTAAAACAATAACAGGCTCTAAGCATTTAACAGAAAAAACTACAGATGCAGACGACCTACTACATGAAACGGTAGAAATAGTATATAAAATTGATCCTAAAAAAATAACTAAACTAATAAATGATGAGAAGTTAATTTTTTTTATAGTCAGAATAATGATCAATCAATTTCATTCTAGCACCTCTCCTTATTATTACAAATATAAAAAGTATTATAAGCATGTAAATATGAATTATAACACCAGTATTCTATGGACAGAACATTGGTTAAATAATATAGAACAAACTGACAATATAAAAGAGAAAATTAAAACAGAAGAACAGTTAGAAAAGATAGAAAAACAATTGAAAGAATATAACTGGTTTGATGCTGAGGTATTTAGAGTTTACTATCTTTTAAATCATTCTTTAAATACATTATCTAAAGAAACAGGCATAAATAGAAATACTTTGTATAAATCAATTACTAACATTAAAAACAAACTTAAAGATGAAAATTGAAGACATAATAGTTGCAATAACAACAGGAACAGTTTTAGTTTTATTAGCATTAGCGATATGGTAGAAAAAGGATTAGGAGATAAAATAGAAAAATTTACTGAGTGGAGCGGTTTAAAAAAATTAGTTAAATCTGTCTTTGGAGAAGATTGTGGATGTGATGAAAGAAAGAAAAAACTTAACCAAATGTTTCCAAACTTTAAAAATTTAAGATCATTTAATGAATCAGAAAAAAAGATATTTGAGGAAATTTTACCAGTTGTTGAGAAAAAAAACATGATCAATCCTGATGAGAAAAAAACCTTGTCAGTATTATATAAAGCGGTATTTAAAGAGCAACCTCAATGGTCTAGTTGTGGTAGTTGCAATGTGAAAGTATTAGATAATTTAAAAAAAATATACTCTAAGTCATGCAATACAAAATAAAAAAGAAATACCACTTTTACGCAGGACACAGAAACGAAAATTTAAAAGATAAATGCTTCAATTTACATGGACACACCTATTATATTAATATGTTTTTTAGTTTTGATTATGACAATAAAACAGGTATAACTTTTTTATTTAGTGATATAGATAAAATAGTTGATCCAATAATTAAAGAATTAGATCACTCGTTATTAATACACAGAAACGATCCATTGCTTAAATATATTAATCTGTTCTGCAAACAAGAAAAAACGAATCTTAAGTTGTTCATCATGGACAATACTACAAGTGCAGAAAATTTATCTAAGATGATATTTAAAAAAGTCAACAAACATTTACCAATTAAAAAAATAACCTTACAAGAAACAACATCAAGTATAGTTAGTTATGAACTTAGCAATTAGCGAACATTTTTACTCAATACAAGGCGAGGGCAAGACAATGGGAATACCTGCAGTTTTTTTAAGATTAACTGCTTGCAACTTAATGTGCGGTGGTAGAGGAACGGAAAAAGATTTTAAACTTCACAATGGCGCAACTTGGAGATGTGATAGTATAGAGGTATGGAGAACAGGCAGAAAATTACCTATAGAAGAAGTCGTTGCTGAACTCATGCAATATGAAAAAGATTTCTATAATGGTGCACACCTAATAATAACAGGCGGAGAACCATTATTACAGCAAAAAGCACTAGAACCTTTTATAGAAATGCTTGTTGATCATTTGGGTTATAAGCCATTTATTGAAATTGAAACTAATGGAACAATAACTCCTAAAGGAAAACTATTTACTTATATCGATTTATATAACTGCAGTCCAAAACTATCAAATAGTGGAGAAGATTTAAAAAGAAGATATAAACCTGACACATTAAACTTTTTAAATTTGACAAGAAGTATATTTAAGTTTGTAGTTAGTAATGAAGATGATCTAAGCGAGGTTATGTCAATAGTAGATAAATGCAATATATTTCCAAATAAAGTTTATCTAATGCCCTCTGCTAGTGATCAAAACGAACTAAAACAAAACACAAAACAAACAGTAGAATGGTGCATGAAGTATGGATTTAATTTTTCTACAAGATTACAAATAATAATATGGAATCAAACAACAGGAGTATAGTTATATCTTGGTCAATGGTATATACTGCAATTGACAGTATACTAAACCAATTAGACAATAAAAAGCATAAGGTGTATGGTATACCAAGAGGCGGACAAGTTGTTGCAGGTATGCTTGGTTTTTGCAATGAAAAAATAGAGGTAGTTAATGCACCAGAATTAGCTGACATTATAGTAGATGACTTATACGATAGTGGAAAAACTTATCAACATTGGAAGAAAATGTATCCTGAAAAAGATTACTATTTTTTATTTGATAAAAGAAATAGAAAGTTCATAAATCATTGGTTAGTATTTCCTTGGGAACATACAGGCAAAAAAGAGGTAGAGGATAATGTTGTTAGATTATTACAATACTTTGGACAAGACGCTAATAGAGAGGGATTGAAAGAAACACCTAAAAGATATATAAAGTTTTGGAATGAGTTTTTAAGTCCACCTGATTTTAATCCAACTACTTTTAGTGCAGAGGGTTATGACCAAATGATTATCCAAACAAACATACCTTTTCATAGTGTATGCGAACACCACTTAGCACCGTTCTTTGGAACAGGATATATAGCATATCTTCCTGACAAAAAAATAGTAGGATTAAGTAAATTAGCAAGGACATTAGAAAAGTATAGTCGCAGATTACAAAATCAAGAAAGAATAACAAATCAAGTAGTAGATTATTTGATGAAAGTATTAGAGCCAAAAGGGGTAGGATGTGTTTTGAAAGCAAAGCACATGTGCATGGAAATGCGGGGGGTTAAAAAGCATGGAACATACACGACTACCTCAGCTCTAAGAGGTGACTTTTTAAAGAAACCTATTAAAGATGAATTTTTTAAATTAATGAAGTCATGACAAGTATAGTAGTAAAGTTAACTTATGCAGGTTTGCACTGTTGGAAAGATTGTCCTCTTGAAGAAGTTAAATACTTAAGAGATATGCACAGGCATACTTTTTATATAACTTGTAAGAAAGAGGTTAATCATGATGACAGAGAAATAGAAATAATAATGTTTAAAGAGCTGATTATCAAATACTTAGAATCAAAGTATAATGGTAATTTTGGAACAATGAGTTGCGAGATGATTGCAAGAGAGTTAATGATCGAGTTTGACTTAAACTATTGTCAAGTGTTAGAGGATAACGAAAACGGAGCAGAGATATGCAAAGAATAATATATTTACCATTAGAACATATAGACATGAGATACACTGTTTATTTAGACAGAATTATAACTGACTATTTAGATAAGAACAATTATGACTATATAAAAGTTTATCCTAACATAGAAAAAAGAGAAATAAAAGATGGTAGTTTTTTAGATGCACCTACAACAATTGAGTTTAAATCTAAACAAATAGCAGAAATATCTAAGATGTATTATAATAATACTATAAGAGATGGAGACATAATTTTTACTTCTGACATATGGTTTCCTGGTATTGAAAGTATTGCTTATTTAAATTACTTTACTAAAAAGAATGTAAAATTAAGAGGTTTTTTACATGCAGGTAGTTTTACAGATACAGATTTTGTCAGAGACATGGAGAGATGGGCAAAGAATTTTGAGGACATGGTGTTTGATATAACAGACAAAGTGTTTGTAGCTTCAAATTTTATTAAAAATGATGTCATTAAAAAAAGAATAATCAATGAAGATAAGTTAATAGTGACTGGTTTGCCCTTGGATAAAGACAATTATATTAAATACAGACAAAATGCAAAAGAAAATATAGTCATATTTAATGGTAGAAATGTTGATGAGAAACAACCTTGGCTATTTGATGAATTAGAAAAAAAGGTAGTTCAAAGATATGGGCAGGCAATTAAAGGTTTTAAATTTATAAACACTCATAAAAATAATTACTCAAAAGATGATTATTATGAATTATTAGGCAAATCAAAAGTAGTAGTTAGTTTTGCATTGCAGGAAAATTTTGGAATAGGAATCAATGAAGCAGTAGAATTAGGTTGCATACCTATCTTACCAAATAGATTAGTTTATACTGAATTTTATAGTAAAGAGTATTTATACACTAATTTTACTGAGTGTGTAGATATGGTTGTAAGTGCATTAGAGGGCGAATTAGAACAGACATCACCTAATTATTATTTTGACATAACTAAATGGTTTAAATGAAAATATACTTAGCAGGAGTAGAGGGCGGAGATTCCTCAGAATTAAAGGGATCAATTGATTATGCTTTTTATAGTTATTACTATATGCGTAATAGTAAGAAAAAGTTAATTGATGGCGCAAAAGATTATCACAAGATAGTATTTGTTGATAGTGGTGCTCATACATTTTTTAGTGAAGATGAAAGTTTAGCTAATGCAGGAGTGCATTCTAAGAAAAGCAAAACAAAAGAAACACCAGAAGATTATTTTAAAAAATATGTCATTTGGTTAAAAAAGAACTACAAACATTATGACTATTTTGCTGAATTAGATATAGGCGAAATTGTAGGACAAGATAAAGTAAGAGAATGGAGAGAAACATTAAAAAAGAATGGTTTATATTCTAAGTGTGTAAGTGTATACCACCCCTCAGTAATGTCAATGAATGACTATAAAAACATGCTAAAGGATAGCGAAAGCAAGTATATAGCATTAGAGGGGGATAGGAGTAATAGAAAAAGATTACCATATAATAAACTAATTAAGATTGCCTATGATCAAGGAGTAAGAGTTCATGGTTTCGCAATGACAAAAAGAGAAGTGTTAAAAAAATATCCATTTTATTCAGTAGATAGCACAACATGGAAAGCAGGAGTGCAGTATGGAACTATACCATATTTCAATAAAACATTTGTAGAAAAAATTGATTTTGGAAAAAACATAAAAAAAGAAAAACTACTTAAAATAATAAAAGATATAGATTTAGATAAACTATATTGTAAAGATAAAAAAACAGCAAGGCATTATTTACTACACTTAGGAATAAAGGCATATAAATTAGCAACCAAATACTATACTAAATTATGGGAACAAAGAAATATAAAATGGGGTTTATAGAAATACCTACTGAAAAGTTAATTAAAGCAGATTGGAATTACAAAACAGAAGATCCTGCAAAACAAG
>TARA_R100000655_G_scaffold109896_1_pt1 | contig 11029 bp, 24 predicted proteins | sample TARA_R100000655 | Tara Oceans TARA_R100000655 (sample SAMEA2622497) | marine metagenome | biome: marine biome (ENVO:00000447); feature: deep chlorophyll maximum layer (ENVO:xxxxxxxx); material: "saline water (ENVO:00002010), including plankton (ENVO:xxxxxxxx)" | depth 90 m
TGTGCTTATTTCTTTTTATCTTATACAATGTTTAGATTTTTCGTATTAAATACATTAGAGCTTTCAGATTACGAAATAGGATTTGTAAGTAGTGTTTTTGGTGCTATGTCAAGCAAAGTAAATACAATTATAGATTTCTTTTTTGGTGGATCATCTAAGCAAGATAAATAATATATATGCCATATTTACCTAAAGGTAGAAAGCCTAAAGATACAAGAAGTAGGAGAGAAAAAAATAAATCTTGGGGTGGAGATACATCTTTTTATAGACGAGCAGCTTGGAGAAAGTTAAGGCTTGTAGTATTAAGAGAAAATCCATTGTGTGTACATTGTTCTGATAAAGGCATAGTTAAACAAGCTGATGTAGTCGATCACATAATACCTGTAAAGAAATGGAAAGAAGGTGAGCTAGAGCAAAGTAATTTACAAGGCTTATGTCATCCTTGTCACAATAGAAAAACTTACAATGAAAATAAATAGATATAGAAGCAAATATGAAGAAGATGTTTGTGGTAAACTAGATCAAGATAATATACCTTTTGATTATGAAACAATTAATATTCATTATCAGATTACCGAACAACGAAGATATACACCTGATGTTATATTACCCAATGGAATCATTATTGAATTAAAAGGTAGGTTTACAGCTAAAGATAGAAAGAAAATGTTATTAGTTGTAGAGCAATACCCAGACTTAGATATAAGAATGGTATTTATGAGATCTAATAATAGATTATATAAACACAGTAACACCACTTATGCCCAATGGTGTGACAAACATAATATTAAATGGGCAGATAAATATATACCTAAAGAATGGATTCAAGAAAAGAAAAAACTCCCAAAGAAATAGCACAAGAAACCTATGAAAGTTGGATAGTGGATTTAGTAGAAGAAGAACCTGAAGATTGTAAAGATTGTGATGATGAATGTAATGGTTCGTGTGATGGGTAAAAAAGAGAGGACAAGTTAGTCCTCTTTTTCTTTTCCTAAGTTTTCTATTTCTAAATCAAGCATTTTTCTATTATGCTCACCATTATCTTCAGTTATATTCCACTCGTAAGTAAAAGGTATATTCTCTAATTCTTGTATTATCTTTTCTAAATATACTGCTAAATCCATAGCTTCTTCTTGTGCGTGTTTTAGCCATTGTAACTTAGTTAAATCATTTCGTTCCATAGTAGTGCCATATTTCTTTTTGCCTATCTTAGAACGCTTAATAATCTTATCACAAACTTTTTTCTCTATACTGCTCATAACAACTTTAATTAAAATTTACCACTTACTGTGCCATTTGGTTTTTTTATAATACCACCAAATCCACCATTTGAAGATACACGATCCATATACTCATCGCAACAAATTGCTTCTGGACTAATTACCTTATCATCAATTACCTTAATTGAATAACTTAATAGTTCAATCTGTTGCTTACACTTTTTACATATAAATTTTGCCATATTAAAGCTAATATACAAAAAAAAGAGAGAACAATTAAGTCCTCTCTTTCCAACCAAAAAACTTACAATTATGAGAAACAAAGTAAGAAGGTCAAATATACAAAACTTTTCCTTTATCGTAATCTAAAAAAGTAACATATTTATAAACATATCTTTTTCTTCCAAAATCAGTAGATTCAGGCATAGTTCTCCAACTCCATTTTTTTATTCTTGTTTTATTAAGATTAAAAACTAATACTGAATCACAATCAAAAAAGTTTATATATAATCCTTGTGATTGTTTTTCGTTTTTTGCCTTTCTTAATATTCTTTCGTACTTGTGCATTTCTAATATCAAGCCATCAGGATATTTTTCTTTTGCATAATCTAAAGTAAAACTTCTTTGTTTCATTTCACAATAGAACTTTCTTGAATCCCATTCGTAAGTAAAGTCCCAGAAGTCATATTTCTTTTCTGATGGGACACAATCAATTTTATACTTAGTAGCGAATCGGTTTAACAAGTCAAGTTCTTTATCATTCATAGTATAGAAAGTTGTGTGTTGATTTTATAACTAGAATCATATCGCTTGTTTTCACCTTTAGGATAATCTTCTTTCTTGTATTTCAATTCTCTTATCCACTTCTTATTCTCTCTTTTATTACCTGTAAAGTAAATGTATCTATGTTTTCTTGGTCTTTCTCTTAACGCTAATTCTTTGTTAAGATAACGCTTATTATCAGTAACTGTTTTACTATGTAAATGTGGATTATCGGCATCATATCTTTCTAATCTTTTAGCACTTAATCCTGTATAAATCCAATTAGTAGCTTGATAGATATAACCATTATGATTCATACTTGTATCAGCATAACTTACAATAATTAAACTTGGAAGCATCTTTAGAGATCTACTTAAAAATTTTGATAGTGTATTCTTAGGTAAATTATCGTTTACACACAATCTGTTAAGCTCATAAACAAAATCTTTATTGTGTTTGCCACAAACTCCAACACATAAAGCGTTACTAGCTGGCTTACCAAAAGTACAAACACCATTTAAAACACCATCAATAAATAAACCAAAAGAATATGAAATTGAACACATTCTTTTAGCGTAGTGTTTTTTTAGTAACCACTCTTTGTAGTCATCTCTATTAATGCTTTTTACTTGCATTTCAATACTTTTACTCACTTTCTTTAAGTTTTGTAAGTATATTTAATTCATTCTTTAATTCAATAACTGCATTAGCCATTTCCATTTCATTGGCATTAGCTAGTAGCTTTTCTCTCTTATAAGCCATCATTTGTGTATGCACCCAAGTAAATGCTAAAGCACTTTCTTCAAACACTTTTAGTCTAGGCATAAGTTTATGTGCTTTCGGATGTCCTTCAATTTGCTTAAACATACTTATAACTTCTTTTTGATGTGCTATAAATTTATCAAGACTATTCATTTCGTCAAGATTTGGATCAGCATCTCTAAGTAGCTGAATGGCTTTCATTGTTATTTCGTCAGGCATAATTTAAAGTATAGTTAATTGGTTAGATTGATTTGATTTTTGAATGTTTAATGCTGTTTCTAATATTTTTTTACCAGATATATAATCAACTAAGTTTCTTGCAATTTTCATAACTGATTGATTTCCTTTATATTTATTGAAGTCGTAATCGTGTAATTTACACAAGGCTTTAAGCTCATCTTTACCTTGACAAACAGTAGATTTTCTAACACTTAAAGTATTTGGTAAATTAAAATTAGTCCAATATAAATGTCTATTTCTTTTAATTGGATTTAATAAAGGCTCATAGTAAGGTATTACATTTTCGACTACATATTTACCTTTAAAATGTGTTTTTAGAAATATTATTTCTTGATAAAGTTTCATATCAGGGTAAATAGGATCTCTACCATTTGCACCGATACTCCAATATCTTGCTCTACTATGTGATGGGCAAGGTGGACTCGTCCATATAAAATCAAAATCTTTATAGTGTTTTAATAAATATGTATGTGCATCTGCCACAATAACCTTGTCATTAGGGAATCTTTCTTGATAAAGTTTAGCTAATTCAACATCTAATTCAACAGCAGTAACTTCTATGTCAGCTACTTCATCCCACTTATACCGATTACCACCTAAACAAGAATATAGATTTAAAATTTTCATAATTAAAAGTATCTATTGGTTGGTGTTTTTTTTATCGTTTCTTGTATAGGATCAATTAAAGTACCATTCTGATTAAGGTATCTAAATCTTCGTAAACTGTAAGAATAAAATAAACAAATTGGCTCTAATTCTGGTGTAGGCACTCCTACTAACTTCTGAAACTTAACCTTTTGAATATGTATTTCAGTTACATTCCACTTATCACTTTGTGGATTTCTATGAAATACAATAAAATTATCAGCTCTGTTACCAAACATAGCACCATACTCTACATCACTCATATTTGGCGCAGGTCTTGTACCATCTTCACTTCTTTTCCTGTTCGCAGCTGTGCCAGGATGTACTACCAAATAAAACATCACATTGTGCTTTTTAATAAATCTTCTTACATTACTTAAAGCATCATAATAGTAGTCATACTTGTTTGTTTTACTTGGTGCTTTTAAATCATTAAGAGGATCAATAGATATACCATCAAACTTTTCTACTTCTAAAAAATCACTAAATGAATCTAAAACATCTTCAACAGTTGGTGTTTCCTCAAATGTAACAACAGTAAAATGATTGTATGCCCAACGAATAGCATTGATATAAGTATCATTATCTATTCTTTCTTTAAATTCTTTATCTGCTGTTTTGCCACAATACATTTCTGCTATATCAATCATCAAATCACCGACCGGCTCATTTTCTGGGCAATACATAAGCCATCTATAATTATATAATTTAGATGCCATTATCATTAAAAATAATTGTGTTGTAGTTTTACCTATGTTAGCAAAACCTGTCATAATAGTAAGCTCTCCTTTGCGAAAAGTATAGTGATCGTTTAAAGGTTCTATACCTGTTTTTAAACCTTTTGTATAACCATCTCGATATATCTTCTTGCAGTATTCTTCAATCTCGTGTGTTGAAGTAACTTTATAGTTAGACATATCTTAACCTTTAATAGCTTTTATTTGACCTTTTAGATATTCTGAATCAGGTGTGTCTTTTTTTAACCTAGAAATCCATCCAGAAGCACTCATTTTCCAATTCTTCATTTGGTTTTTTCCTACCTTCCAACCTTGTGATTCGTAGTAGTAAAAAAACCTTTCACCTTCTCTCTTGTTGCTACCTTTATCCTTGAAGTATTGAATGACTTCTTGGATGGTTCTAGGTTGTGATTTTTTCTTAAACCCCTCTAAAGAAAAACCACTTTTAATATTATTTGCATTTAAAATTTTAATTATGTTATTATGTACTCTACTTTCAGGGTTTAGTTTTTTACCATATTGAAACTCAATAAAACCTAATAAGTACCATCTACCATTATTTAAAACTTTAATTCTTTTCTTTTCTTTATTTACACTATCTAAAAAAACTTTATCATCTATGTCATAGCCCACACAAAATTCAAATAGTTTTTTGTTTGGCTTATATACACCTGCGTAATCACAATTATCACATATATATATCCAAAATAGTTTATGTTGAATTGGTAAATCTAAAAACCAATCCTCATTCCATTTAGTTGTATCAGTAAATCTTTTTGCCATTGTTTCTCTATTTTAAGGTTGTAAAAATAAAGGCTCATAGGTTTTGTTCGGAAATCTTACCTGCAGTAGCTATGATTATTAAGGTTTAACTGCTATCACCTTTGCCTTCTTTATTTAAAATGGTAAATCTTCTTCTACTTCACCATTAACTGTATGATATTCTTCATCCACAACAACATCATCAGCATCTTCTTTTACTTCTTCTTTTAAAGTAAATACCTTCCAAGCATTTAGATCGGTATAGTATCTTTCATTGTATTCTCTACAATTTATGTTAAATGATACTTCTACCATTTGACCAACCTTATTGTACTTCATAAAGTTGTCTACTTTTTCTTCACCAAATACTGTGAAATAGGCTTCAGTTGGATATTCACCAGAAGTTTTAACCATAAAACCTAGTTTTTTCCAATTAGTACCTTTTTGTGACACACCTTCTTGTATGTCTGAGATTTTTGTAATCTCACCTTGAAACTTCAAATCGTTCATAGTTTTTAAATTAATTGTTTATAGTTACTCGAATTGTTGAAAATATTCATCTTGTACTTTCATAAAAAAGTTTCTTGCATCAGAGTTTGAATTCATTTTATCTACACAAGCTGCAATCAATACACTTTGATTTTTTCTATACTCTAAATGAAACCTGACTTCAAAATCATCATCTTCACTTACATTCTTAACTGATATAGCAATGCTTTCATCAGTTTCTTCTTGTATTGTTTCGTGTGAAATATCAATTATGTTATTGTTAATTTTCATTTGCAAACAACTTTTTTATCATTTCTACTTTTCTTGTTATTGAATAATGTGATTTAATTATCTTCCTTAATTTACCATTAGGAGTATAATCTTCTCTTTTAATTACTTCTCTTAACATTAATCTCTTACAAGCCCTAAAATCCTCATCATACTCACAAAGTACCTTAAATGTTTTAATAGAGTGCATTACAGTTGAATGGTCACAATTTGTTAAGGTAGCTATTTCTGATAATCTTAGATCACCAAATGTACTTAAAAAATATCTAAGTGAATGTTTAGCGTTCATTAATTCTCTTTTTCTACTGAAACTCAATACTTCTTCAGCATCTACTCTCCAGAATTTACAAACTGTTGGAATACATTGTAACAGCCTACTATTAGCGTGTCTTGGTAATATTTCAGCTTTCATAATTCTTCATATATTAAGTTATTTCTTTTTAGTGGCTTCTTATATTCTTCTAATAAAGATATATATTCTTCCCTACCACCTTCAATAAAAAACTCAGAACATCTAAATATACCTACTTGAAATGGCTCAACAGTTTCTATAACAATAAATACAAATTCTTTTGCACCAAAGCCATCAAGATAAAATGCTGCTTGTCTATGATAATTATACCTAAAAGCACTTTTTCTAAATTCAGTTATAGGTTTTGAAGTAGTTTTTAAATCTACCAACATATCACCACCATCAACCACAATATCTGCTTTACCCTTACAATTTACCATTGTATTAAAGTCGATCCAACACTTAGCCACTTCTTTTTGTGAATTTGATAATATGTCTTTAATTTCTTTATGCTTAGTCAATTTATCTCGCATCGTTAGAGCTTTGTCATACTGCTCTAAATTAATTACGATACCATCTTTGTTTTCGTAATTTTCTTTCCAGGCCTTATTTAACTTACTTGCCATAGATTTGTTTGGCTCAGGTCTATCTTCTGGATTGAATACAACAAACTTGTTTTGATATTCTTTTGGCTCCAGAACAAGGGTGTGCAATAAATTGCCAAACCTTAAAGCTGGTGAATCTATTTTACCACCTTGCTTCATCATCTCATAATACTCTCTACCTTTTTTAAGGTAACCTAATTGTGAGTTTGTAATATACTCCCAATCATTGTAGTATTCTTCGTCAGTCTTAAATTGTTTCATATTAATCTTAATTGTTTTTTATGATTGTTTAATCTTTCTTTTGCAGTTTTGTAGTGATCGCTATCTAACTCACAAGCAGTCAAACTAAAACCTAAGTTATGACAAGCAATAGCTAAAGTACCACTTCCAAGATGTGTATCTAAAATCTTATCTCCTTTTTTGGCATAATTCATTAATATCCATTCGTATAATGATATAGGCTTTTGACAAGGATGCCATCTTAATTCATTTTTCCAATCTATTGTTTTGCCTATTACATTACCAATACTTACATAATGATAGATCTTCATATTAACACCAAAACTATGACTTGCAATATCACAATCTGATAAGCCTTTAGGATTGTTTCTTTTACCACCACCTGTTTTATCGTGAACAATTCTACCTACATCATCAACATATTTTGCATAGTAATTAACACCAAATATTATACGATTTTTAGTAACTCTTTTTAGCTCATCAAAATATTCTTTGCTAGGTATTGAGTCATTCCAATCTATTTTTTTGTGAATACTTCTGGCTAATGTGCTTCTAAAATCACCGATACCATATGGAGGATCGACAATGGCTAAATCAAAATAATTATCACCATATCGAGCCATTAACTCCAAATTATCTTCATTTGTAATAATTGTCTTAATCATCTAATTTTAATGATAAGTATGCCATATAGCATAATATTAGTGTAACAACTATTAAAGGAACAAACTTCATAGCTTCTTAATTTTCTTTAATATTTCTACTAGGTAATTAACACCATTATCAAACCACAAAATTATAGCACTTACTGTGTGAAGGAAAAATAAAAACCATATCCAAGTTGGTGCATTTGCAACTACTAATATCCAAGCAATAACAATTAGTATAATCATTTGTCTAAGGCTTTAATAAGTTTTACTTCTTGTGATTTAGTCATAGTATATTTACTCATAGCCATTTCTACTTGACTACCTTTACCTTGCTTAATAGCATCAAGCATACTCGTTTCAACATCCTTAGTCATCTCTTGTCTAGATGGCTTCTTATCTCTTATTCTAAGAGCATCTACTACATCACCAAAAGCCTTGACACCTTTCTCTACATACAAAGTAACTTGTGTGCCTACCCAATCTTGAACTAAGCCACTTCCAGAAACCTTCTCTATTGCTCTAGCGTTAGTCCGATTTAGTATCATAGGTTTATCAAACTCTTTAAAATTAACTACAAAACAATCTTCTTTTCTACCTTGTTGTCCTGTAACCTTCTCTTGTGATAATTTAGTTATTGTAACTACTTGCTCTCTTTTACCATCTAATGAATACGATCCCAAGTATTCGTAATTAAACTGTTTTTTCCAATGTCCTTTCATAACTTTCTTTTTCTTTACTTTCGTTATTTAAAATGTATAAATAGTTTTGAGCATACCTTTTTATTGTTGCTCTTTTAACTTGCTTGTTGAGTATATCTTCACACAACAATTTAAGTCTTACTTCATTTGAGTTTTTAATTTCCATAGCTGGGGCGGGTTAATTTTTATATATATATAGGTCCGAAAATGAAGATTTCATTTTAGGGTTTTTGTTTTCTAATAATGTTTGTAATGTAACTTTAGATAGATGTGCTAAAAAGTCTTTGAATGATGAGTTTGTTTCTTCACAATCTACTGATGTACCATTTTGTAAATTAATCTTATAAACTAATTCAGGAAGTTTTTTATCGTGGATAGTTTTACTGAAGTTTGGTAAACTAAGATCTATGTTTTTACATTTATTGGAATTATTTATATCCCAGAGTTGTGTGATGTTTTTAATCATCTCATCATAGAATCTTTCTTGCAAATTGTTCATAATAAAGTTTTTGGTTTTTAATAATTTTTTTCCAAATGTATAAAACTTTTTTGATAAAACAAATTTATAAAAAAACTTGGCAGGTTATTGAACATACATTAAATGATAAAAAAAATCCCTGCCCCTACCCCGCCGCCCTGCCCCTACCCCGCCGCCTGCCTGCCTGGCAGGGGAGAGGTTGCCATATGACATTTTGACTATTCCAAAAAAAAAAAGCAGTTTTTTATTTAAAAAGTTAGTTTTAAATTTCGCACATATTAATCAAGTTAAACCTTAAAAACTAAAACTATGACAAGGATTGAAAACGAAGTTTATCAAAGTGCATCTTTAGAAATTGCAAATGATTTTTTAGAAAGATTCAAGGAAAATCAATACGAAGATTTTAACAAGTGTGTAAGCGATGTAAACGAGCTACACCACGACTATTTCAACCAAGACTATTATATTATAGGTTATTATAACGCTAAAAAGTGGCTAGAAAAACATAACATTGATGTGTTTGAGGCTTTAACATATTGCAATGAGTCAGAGATGGAGTATTTCGGAGAAATCAACACAAAACTAGATAATTACGAAATATTAGTTAATAACTTTGTGTATTGGTTGTCTTTAGAAGTTTTGATACAAGTTTTGAAGATAAACGAAACAATGACTATTAGAGATGTATTAAATATTCAAATTAGTGAAATCTTAAATAAATAAAGCTATGTACAAAGTAATCCAAAAACAAAAAAAGCAAATCAGTATTTTAGGCTTTAAGCGTACTAAAACTATTAAAAATGTATATAGGTTTAAAAAGTATGGCGAAGCGTTACAATTTGCACTAAATGAGCAAATAAGTACTTTCTTTTACGAAGTTGGCGAAGGCATTACAACAAGTCGCAAACCCTTCAACAAGTATATGAAAGAAAAGGAATTTGTTCAAGCTGCGAGAAAAAACCCTTTTTATTATTTAGGTGTTCACGAGATCACACGAATAAATTGTATTAAATCGGTTTACTATAAACTAATACAAAACAACAATTTAAACAAGTTAATTAAACACTAAAAATTGAAAATGGGCTTTTTCTGGATTTTCAGAATTAGCCCACTTTTACCAAAAAACACAGAAATTATGAAACAATTTAAAACAGTTAAATACTTAACATTTAAAGAGATTAACAATGATAAAGAATGTACTTATACAAAACTACAAAAGCACATTTTAAAAGTGTCTAATAAAGACGCTAACACCGAATATAAAAGGGGTTATTATTCTACTAATATTTGCGAGTGGAAAAACTCAAATTTGATTACTAAAAAAGGTAAATTTTATATCCTTACTTCGCTTGGTAAATTATATCTTAAAAACCCAAAAGAAGCTAATTTAAAAGTTAGAATTTATAAACTTGAAAAAAGCGTCAAAAGGTTTCAAGGTATCGCTAAACATTGGTACAACGAATCAAAAGCAAATCACCAATCTAAAGAAGTCGAGGAGCTACGAGATGAAAATTACAGACTATCGTACAAACTCGACCAAATCCGAAAAGCAGTATTAAACTATAACATATAAAAACTAAGAAAATGAGAAAAGATATAAACCAAGTAATTGAATTACTTAATAAATTAAAGTATGATCAAAATTTTAACAATGTTTATTTATCATCTAAATGTATTAATGATATGATTGATTCTTTAGAAACTTCTATTAGATTAATTAATTTAAATAATGTATTAGATTAATACTAAATTTATCTAACAACTATTAAAAGCCCTTCTTTTTGGAGGGTTTTTTTTGTGCCTATACTTTTTATATTCATTTCCTTTGATTTGTGACGCTTTCACACCTTTACCTATACAAACATATTGACAAGTAAATAAAGTTTATTAGACACCTATTAAAACGCTTTATTTATACTAATATATTATATCTCTTTACCTATCTTTTTTGTGTGCTTTTTTTTTTAAGAGCTAACACAAAATTTTTTTTTGAATTTTTTTTTGGTGACATTCTGACAAAACTGTCAGATTTCAAAATTTCGTTTCATTTTGTGTCTAATTCTGGGAAATCGCATACAACCCTTATAAACACTCACAATGTATGTATATAAATAATTATATATATAGGGGTATCAACAATATATAGCATTTAACAGCTAAA
>TARA_R100000655_G_scaffold6183_2_pt1 | contig 10996 bp, 7 predicted proteins | sample TARA_R100000655 | Tara Oceans TARA_R100000655 (sample SAMEA2622497) | marine metagenome | biome: marine biome (ENVO:00000447); feature: deep chlorophyll maximum layer (ENVO:xxxxxxxx); material: "saline water (ENVO:00002010), including plankton (ENVO:xxxxxxxx)" | depth 90 m
AATGATTACAAATTTATCTTTGATGGTCAAAACCAAAGCTTACTTATTGAAAATGCTAATATAAACGTAAAAAATGGAGATATTAAAGTTGACAATAATGATGTAGATGTAATTATTGGTCAAGATATAGCCAATCAAGACAATAATGATCATGATGATGTATTAATAGGGACTTGGGATGATCAAAAAGCATCGTCACCATCAGGTCAAGGGATATTAGTTAAGCATGATACATTAAGAAATGAAGACGCAGACGATGGTGCAGGGTCAAATAAATATGATTACTCTAAATTAGACCAAAATGGATTTAATAGAGCAGGTTTTGAATATCCAATCTTTATAGGCGCAGTTTCAGAATGTCCTGGATGGGCAGGTAAAACAGATAGTAATACTACATGGCAAGGACAAAAAGGAAATAAGATTTTTGACAATTATAATGGACAAAAGATATATTATCCTGGAACTGAAGAATTGTATAATAAAGTTCCGCCTGGAAGAGCACTATTTTTACAAGTAACTTCAGCAGCAATGTGTAATAATTCTAATGCTAGCCAAGGCCCTTGGCCTGCTATCTTTGAAACTGGTTATAGAGATGGAAGCGGAGAGGATAGTAAATCTCAGAGAGCTTCATTTGGTCCAATTTTTTATAGAGCTACAGATTGGTATCAAGTAAATACATTAAAATATCAAAGTTCTCCTCCTAATGAAAATTCTAAATTACATAACCTTGGAACATTATTTAATAGTAGTACAGAATATGGCCCTTGGAATAGCTTTATTCCAGAAAATACAGAGGTATCCGACTTAAGAGTTTGTAATTTTTTCATACAACCAAGAAGCGCTTCTAAGTTCCAGATAGATGTTATGTGGGTTAATGTTATGATTTGGGAAGTTTCTATGAGTAATGTTCCTGCAGAATCAGTATTTTATTCTAATACAGATCCTTTTGATCACTTCCCTTGGGGATTTAGTATGACTTCAGGAGGAGGAAATCCATTCTAATGCCTAGTTTATCAGAAAAAATATATAATTTAGTTGATAACTATACAGATGAAACGGAGCAAAAGATTACAAATTCAGATATTATAACTGCCTCAGGTAGCCTTATTGATACATTAGTTAGTGCTCATAATGCAGGAGATCTGATAGGTAGTTACACTTACTATTCAGATATATCAACTAATCCTAATGATACGACCTTAGGCATAAATGCCATTAAAGAAAGTGGATTAAGGGGTAAGATTAGAGCAACAAATTGTGTTTTTAACTTTAAAAATACAGTAAACAGTAAGTATATTATAGTGTATAATCGTAAGTGTTTTTTGTATTCTACAGAAAGTGACTTTGATGATACTATAGAATCTTTTAATTGGAAACTAGGAGCTACAGCTTATTCTGATGCGGATATAGTTGCCCAGTATAATAGCAGTTTAGATTCTATAATGAACAATAAAAATAACCATTTATAAGGAGTAAAGATGGCGGACAATAAACAAACTATTAAAGAACAAATAAAAGCTCTTGAAGAGCAAAAAAAGAACACTGAAACTATGTTTTTTAAATTACAAGGAGCTATAGAGGCATTACAAAGTTTAGAGCCTCTTATGGATTCTAAGGAAAAAGAATCTAAAAAAGCTAAAAAATAATTTGGTTTCTTTAATATTAATTACTTATATTATAATGGCTTAATACAAGCTAAAATTAGTACTAGGGGGTATTAATATGGGTTGGTTCTCCAAACCTAAAAAGATAGATCCAAATAAAGTTTATGATATGATGAACTCTGATTACACCCAACAAATGGGTGACAGAGCTCAACAAATGATAGACCCTAATAGTTCATTAATGCAAGGAATGTATAATACATTAAGACAAGAGGGTCAAAATAATCTTTATACTCAAAACAGGCTAAATAGAATGAATATGGAAGCTTCTGGTATGGGTGGTCAATCTGGTATACAAAATGCAATGGCAGCTGATGCTTCAGCAAAGACTGCAGGAAATATTCAAAATCAATTCCAAGGCATGTTAAATAATAATTTAAGTGCTTCTAATAACCTCTTAGGTACAGCAGCAAGTAATGATATGGCAGCAAGAGATGCTAGTGTTTCAGCTTATGGTCAAAATATAACTGCTGAAAACAATTATAATTCTGCTATGGCTGGAATGGCTGTACAAGGTGCCGCTATGCTTGCTATGTGTGATAAGAGTATGAAAGAAAATATTAAAAAAATAGGTAATGTTAAAATTAAAAACGGAAAGAAAGTTCCAATATATAATTTTAATTATAAAGGCAGAAAAGGTAAAAAAACTAATGTAATGGCTCAAGACATTCAAAAAGTTATGCCAAAAGCTGTCTCTAAGGGTAAAAATGGCCTATTATATGTAGATATGAATCAATTATTTAATAAAGGGTAGTATGAGTATTCTAAATTCAGGAGTTTCAAGTGGAAATATATTACAACAATATCTAAACAATAATCCACCACAATTAAACATACCGAATCCTGATCTTACAGGCTTTAATGATACTTTACATCCTAATATGAATAACAATAATCCACAGCAAAATTTTGACATAAATAATTTTAACGCCAATGCATCTGCAGGATATGGTAATTATGTAGTAGATCATAATAAAGCAAATCAAGGAAATCTAGTTACAGCTGTTCAAAATGACCAAGAAGAAGCTGAGGACGAAATAGTAGAATCATCTACCTATACTGGTTTAGATAATATAGGAGAAGGTTTTGACCCTAGTACACTAGGAAAAGAAAATTTAATGTCGTTCCAAAAAGATTTAATGAATGCAGGATATGATTTACCTGAATTTGGAGCTGATGGAGGATGGGGTAATGAAACTATGGGAGCTTGGAACACTTATTTAAGCGATAAAAGTGGAACAGGCGATCAATCTGAAGACTCTATGCTTTCAATTGCCGCAAGTAATGAAAATTTAACTAATAACACAGCACAAGATGCTAATAACTCTATTGACCAATCTGCAACAGATACAATACAGGACTCCAATACTCAAATTGAAGATGCCACATCTGGAGCAGAAGCTGCAGACCCTAAAGCTGCTGCAAAGGCCAGTAGAAATGAGAGACTTATGAATTTCGCTAATAATATAAAAATGGCTGAATATTCCAACCCGTTCGCAAGATAGGAGAACAAATGAGCAGAACAGACGAAGCAAGACTTAATAATATATTTTCAAGAGAAGGTAGCAGAACTCAAAATGCTATAGATAATAACACATTATTAAATGATCCTGATATATTACAAATAGTAAAAAATAACGAAGAAGATGGACTAAGCAGAACTGAAAATGCTAGGGTTAATAATGTTTTTACAAATAACCCAGGTGGTAGAGCATATGAAGCTATGGTAAACAATACATTAGCAGATGGATCTGATATGACACCAGCTGATCCTTATGCTAATCTTAGAAAATTTAGAGGCCCAGAGGGTATAGATTTTGAAGATACAGAATCTATAAAAGAATTACAAGGCTATTTAGGCGTTGATCAAGATGGTATATTTGGTCCCATGACAGAAAAAGCATGGAGACTTGCTGTTGGTGGAATGGATAAATCTGATGAAAAAGAAGTATTAAAATACGACTTCAATAAACAAGCTTTAGATGATAGAGTAGCAAATTCTAAACTAGGTCTTGGTGGTTTATTAAAACAAGGATACACTAATTTAGATAAAAAAGTATTCGGAGGGTATCTACCTTGGGGTCACAGAAGAGGTCTTGAAAGCCAAACTGCTGATGAATACTATGGAAACAATGATAAAACAGTTTCTTTAGATAATCCTGAAGAAGTATCAAAAATGGATCAAATGAAAGAAAACGTTAAAAAAGAAGCTAAAGCATACGCACAAAAACATCTTCCTTGGGCTAGAAAATAATGGCTAATTTTGGTACATATGAGGGCCACAAAATACTTTCTCAAGGTATGGCCAATGCTGTTCAAACTGTAAAAGATGGTTTTAATTTTAGAGAACAAAAAAGGCAATGGCAAGATACCTTTGACCAGAATAAACTTGAGCAAGATAGACAATTTATTCAAAAGGTTAGAGAAGAAAATAGGCGTTATGATTTAGATAGAGATAAATTTGAAGAACTTCAAGAATATCAAGATCCTATAATAGCTCAGAATACACTTGATTTAGAAGAAGACCAATCTGCGTGGGATAGCTCACAAGCTGCTGATGAATATATCAGGAATCAAATGGCTAGTACAGAACAATCTCTTATTATTGATTCAGATGGAACACTGCTCGTTAATCCAGAATTTGAGGATATAGTTAGAAATTACGATACTATAACAAGTTTAGAAGCTATTATGTCTGCTAATCCTGATATGACACCTGAAGATGCTGTAAGAGCCCAAACTGCTTTAACAGATAAATATAAAACTGGATTTTTAGGTGTTAGAAAACAGTTTGTAGGAATGACAGAAGAAGAGATCAATAAATTCTTTAAAGATAATAGTGAATTTGCTAACTGGTATGACAAGTTCTTAATAGATGCTGGAAACCCAAGAGGCTCTCAAAGTTTTGGAGAACATATGGTTTCTGGAGAACCAGATGGTGATGATGAAGATTTGTTTAGTATATCAGGTTACGGAGAAAAAAAACATAAAACAGTTTACAATGATAAAGATGGATGGGGCGGTGGTATAGAATTTATGGGTCCAAGTGCTCCTAGTGATACACAAAAAGGTAACGCTAATATACTTCTTGAAGCTATAAAAGACTCTAAAAATTATGATGATAGTTTTGATGCTTCAGATACTATATGGGTTACACAAGAAGGTGATAGTTTTCATATAGAAGAAAATGATTTCTGGGGTAATGAATCTTGGGAAGGTAGAATTCAAGATGGCGTTGCTCAAATATTAGTAAATGATAAATGGGTAAATTTATCAACATTTGATGATTGGGAAGGGTATGGTTACTAAATGGCATTAACTAGTCAAATGGCTTTTCATCCTGGAGGTCAAACAACTGAAGACCCTCAAGCTAAAGCTTTAAAAAACGAAAGAAAAAGAGTTACAGCTTATATAAGACAATATGAAAGAAACCCAGACTCATTTTCATCATCTATGCTTAGTCAATTAGAACAATTAGCTATGCAATATCAAATTCCATTTAAAAGAAAAGTTCCAGATGCAGCTTGGTATAAGCATGTAGGAGCATTTCAAGGTGGTGTATTAGACTCTGTAGCATTTGATTTAATACCAGATGATTGGTATTCTTCAGAAGCTACAAGAAAAGCTGCTAATTATGGTAAAATTGGAGGTGCAGGAGCACAAATTATAGGAGGTATATTAGCTGCCCCAGTTACTGGAGGTTCAAGTTTACTTGCAACAGGTAAAGGCTTAACAGCAGCAGGAACTGCTTTAAGGGGCGGCGTTGCAGCAGCTCAAGGTATGGGCAAAATAGGAGCAGCAGCTAGAGGATTAGGAGGCGTAGGAGCCGAAGGATTAGCTTCATTAGCTAGAGGAGTTGGTTCTGTAGCAGGTAAAACACCGTTAGGTAGAATGACTACTGCTGGTGTTGAAGGTATTACAGATACTGCGTTACCATATATGGCAGGTAGAGGAAGTTCCTGGGCAAAAGGAGTATTAGGAAAAAGACAGACAGAAATAGGTAAAAAATTATTCTCTAGAGCAGAGGAAAATATTAAAGCTGGAGGTTCGATTGAAGATATAGTTTCAGGACAAACTTTAAGTTCTGGACAAATAAATAATCTAGCAAAACAAATTACTACAAAATATAGCAAACCTAAAGGTGGCTTAACTAATACTGGTAAAGAAATGATGAGACAGTTAAATACTGCAAATCAAACTGGAGGAACAGTAATAGGAAGTATTAAACCTAATCAATACCAACTAATAGTAGATAAAATATTTACTGGAGGTAGACATGGTGGAGCCAATTTAACTGTAGATAATGTAGTAAAAACAGCAAACAAGGCTGGAGTAAGAATAACAAGAGCTGATGCTGAAAAGTTAACAACATTTTTACAAGGTAAAGGTCACACTAAAATGATAGATGCAGCTCCAGATATGCTAAAATTAGGAGCAGAGGGGATAGTAAAAGGAGCACAATTCCCTAAAATGCAATTACAAGACTTAGATAAATGGAAAGGTCTAACTTCTGCTGCAGCATTAGGTTTTGCTGGTAGCCAACCATTTAGAAGCAGAATACAAAGTAGAGAAGAGTTAGAATCTGGTTTTACTGATCCTTACGATCCATATAATCAGTAAACAGAAAAACGGAGTATAAATGTCGGAATACGATCAACTCAACCGTCTGGCTGAGTTTAGGCCATTTTATTCAAAAGATATGACCCAAAGAATGATCATGGCTTATCAACAGAAGCCTTGGTTATATAATGAAGCACTGGTCAATCAAATGAAAGACCACGCTGCTCATTTTCAATTAGAAGCCCCTAAAGAACCAGAAAGAAGTCCAGAAGATGCTAAATTTGACCTATTAAGAGGTGTTAAAGGTGTTGGTGAAGGATTTATATCTGGATTTACAACATTTCAAGTAGGTGAACCTTCAGAAAACGAATATGAAAGAATTATGCGTTCAGTTGGTGAACTTGCTGGTTTTGTAGGGTTCGTTCCGTCTACTCCATTTAAATTAATGGGAGCAGCAGGTCTTGCTCAAGCAGCTCAAAAATTAAGAGGTAATTCTGTACCTTTATGGGTAGCTAAAAAAGCAACTAACACAGTGGCCCCAATAGTATCTAAAACTCTTGAAAAAGCAGCTACTGCTAAAAATAGCTCATTTGCTGATGCAGCTAAATTCTTAACAGGTGATGTAGCTAAACATACTGCAGAAGGAGCATTTAATCTTGGTATAGCATCTTCAGTAGGTGCATGGCAATTTGGTGTAAATGAAATGCTTAAGTCTGGTATGCACGGAGCAGTAACAGGTGGTGTATTTAGAGGTATAGCAAATCTAGTTAATAGAGGAGGGATACCTACATTAGACCCAAGAACTGGCAATAAAATACTTGATATGACACAAAAGGAAGATCAATTAATAAGAGCTGGAGCTTCATCTCTCTATGAAGGATTATCCTCTACAATGAGAGGGGAAACAACTCCTGAGATAATATATTCGTATCTTCTAGGTGCATTCTTTGGCGCTCATGAGACAACTGCTGGTGAGTCAATGAAATTAAGACACATTCAAAAAGTAGAAAAAGCGTCTACCAAAAAAGCTAAAGATTTAGGTAGATTAGATCCATCAGGTAAACCCTATCAATGGGATACAACAGTATTTAATCCTGAAGTTATTGAAGGATGGGACACCTTACCAAAAGATGTTCAAGATGCAGTTTATAAAGATATAGCATTAAGACACGGAAATTATGGTGCACAAGCAGTTATGGCTGGAGAAACTATTGAAGGAGTGAAAGATGCTATAGCCACGGATATAGTTATTAGCAATGAAACTGGAATAGTAAAACAAGCTCAATTAGCAGACTTCTCTAAAAAACATGAAAGATTTGTAGAGGTTAAAAAGGTAAATGCTGATGACCTGGCTAATCAAGATGATGTAATTTTACTACCAGATCACGTTAAAGGATTCAATACTGATAAAGCAATTGAAGGAAATATAGCGAAACTTCCTTTAAAAGGAATGACTGATGAGTATCTAAATCAAAATAGAGAGCAAATTAGAGAAGTTTTAGAAAAAGTACCTGATGAGCGTAAAATAGTAGTATCAGAGGATATGATCAATGAATTAAGAGATTCTGCTCCAGAAACTGCTAAATATCTTGTGAATAAACTAGGTAAAATTGCATCTGGTATGGAAAAAGCTGAAATAGAGATGGCTAAAAGAACAGATAATACCGAAAAAGATAATGAAACAACAAAAGTAGATGATACAGACTTTGAATCATCACAAGTTGAAATCGATAAACAGGCTAGATCTATTGTTAAAAAGTATTTTAAAGCAGCAGATAATATTACTACTGCAGAATTATCCAAGTTTCAAAAAGAATCTACAGATAAGATTATAGATGTATTAAATAATCATACAAGCTTAGATACATATGAGAAATATATTAAAGATGTAAATAAAGCTTTCCCTGAACAGGCAGATTTCTCTCCAGAAGGTCAAAAAGAATTAAGACAATTATTGATAAGAAGAGCAATGCAAAGGCCAGCTCCTTATATTGATGTAAGTGTAGTATATGATAAAGATTCAAAACAATATACTCAACCACAAGTAGTTGAATTAAGAGAAATGAATGAAAAAAATCAAGCTGGAGAAATTAAATCTGTTGGTGATTCTCCTAAAGCATTTGAGCTTGCTTATGAAAGAGTGACTGGTGAAGGATATAATCCAGCAAATAGAGCTATGCTCATTTTAGACGAAATTATTCATTCTGGGGGTAAGGACTCTAAATATTGGAAAACTGTCCCAATTGATAAGATTAACGACGTTAAAAGCTTCTATGGTGTTAGTAATTATAGAAATAAAAGGCTTATGGGTGGTAATAGATCATTTGGAAGAGAATTAATGAAAGATGTTCTTGGTGATTTACACTCTAAAGGTTATTACTATAATGGTGGTAAAGGTGACTCTGCTAAGATGTACTTTTTTAAATACCATCCAGATGTAGTTAAGCTTGATAAAGTTGGTGTAACAAGAGAAAAAGATAGATACCTTAATATATTATCAAAACTTGATCCTAATGCTAAAAAGCATTATCTTGAAATGAAACAAGAATTTAATTCAAAATTCAATCTTAAGCTTGATAAGCTAGCAAAAGACCTCTATTTCGATAGAGCATTTATATCTAATATCAAATGGGATAAAGTAATGTATGGTATAAATGAGTCAGTATTAGGTAAAAAAGGTTTTGCAGATTGGTTAATGAGGAATACTCAAATAAAAGATGCAAAAGGCTTTAATAAAAGAAACCAAATATGGTTAACAGATGGTTTCTCTCTTGATACTAAATTCTTTAAAAAACAATATGCAGGCCCTACTAAATTTAAAGGTGATAAAGCTAAATTTAGAATATTTAGAGATACAGATACTAAAAACTTAACAATAAACGATAGAGCTACATTATATATGGAATCTACAGATGGTGCGGTTCTTGCTGAAGCTAGTTTTGTTGATGCTTTAAATGAAGCCTATGGGTTACCTTCATCTGGTCAAAATAAATCATTTTTGGTAGATTCAGATCCAACACATGGAGCACTTCTTGGTAAATTTATGTTTCATAAGGCAAGTCCAGAAGCTAGCGCATGGATGAGAAAAGAAGGTATACACTTTTTAATGCCAGAATCAGGCGCTAAAGAATATGGTTCTAGAGCAGTTGGGGCCTTAACAGTTGATAAAGATGGTAAAGCAACATTTGGAACAGGTTTGCCTGATATTAAAGTAAAGAAAGTTAAAGGAATTACTTCTGCATATGGTGGAAGAATGGTTGGTGCTAGAACTGATTATAAAAATAAACAAATTCTTATAGATGAAGATAAAATTAAACAAGATTTTAATAAAAAGGCCTGGTTAAACCCTAAAATGAAAGGAGTCGATCCTCTTCCTGATGGAGTTATAGAGACTCCTAAAGATTTAGTTGATTTTTACATACTTCACGAAAGAGCTCATTTTACAAAAGAAAATCAAAACACTCCTAAAGGTGCTGAAAGAGAGAATCATGCTAATAAATTGGCTATGAATGCTTTACAGATTAAAAAGAATAAAGGAGATTTAGAGCTTAATTTAGAAGGTATTAAAGGTTCTTTATCAGAAAAGCAATCTGATCATATGTTAGAACCTCAGCTTATAGCTAAACAGGCAATGTCTAACCTTCATCCTCATGCTAGTTCAAGAATAGCTCCTGAAACTATTAATAAATTCTTTGATGAAGTTGTTACAGATAGATATAAAGGTGATCCTTTATTTAATGAACAATTTAAAATTGCTTTAGAAAAACCAGTTGGTCAGTTATCTGATATTGAACAGCAAAGATTTATTGATAACTTAGATAAAGTAGGGTTAAGTGAGGTTATAGACGGCCTTAAAAGTAACCATTTTGGTTTTGTTACTAAGTTATACCAAAAAATATTAAGGTCTAATTTAAGTAATCTAACCACTGAATTTGAATCTGGAATGATAAATAGTGTAGATTACACTGCAGCAGTTGCAGATGCTAAACATATAAATTCTTCTTTAAGTAGGATGATTGAAATATATCCAGATAGAACTGTGTTTCTTCATAAAGATGTTAGGAATTATGTTCAGTCTGCTATGCGTAATTTCGTAGTTAGTAAAGTTGTTAGACCAAAATGGAATGCATCGATGTCAGCTAGAATGAGAGGGTTAGACCCGTGGCTAGCTAAGCAAGATAATTTGGCAATAATGGATTTACCTGCTGATAAATTAACTAAAAAAATGAAAAAAGAATACGGCATTGAAAATCCTGATGAACTTATATTTTTAGATGAAAGATATAAGAAAGTTAGGTTCGATGTTAAAGATGTAGGTATAACTCATACTAAAAAATACATCACTTTAGAAGAGCTAGATACTCCTGAATACAGAAAATTACCAGCAGTTAAAGAGTTTTTCAAAACTATTTCTCTTCGTGTACCTATGGATTCTATATCTGGTGCACATAGATTGGTATTCGCTGGGTTTACTGGAGTTGATGGTCATGGAGCAGTTTTACATCCTAGAGCTATGAAAGCATTAGGTGGTGCTGATCTTGATGGTGATAAGGTCTCTATAATGTTCGGAATGAAAAAAGAATTTAGAGATATGTACCATTTGAATAAAAAAGAATTTATGGAAGGTGATGTTGTTAAAGATAATAAAGAGGCTAAAATAAATGCAGCTGGTATTAAAATACTTAAAGAAACTTTAGACCCTTCTAACCCACATGATAAATTTATATTAGATTTAATAAAAAATAAAAAAGGTGTTACTTGGCAGGACTTAT
>TARA_R100000655_G_scaffold42073_4_pt1 | contig 10983 bp, 18 predicted proteins | sample TARA_R100000655 | Tara Oceans TARA_R100000655 (sample SAMEA2622497) | marine metagenome | biome: marine biome (ENVO:00000447); feature: deep chlorophyll maximum layer (ENVO:xxxxxxxx); material: "saline water (ENVO:00002010), including plankton (ENVO:xxxxxxxx)" | depth 90 m
CGAAAGAGGTAGAGCTGCTAGGCGTAGATGGAAATGTTAAACATATAGTTATGCAAAAGAAAATAGTAAAAAGTTCAGCACTTAAAAAAATATCAGCAGCTTGTAAATCTGCAGCTAAACGTAAGTTCAAAGTATGGCCTAGCGCCTACGCTTCTGGTTGGGGTGTAAGATGTACTAGAGCTGGTGGTCCAAGTAAGTTTGGTGGTGGTAAAAAGAAAAAATAATGGTTTTTAAATTAAAAAATAACGAACTAAAAAAAATTATTGGCGAGTTAAAAAACGCTAGTAAACTACACGCTGGTCAAGCTAAAAAACTAGAAAGTGCATTACCTAAAAAAATGGGTAAGTTCAAAGAGTCTGACGCGCCTGACGCTAAGGGTAAATTTAAAGAATTATCAGCAACTGCCTTAGCTTCTTGGATGATTAAATCTAGAAAAGGTAATTTATCTAAAATTATTAGTAGTTTGAATCAACAAGTAGTTTTTAGAAGAAACAAAGATCCAAAGTATGCGGCTAAAATGCGTAGAACTATGGACATCGTAAGAAAAAGATTAAATAAAAAATGAGCAAAGCTTATAGAGGTGTTTTAAAAGCTAGAATAGCTAAGATATATGGTGGCGATGTAACTATAGATAAGTGTAAAAAACTAAAAGCTAGAAAAGGTGCTACACCTAGAGATAAGCAGTTGTGTAATTGGTTTATTAACATGCAGACAAACAGGCCTTCGCCGGCTAAAAAGAAAGCAGATCCTAAAGTTGGAACTGGTAAAAAGCCTAAAGGTAGCGGAAGAAGACTTTATACTGATGAAAATCCAAAAGATACAGTAAGCATTAAGTTTGCTACTGTTGCTGACGCTAGAAAAACTATAGCTAAAGTAATTAAAATTAACAAACCTTATGCTCGTAAAATACAAATATTAACTGTATTAGAACAAAGAGCTAAGGTTATGGGAAAAATGGAGCAAGCGAGGCTTGCTAAAGCAGCTAAAGCTAGACTAAAAAGACAAAAACAAAATGTTTAATAACTTTAACATATCTACTTTTAAAAAAATGAAGCCTCCGGGTAACGATACTTTTGACACTATGCAAGAGTTAAAAGAACTTAAAAGTATACCTTTAAATAAAAAGTTTGTTAAAGATAACGACGATATTGAAGCTGCTTTTAAAAAAACAGCTGAACAACAAGGCGTAGAAGATTATGATGGAAAAATAGTTTCTAAACTTATAGAAAAGTCTGCACCTTTAATTTTAAAACTTAAAAAGTATTTTAATAGGCCAAGACCTAAGACTATAGCTAAAAAAATGAATATAAAAATGAGGGATATTGAAATGAAATCTATGAAAACTCCTTCATATCCATCAGGACACTCTGTTCAAGGTGTACTAATAGCTAAAGTTTTAAGTGATAAATATCCTAAGGCTAAATCTGCATTTAATAAAACAGGTAAAAACATATCTTATAGTAGGCGAGTTGCCCACGCACACTATAAGTCAGATAGCAAAATGGGCGAAAAATTAGGTAACTCAATGTATAAACACATTAAAAACAAAATTTAAAATGAAAAAAGCCCCAACAAAATTCAACAAAGGTTTAAAAGCTGCTTCCGCTGCTGGAAAGTTAGACAAGAATCCTAAGTTTAAAAAAGCTGTTGACGCTGCTCCAGCTAAAATGAAAAAAGCTTCTGCTATGAAAATGAAAAAAGCTGCTATGAAGCTTAAAGAAGAAGAAAAATCTGCTATGATGATGAAGAAATCAGCAATGAAAATGAAAAAAGAATCAGCAATGATGATGAAGAAAGCTGCTGCAAAAATGAAAAAAGCTTCAGCAATGAAGATGAAAATGAAAGCGGCTACTAAAATGATGAAAAAGAAATAGTAATGTACGACATCAAGTCTAAGTTTAAGGATAGTCCTCTACCTTGTTGGAAAGGTTACGAAAGAGTGCCAGGAACTACAGAAGGTAGTAAAGGTAGCTGTCGCAAATCTTCTCCTGCAACTAAAAAACAAAAAGGTGGAGGTACTCGTAAAACTTGTTTACCCAAAGCTAAAATAGATGCTATGAGTAAAAAAGAAAGACAAAGACTTGTTAGTGCAAAGCAAAAATCTGGCAAAGCTGGTAAATATAAACGATCATCAAAAACAAATGTAAAAGGTGCTAGGAAAAAAGGCGCTACACTAAGAGACTGGTTTCAAAAAGAAGACTGGAGGCAAGTGAACAATCCTAGCAAAAAATGTGGTGAGAAATAATGGCAAAAGAATTAAATGAAAACACTAGCTTTAAAGTTAGTATACAGACACTAATAGCTATAGGTTTTGGTATGGCTACTATTATTGGTATGTGGTTTGCTTTGCAAGCGGATATATCTGAAGCTAAAGAGCTTCCTAAACCTGATATTACTCGTATGGAGTTTGATATGAAAGATCAAAACGTGCGACAAACTATTATGACTACACAAGAAGATGTTAAAGAAATAAAAGAAGACATCAGACGTATAGAGGATAAGATTGATCAACTACGATAATGAAAGTGTGTATAGCAAAATACTTGTACGCACTAATTATGATATTAGTGTTTACAGCAGCTACAGCTTTTGGTCAAGTAAAAGTAGTACACTTTAATGCAGGTTGGAACTCAGCAAACGATGTTAAGTGGTTTGACAAATTATCTGATGCTGACAAAAAAAGTTTAAGTATTGACGATGGAGATATACAAGCTAAGTATTCTATTGCTATTGTGCCAACTATAGTTGTATTTGATGATGGTGAAGAGGTAAAACGTTTTCAAGCAGATCTTAGTTTTAAGATGGTTGCTACTCGTGAAGAGATACAAGAATATATAGACGAATTAATAATAAGTAAATTTTAATGAAAAAACTAGCATACGTATTTGTATTAATTTTTTGGCTTGCTGTAGCAGCGGCTTTTGGTCAGTGTCCTCCAGGTACTTGGAGTTTAAATGTTACGTTAAATCCTGATCAATATCCAGAAGAAACTTCTTGGTATGTAATGACTTTTTTTGGTGATACACTTATGCAAGGCGGTCCTTATGCAGGTATTATAGATTATGAACCACAATATGCCGCGGCTTGCGCGCCTATTGATAGTTTTTATATTGTTGTTAACGATACTTACGGTGATGGTGTTGCTGGTAGTTTGTGGGGTGGTAATGACGGATCTATATATGTAGAGCAGTGTGGTGATACTATATGGAGCTTGCCTGTAGCTGATTTTGGTAATCAAATATATGACACAATATATACATCAGGTTGTCCTCCGCCGCCACCAGTTTTTGGTTGTATGGACCCTAGCTACGTAGAGTTTGACATAGCGGCTACATTAGACACAGGCATGTGTTTTACGCCAAAGATTTACGGTTGTACAGACTCACTAGCGTACAACTATTTAGACTCAGCTAATACAGATATAAACATAGATAGCTGTATGCATGAGTTAGAATTAACAGATTTAGCTGGCAACGGTTGGGCTGGATCTAGTTTAAAGTTATCACAAGCAACAAACTTAGTTCCACCTTTAAATTATCAAGACATCGGAACTTATACTTTAGTAGACGGTTTTGATACTACGTTCTTTGTTAATCTAGCGGCAGGTTATCCTGTGAGAGTGGTGTTTGAAATAACACAGCAATCAGATTTTACGGCTGTACAGTGTGGTTATAGTTTATATTCTGAAGATTATGTAGCTATAGATATTGAAGGTGGTTTTGTAAATCCTATACCACCATTTTTTCCAATAATAGGTTATCCTTATTGTGGTAATACTTGTATTGAAAGAGTTTATGGTTGTACTGACACAACCGCTTTAAACTACGGTTATTTAGCTAACACTGATGATAGTACTTGTTACTACTTAGCGGGTTGTACAAACCCTATATACTTGGAGTATAATTCTAATGCTGATTTTGATGATGGTAGTTGCGCTACTTTAATCGTACTTGGTTGTATGGATTCTACTGCGTATAACTACGATCCTGCAGCAAACGTAGAACTACCTGGTTCTTGTATACCTTTTGTATACGGCTGCATGGATCCAGTTATGTTTAACTACGATCCACTGGCTACAGCGCCTGACACTTGTATACCTTATGTATATGGTTGTACAGATGCTAGTATGTTTAACTATAATATAAATGCTAATACAGATAACGGTAGTTGTATACCGTTTGTGTATGGTTGTACAGACTCAACAATGTACAATTATGATGTTTTAGCAAACACTGACAATGGTACTTGTATACCTTTTGTTTATGGCTGTACTGATGTTTTAGCAATTAACTATAACGTTCTTGCAAATACAGATGACGGTTCTTGTATTGATGTTGTATTAGGTTGTACTGATAGTACGGCTTTTAACTATAATATATTAGCGAATACAGACGACGGCTCGTGCATATCCGTTGTTTGGGGCTGCACTGACCCTGTAGCCTTTAATTATAACTCGTCTGCAAATACAGATGATGGTAGTTGTATACCAGTAGTTTTTGGTTGTATTGATCCTACAATGTGGAATTACTGCGACACTTGTAATACTGATAATGGAAGTTGTATTGAATATTATTATGGATGTACTGATAGCACCGCACTTAATTATGATGATGACGCAAATACTGATAATGGTAGCTGCATCTATCCTATTTATGGTTGCAATGATCCGACTGCTATTAACTACGATCCGGATGTTAATGTACCTGACTCGTCCTGTGAATACTCAGCTGGTTGTGCTGTTGGTGATATATATACTCTTCCTAATCCTTGCTTTGCGTGGGTGATAGATGTAGATGAATATTGTTGTGATGTTGCTTGGGATGCAAGCTGTGTAAGTTTATACGAGTACTGTCAAGACGGTTGGTCAGGTCCTACAGATTTAATTGAACTAAGACATGGTTTATGGATTCATCCAAACCCTACAAAAGATTATTTATATATAAATAGTAGATTAAAAGTTGATCTTACAGTGGTTAATATGTTAGGAAAAATAGTTATATCTGAAAAGAAAGTAAATATCTTAGATGTGTCTAAATTAACTCCTGGAACGTACAACGTGTTGATTGAACACGAAAATATTAGAATAAATAAAAAAATAATTAAGCAATGAAAATACTTTTAACATTATTTCTATTATTATTCTTTAATAATTCATTTGCTCAATTTAAAAAAGCATTTAAGTTTTCTACATTTTATATAGCAGCTAACGGTGGCACTTCTTTAGCAGATAACGATGTTTACTCTACTCAACAAGGTGTGTTAAGTTACGACACTGTGTTTACACCTTATGATTACTCTTTAACAATGGGTATACGTAAGATAAAACGTTTTCAATATGAAGGTACATCACCTTTTAAAGACGGTACTGAATCTGCTTATGGTGACGCTGCTACAATTGGTTTATCGCCATTTGAGTATTTATTTGAAGTAGATTATAAAAGACAAGAAGGTGTAGAATATTTTGATCAACAACATTTTGTTAGATATGTTAGAGATAAGTGGCTTACTAAAGTAGAGTATGTTAAAGACGGTTTTGCAGATATAGAATATTACGAAGCTACGCAGCGTTTTAGACTACGTGGTAAAAAGAAGTTATCGTTTAACTTTGGTGGTGTTACAAGGCTTGCTGAGCCTTATGGATTTGATCCGTTAGCTGACTGGAAATTAGAAAACGACTATATACATTATACGCAACTAGCAATACAAGAAGGTTATAGTATAGACGTGTTTGAAAACGAATATAAAAACCCAGCTGGTGATGTAGTTGCTACTAGCAGTGCTGTTTGGGAAGAAGTTATTATACCTCAAGTGTTAAAAGATTATGTAGATAAAAAACGTAACGAGCTGGCTAATCAGTTTCAATATTCATTAGTTTTAGGTTTTGATTTTTATCACTATAAGAAAAACTTTTGGTTGCATTCATGGGGTAATTTTATGCCTTATCACTATGATAATGGAGGAGAATATTCTTATCATAACTTTATAGGTGGTCAATGGTATGATTATTCAGGTGGTTTAATACTAGGTTATAAACTAAATAAAAACTTAGGATTATTTATAGAAGGTAAGTATAATAAGTATTGGAATAGAGAATGGTATGATTTTAAGTGTGGTGTTAATTATGTAATCTTTTAGTAGTATAATGAGTTTAATTGGATTAATAGATAAAATACCTTTATACTCTACTTTGCAAGAAGCTGAGATTTGGGCTAAACAGTATAATTTAACCGGACATCATACTCACTTGTTAAAAGGTGTATTAGGTTATATGGGAGGAGCAAATCATACACAAATAAGACAAGCTTTAGTAGGTGGTGTAAAAACTTTTTTATCAACAGAAGACCTTGCTTTAGGGCAATTTATTGTTACTGTTGCAGAGAGAGAAGCTTACAGAAACATTAACCAAACTGCGCCAAGAAGTCTTCCAACTCAAGTAGTTGGTGAAGATGATACACAGCCAGTTATTGTTCAAAATGTACAAACAACACCAACACAAACTCCTTTAGCAAGTCCTCCACCTCCAGCTTCTACAGGCGGTAGTAGTGGGGGTAGTAGTGGAGGATATAGTGGCGGAGGTAGTAGTGGTGGCGGTGGTTATTAATAAGATATGAAATTAAAAGTATTAAGATTTAGTTCAGAAATAGACTCTACACATGGTCTACTTTTTGAAGAAACAGACATGGGTAAAAAGTTTCTTTGTTATACACTTGAAGATGAGCGTAGAGCTTTAAAAGTTAGAGGAGAAACTAGAGTGCCTGCTGGCGTGTATAATATAGAATTAAGAAAAGAAGGTGGCTTCCATGAAAGATACACTAAAAAATATCCTGGTATACATCGTGGTATGCTGCATGTCACTGATGTTCCTAATTTTGAGTGGATTCTTATACATACTGGAAATACTGACGAGCATACTGCTGGGTGTTTATTGGTGGGTGACTCGCAAGAAAACAACCAACTTCTACCAGATGGATTTATCGGTAAAAGTGTTAACGCTTATAAAAGGATTTATCCTAGTATTGCAAAAGCAATAGAAAATGGAGAAGAAGTTACAATAGAATATATAGACTACGATTAAATAAAAAGATATGGCAACTACAACAGCAACAATAACAATAGCTAGCACAGATTTATTATCTGACGAGTTATCATTAACAACAACAGCTACTTTAACCGGAGCTGGTAATTCTACCGGCTTAACCGGAACTAGCGGTTTAGGTAGAAAAAAATTAGCATCAGGAGACGCTCAATATACTCTTTTTGATGGTAATGATTATACAGGCGATAAAGCCCATAAAGTATATTTAAAAAATACTTCAACAACTGCTTCAGAGTATTTTGCTATAGATATAAACTCTGAAAGAATGGGTAAACTATACGCTGGAGATTGGGCGTTTTTTCCTTGGGATGCAAATGCAGCAACTAACGATATAAAAATAGATCCTAGCGCTTCTGGTATGACGCTAGAGTATATGTTATTTACAGACGAATAAAAATTAACAAATAAATAAATAAATAATTATGGCAACAACGACGGCAGCGGTAACGCTAACAAGTGATCTTCTTTCGGATGCAATGTCGGTAAGCGCAAGCACAACGTGCATGAAAGCTGGTACCACTGCAGACGGGTTAGACCAAATGGAATATGGATATTTAGATTTACCAACTGGAGATGAATATGATCTTATAGCTACAACTCCTACAGCAAGTAAAGGTAGTAAGTTATATTTAAAGAACCATTCTACAGATGAAACTTATTATGTAACGGTAACTCAAAATGCGCAAGCTATAGGTAGACTATATGGTGGAGACTGGATGTTTATTCCAGCAGACTTCCATGATGCAGCGGCAGATATTGCTATTACTGCTAACGGTGGTACAAACACAATATGCTATGCTTTATTCCACGAAGGAACAGTTTTAGTTACCACTTAATAATAACTTTTAATAATAAATAAATATGGCAACAACATGCACAATAAGTATAGCTTCGGATATAGCTCCAGGTTTTGGTGGTATCAATGAGTCTATGACTCTAACGCAAGCTGGTACTCTTACAGATATAGACAGCACGACTGGTTTTCAAAGAAGAAAGTTATCAGCTACAGGTGCTGTAGACTTAGTAACAATGGCTAGCGAATTAATTGAACCTAAAGACAGTGTAGCTTCTAAGATATTCATTAGAAATATTGGCTACAGAGGTGTTATTGATAAGTCTGTAGGTGTTACAATAGGTGTTAACGCAGAACCAATTGGTAAACTTTATGGTGGTGATTGGATGATGATGCCTTTAACTTGTATCGACGCAGATGATGTTACAGCTAATCCAGATACTGATGACACTGTAGTGTTAGAATTTGTAATGTTTTTTGAAGAAGCATAGTAAATGGCTGTTACTAGGTATCACAATATCACTGGTTCTACTGGTGTAACAGTTGAACTTATAGCACCTGGATCTAAGGTTAATAATCTTAAATCTATTATGTTAACTAATGTACATGACACTAGTGACGCTACGGTTACCTTGTTTATTCAAGATAGTCCAGTTTCTACAGCGGCTAAAACTTTTAATATAATACACACTATAGCTATACCAGCTGATTCATCTTTGTTACTTGATAACGAGTCTGTAATTTCTTTTGACAACGGCTCGTCTACAAGTTTTGGCTTATATATTACTGTAGGTTCTAGTGACACTGTAGATGTTTTACTTGGTTTATAATGAAGTTTATTGGTCAACACATATACGATTTCATTTCTAGGTTTAGAAACGATATATTCTTAGAAGATGTATCTTCTGGCACTATTGCTAGTGGTGGTAACTTAGGCCTAGACTCAAACAATAAAATAGTAAAAGCTAATGTTTCAGCTGGCGATATAGAGGGTGTTACAGCTGGCACCGGTTTGTCAGGTGGTGGAACATCAGGAACTGTAACTTTAAACGTTTCTGGTTTAACCGTTTCTGAGCTTAATGGCGCTTCGTTAACAACTAGTTCTGAGTCTTTTGTAGATGATGATAATACTTTAATGACGTCTGCGGCTATAAACGATCGCATTTTAGATTTAACGTCTGGTTTAACATCAAACACTGGCGATATAACAGCTGTTAGGTTTACAGCAGACGATTCTAGCAGCGCTACAGATGAAGCCGGAAGTGCTGATTTTACTATTTCTGGTGGAGAAGGTATAGATACATCTGCAAGTGGTACAACCATCACTATTGCTGGTGAAGACGCTAGCACATCTAACAAAGGTATAGCTAGTTTTAGTTCAGATAATTTTGCGGCATCATCAGGTGCTATTACTATAAAATCAGGTGGTGTAGATTTAACAGATGAAGTTACAGGCACTTTACCTATTGCAAACGGTGGTACAGGTGCAACATCAGCAGCTGATGCTAGAACAGCTTTAGGAGTTGATGCGTCAGGTACCGACAACTCAACTAATGTAACTTTAGCTGGTAGTCTTAATTATATAACTTTATCAGGACAAGAGATAACTAGAAATCATATTGACTTATCAGCTGACGTAACGGAAACTTTACCTGTAGGTAATGGTGGCACAGGTGCTACAACTTTAACATCAAACTCTATACTAACAGGTAACGGTACATCTGCGATTCAAGCAGAAGCTGGATTAACATACGACTCAGAAACATTAAACATAGGTGACGATGATGATGGTTTTGCTACAATAAAAAGAACCCGCCACTCAGATGAGGCTGGAGGAGATCTCTATATAAGAGGTGGAGATGCAACAGGTACAGATAAAGAAGGTGGCGCTTTAAGATTGTTTGGAGGTAGAGGTACTAGTAATGCCGTTGGTGGTGCTGTGACTATATCTACTAGTAATTCTAGTGGTAGCTCTGGAACAACGCTACACACGGGTCAAGATATAGTTGCTACGTTTAAATCTAACAAAGATACACAACTAACTGGTAACCTTATATTTGAAGGGCCAACACCAGATGCTAATGAAACAACATTTAGTATAACGGATCCAACAGCTGATAGAACTATAACAGTACCTGACGCCACGGGTACAATGGCTTTAACAGGTGTTACTGGGCATTATCAATATATATCATTTTTAAGTAATATGACTACAGCTTCAAATTGGAAGACAGTAAGTAATAACGGTATATCAAATCATAGCTGGAATCAATCATTAGGTACTAGTGGCACTACGGTTGATAGCTCTACTGGAACAGTTCCAACATCAGCTATTGTTGGTGGTATTGTAGTACCTTATGACTGCACGCTGGTTGGTTTTAAATGTGTTGGCATGGGCGGAAGTAATCATCAATACGAGTTAGGTTTGATGATTGGTGTACCAACTTTTAATGATTTTGTTGGTTTTGATGTTACTTTAAGAGCTTATAAAGCCGCCGTTGCTGGGTCGCCTGATAATAACTACCAAAGTAGAGCTATAGCAATAGAAGATCTTACAAGATCTTATTCTATTACAGCAGGACATATGATATATCCGTGTGTGAAGTCTGCTTCTGGTTCTGGTACAAATAAAGTAACATGGACAATAGTACTTAAAACTTTAATACCTTCTTAAAATGGCTGATATAAAAACAATGACGCAAGAGTTGACAGATATGTCAGCAGATATAGAAAAATCTTTATTAAGTGGAGATTACCAAGAAGTTGTTGCTATATTAAAAAAGATTATAGAAAAACTAGATGAATTAGCAAACAAATCTAACGAATAAAAAAAAGGGGCCGAAGCCCCTTTATTATTTAAACTAGTTCACCATTTTTAATAGCCTGAACTTCAACACGAACGTCTTGCGCTATTGATTTAATTTCTTGCATAGCCCCTCGTATACGTGTTCCAGCAGACTTATTGCCTTGCCCAAACTTTTCTACATCAACAGCTGTTGAAATTAACAATTGCATCATAGCACTCATTTTGTCATCTAAATTATTCATAAAATTAAATTAAAGATTAGTTACTTCACATGAACCACCAGCGCAA